>ERZ779982.50-NODE-50-length-68168-cov-6.999706_pt1 | contig 68168 bp, 74 predicted proteins | sample MGYA00511936_ERZ779982 | MGnify/ENA primary metagenome ERZ779982 (study PRJEB29588, sample SAMEA2146682) | human gut metagenome | biome: human gut; feature: human-associated habitat; material: faeces | place: Denmark | collected 2008/2010 ... | reverse complement strand
TAGCTTATAGTGCAAGTATAGATGTAGGAGTAACACAAAGTTATACAGTTGAATTCATATATAAGAATGATGAAAGTGTTGACCAAAGTGATGATATGGGTAAAACATTAAGTGGAAAGTTATTTATTACTGAGGAAACAGTAAAACCTACAACCTTATATGAACAAATATTAGCTGATAATCCTACAATAAAAACAAGGACTACATTTACAGCATTCACTGAAACAAATACAGGAACACTTTATAAAGCAACAGAACAAATTGGAACAAATCCAGTAAAAGATGTGTATTATTTTGCAGGAGATGCAAAGAATAACTGGGTTAAGTTTGGTAAAGCACCAGAAAGTTCATGTACTTATAAAGAAAAAGAATTATTTGTTTATAATGATCTAGGATTTAAAAATGTTGAAAATCAAACTGAATGTGAAACTTATTTAATATGTAATTATGGTGCATCTGGACCAATACTTGTAGAAAATAGTAGTATATGTTCCGGTTCAAATATGACAATATTAACAGAAAAAGCAACATGGAATGGTACAACAACAAAAGATATATACTGGAGAATAATTAGAACAAACCATGATGGAAGTATCAAATTATTATATGCAGGAACAAGTCCTGATACAACAAGAGGTTATATTAGAAATATTAAATTCAATACACCAGCTAATGATCCAATGTATGTAGGATATAAATATGGAACAAGTGGGTCATTAGAAAACAATAGACTAAATACAAAAGATAGCACAATAAAAACATACATAGATAATTGGTATAAAAATAATTTAACTGCTTATACAAAGTATCTAAGTAACGATGCAGTATATTGTAATGATAGAAATCTAGCAAGTGGACAAACTTATTCAACAACAAGTAATTTTGATTATGCTTCAGTTGAAAGAATAAAAACAAATAAACAACCAACATATAACTGTACAAATATGAGTGATGCATTCAGTGTAAATAATACAAGTGCAAAACTAGATTATCCAATAGGATTAATGACAATAGATGAACTAAGCTATGCAGGAGGAGATTCTGATACAGATTTAACTGCACCATATGCATGGTATTATACAAATGCAAATGGAAAAAGTATTACAGGCAGTGAAAGTTTTTGGTCTCTTACCCCTAACGGCTGGCATGGCTCTTTCTCGGGCTCGAACGTCTCGGACGTTTGGCTCTCGTCAAACATGCTTACCAATGGCTTCTTGTACAATCTCAGCGCGGTTAACGCGTTAGCCTTGCGCCCTTCAGTTTCTCTCTCATCTTGTAATCTGATATCTGGAGGAGATGGAAGTGCGAATAATCCATATGTAATAAAAACTGATGGTAGTTCGTGCTAGACCCCATTAACTTAACTGTGTCTAACGATTAATTTACTAATATAATTACTAATAAGTATTTAAAGGGTTAAATGATAGTTTATATATTAGATATATGAGTAAAAAAGTCAACAAAAAAATACTTTAGCAAAAAAAGGTTGAAGTATTTTTTTATGGTACACTAAAGAAACTAAAAAACTTATGCCGAGAAAACTTTTAATAAAATCAATTTTGTTTAACATTGACATTTCTATCAGTTTTTATAATAACATTTATAATACTATTTATAATAGTAATATTAGAAATTAGTATTTTAATGATTAGTATCTACTCCAAGGGTACATTTTGATTTTTCTTTACAAAACACCATAACTGGTGTAGAATACATACCAACAGGTGATTATTATGAAAAAAGAAGATATATTATATGTAACTGAAGAAATTAATAAGATATTAAATCTAACAGAAGAACAACATAAAGATTTAGTGACACTTTCTTACTTAGACTATAATAACAAAAAAGATAGTGAAGACTATAAAAAAACATTAAAACATTATAAAACAATTAATGAATTAACAGAAACTATATATAAAAGATTATATAAACCAAATTACATAATAATTGCTGACAAAATGTTAACAGATAAATTAATGACTACCTCATTACCTGATACACTTCCTGCTAATTCTAAGTCAGTAGCAATTATTAAAGTACAAAAAAGAATTTATGATGTTGCTGATAATATAACCAGTAAAAAAACACATGAGTTATCAAATAACATAATTAGAGATTTCAAATGTTATGATTTAATAACTAACTTATTATATTATATGGATAAGTATAAAAAAGAAAACAAAAATGAGTACATAAAAAATAAACTAAATTATGGAATGTATTATTATACATTTATACATGACTATGTAGAACAAGAAATATCAAAAAGAAACTTTAACTTTAATAGTAATTTAATATTGATAACAGACTTAGTTGGCTCTAAATATAATATACCATCATTTATGTATAAAAGCCTTAGTATAGATGTGTTTACTGAAACACTTATATCTCATATACATGAAGTAGGAAAGTTTAAAACTATAGATTTAACAGACGCTGAACATAAATTATGTTTATACATCCACTTATCTTACATAAAATCTCTTTGTCTAACACTTCCCAAAGAAATAATAAAACAAGTTCTTTATAACCTAAATATAGAAGAACCATTAATAAAGAGTATTCTTGTAAAAACATTAAGAGATGTTCTAGAAGACAAGAAAAAAGTAATAACATTTAAAAGGACTATTAACTAGTCCTTTTTATATAATTTTATCAATTAACCCATACTCTAAAGCCTCTTTAGCGTCCATATAATTATCTCTTTCAGTATCTCTTTCAATTGCTTTCATATCTTTAGAAGTATTACTAGCTAAAATACTATTAAGTTTCTTCTTCATTTTAATAATTCTATCAGCATGTATCTGTATATCACTTGCTTGACCTTTCACTCCACCAAGAGGTTGATGGATCATAACCTCTCCATTTTTTAAACTCATTCTTTTTCCTTTACATCCACTACTCAAAAGAAAAGCCCCCATACTAGCACACATTCCCACACATATAGTAACCACATCAGCCTTAATAAAATTCATCGTATCATATATAGCCATCCCAGCCGTAACACTTCCTCCAGGACTATTAATATACAAATAAATATCATCATTTCCTAAACTATTTAAATATAATAACTCACTCACTATCAAATTAGCCACTTCATCAGTAATCTCACCACTTAAAAAAACAATTCTTTCTTTTAAAAGTTTGCTATAAATATCAAAACTTTTTTCTACTCCCTCTTCCTTATCAATAATCATTGGTATAACCATTTATATCACCTATAAATATATTTACGAAAAAATAAAAAAAATATACAAAAAACATCAAAAAAATGATAAAATATATATAGAATAAAGGGTGATTAAATTGACAAATGAATTAATAATAGAAATAGAAGGTTATGGTAACATTGTATTACATAAAGACACTACTTTATATGACTTAATAAAAAGACTAAATAAAACAGACGACATTATAGCTTGTTCCATTAATAATGAAATAGTAGAATTATCTTATAAACTAAAAGAAGATACAAAACTAAAACTAATAAGCATAAAAGATAGAATGGGTGCTAAAATATATAGAAGTGGTCTAAAATTCATATACATAACTGCAATAAAAGAACTATTTGGAATAAACACAGACGTAAAACTTCTTCATTCATTAGATAAAGGAATATATACAAGAATAGATTTGGATTTAACAGTAGATATAGTAAAAGACATAAAAGCAAAAATGGAAGAATTAGTAAGTAGAGATTTAAGATTTGAAAAAATAACAACAAGTAGAAAAGAAGCAATAAAATACTTTAATGAAGTAAAAGAAAAAGAAAAATCTTCTATGTATAAACAAATGACTGGAGATGCTTTAACATTATATAATTTATTAAATTATTATAATTACTTTTACACAAAAATGCCATATAGTACTGGAATAATAAAAAGTTTTGACTTAACCTTAACAAAAGATAAAGGAGTTATGCTAGAATATCCTAGTACATATGATATGAAAATACCTCCATACACTCATATGGACCAGGTACTAAATGTATTCAAAGAATATGGTAAATGGGCTGATACTTTAGGAGTAAAATATGTATCAGATGTTAATAATGTAGTAATAGAAGGAAAAATAAAAGAATTTATAGAATTAAATGAAATAAAACAAAATAATGACTTACTTAAAATAGCAAGTGAAATAGAAAAAAATTTAAATAACATAAAACTAGTATTAATCGCAGGACCTTCTAGTTCTGGTAAAACAACTACTAGTAAAAAACTAAGTTTATACTTGAAAAGCAAAGGAATAAATCCGTTTGTATTATCAACAGATGACTTCTTTAAAAATAGAATAGATACACCAAAAAATGAAAATGGTGAATACGAGTATGACATTCCAGAAGCACTAGACATAGATTTATTTAATGAAAAATTAACTAGTCTAATAAAAGGAGAAGAAACACTTCTTCCAACATATAACTTCTTAACTGGAGAAAAAGAATACAAACATGCTCCAGTCTCATTAAAAAATAGAGATTTAATCATAGTTGAAGGAATACATACATTAAACGAAATGTTAACAAGTAAAATAGATAGAAAAAATAAATTAAAAATATATATAAGTCCATTCACACCATTAGATTTAGATAGACACAATCATGTATCAACTGTTGACTTAAGATTAATTAGAAGATTAGTAAGAGACTATAGAACAAGAGGTTATAATGCAGAAGAAACATTAAAAAATTGGCGCGTAGTACGTCGTAGTGAAGAAAAATACATATTCCCATATCAAAAAGAAGCAGATATAGTACTAAATACTGCTTTAATATATGAACTTGGAGTATTAAAAACATATGCTGTACCAATACTATTTAGTGTAAGTTATCATAGTGAATACTATTCTGAAGCATTAAGAATAATTAATTTCTTAAAATCATTCTTAAACATATCAGATAGTATGCTACCTGAAACTGCATTATTAAGAGAATTTGTTGGTGGAGGATATTTTGAATAAGGAGGAAAAAAATGATAAAAGTTGCAATTAATGGTTTTGGTAGAATTGGTAGATGTGCCTTAAGGCAAATAAGTAAAAGAAAAGATATGGAAGTAGTCGCTATTAACGATTTAACTGATCCATTACAATTAGCATATCTATATAAGTATGATTCAGTTCATAGAATGTTAGACGAAAAAGTAGCAAGTGTAGATGATGGTATAGAAGTAAACGGTAAAAAAATAAAAGTATTTAGTGAAAGTGACCCATCAAAACTACCATGGAAAGACTTAAAAGTAGATATAGTATTAGAATGTACTGGAGTATTTACTACTAAAGAGAAGTCTAGTCTTCATATAAATGCAGGAGCAAAGAAAGTAATAATAAGTGCACCAGCTAAAGACGAGTGTAAAACTATAGTTTATGGGGTAAACGAAAGCATTTTAGACAAAAAAGACCAAGTTATATCTTCCTCATCTTGTACAACAAACTGTCTAGCACCAGTATTAAATTTACTTCATAAATGTTTCATAATCGAAAGTGGTTCTATGATAACTGTTCATGCAATGACTAACGACCAAGAAACATTAGATATACCACATAAAAAAGGTATTGAAAGTCGTCGTGGAAGAGCAGCTTCATTAAATATAGTACCGACTTCAACAGGAGCAGCTTCATCCATTGGAAAAGTAATTCCTGAGTTAGATGGAAAATTATCTGGAATTGCATATCGTGTTCCAGTTGGAGATGGTTCATTAATAGATTTAACTTTAAATGTTAAAAAGAAAGTTACTTCAAGTGTAATAAATGATATGTTTAAAAATAATAAAAGTGAAGTAATAAAAATAGTTAACATTCCACTAGTTAGTAGTGATATAATAGGTTCCACTGAAGGTGCCTTAGTAGATGGACTATTAACTAAAGTAGTAGAAAAAGAAAATGGTTCACTAATAAAAGTTTCAGCATGGTACGATAACGAATGGGGTTATACTGCTCAAATGTTAAGAGTTGCTGAATATTGGTGTAAAAGATTTAAGTAAGATTAAGCTGATAATCTTACTTTTTTATATTAGTGAAATAAATAAAACACAAATAAAAACTCAAATAGTAAAATACTTAATTTTATATATAAAAATTAACAAAAAATTTCAAAAATATAACTTAATTTAAAAAAACACTTGATTTTTATATAAAAAATGCTATACTTTTTTCAAAGGAGTCTTAATTATGAAAAAAACATTTGATAGTGAAAAATATAAAATTATGCAAACAAAAAAGTTAGAAAATAACATTTCTAATAACTACGATCATATATATTTGGAAATCGGAGGTAAGTTTTTAGATGATCAGCATGCTAGCAGAGTGTTATCTGGATTTGAATCAAATATAAAGTATGAAATTATAAAAAGATTAAATATAGACAAAGAATTTATTGTATGTATAAGTTCATATTCAATTCTCAAGAACAAAAAGAGAAGAGACACAAAACAATTATACACTGAAGAATTTGAAAAAATGTTAAATTTTATAAAAAGTGATGGGTATAAAATTTCGGTTTGTTTAACTAGATACCATCAAAGTGCTAAAGTTAATCAGTTTATTGAACATATCAATAATTTAGGTTATAAAGTTTATAAATTAAATGAGATTGAAGGATATCCATATGACAAAAGTAAAATATTTTCAAAAGAAGGATTAGAAAAAAATGATTATATACCCATAAGTAGTAAACTAGTATGCATAATAGGACCTGGCCCAAATTCGGGAAAATTTGCAACTGCAGTATCACAAATTTATCACGATAACTTAAAAGAACACAAAAAGTCAACTTATAGAAAATATGAAACATTTTTGATACCAGAATTGTCAATGAACAATCCAATTAATCTATCGTGTACAATGGCTATGTGTGATGTTTATGGAACAGATATGATCGACAAGAGATATTTTAATAAAACAGGAGAAATACATTGTATAGATGAACGAGATAATGCTACATTTGAATTGTTACACGACTTATTATTTAAAGAAGAAAAAGACAAAATAGATTCTTTTTCTGAAACAATGATTAATGAAACCTACAATTGTATATTTGACTTAAAAACTGCAGAATCTCATGCAAAAAAAGAAATAATTAGAAGATATAAAGACTATGAAAATAAATATGTAAAAGGTAAAATGAGTCAAATCGAATTTAATGAAGCTAACAGAGTATTTAAATTAATTGAATCCGATTTAGATATGTCTGAAAAAGAAATGAAATTTTCTTTAAAAAAAGCAATGGATTTTTGGGGTTACGAATGTCAAAGTAATGTAGCATTAGAGGAATTAGGAGAATTAATTCAGGCTATATGCAAATATAAAAGAGAAGAATATGATAAATCTCCACAAGAGATAAAAGATAATTTACTCGAAGAAATTGCTGACGTACATAATATGATCAACCAACTTGAAATGTATTTTGGAGAAGAAAAAATAAGAAAAATAAGAATTAAAAAAGTATTACGAACTAAGGAGTTATTAAAGAAAGAAATGTATGAAAGTAGTAATGAGTATGAAGGAGGTATAAAATGAATTTATTTTTAGCATCACCATTTTCTCAATTTTGTGAAGGAGAAGAAGATATCATTATAAAGAACAGATGGTTTTTTGAAAAAATTATAAAAGAATTAAAAAATCTAAATATAGAATATTTTTGTTCTCAAGAAAGAGAAGAATGGGGTTTAAAATATGTGAGTCCAGAGGAAAGTATAAAAGCAGATATAAATGGAATAAAAAAATGTGATTTATTTATAGCGATTCCTGGAAATCCAATTTCAGGTGGTGTTCATATTGAAATTGGATGGGCGAGTGCATTTAGCAAAAAAATGATACTTTTTTTGGAAGAAGATGTAGAATACACCCCTATGATACTTGGCTTACCTAGCATTCACAATTGTAAATTCATTTATTATAAAAAACTTATTAGTGAAAAAACTGTAGATTTAATAATAAACACAATTAAGGAGGAATTGAGATGTATTTAAAATTATTTGATGACATATTATTTGTAAACGATAAAATACCTTTTTATAACTTTATTTCAATTTCTAATAAGTGTAATGCTAATTGTAAGTTTTGCGACATTCACGAAAAAAAAGAAAAAAAGACTTCAGTTAATATAAGTTGTTTGATTAAAGATTTAAAAAATAATGGTGCAAAATATGTGCATTTTACTGGTGGCGGAGAACCATTTGCAAACCCTGAAATTTTTTCTTATTTAGAAGATGCAACAAAAAATGGACTTAATATAGTCATAACTACAAATGGTTTTTTTCTTAACCACGATACAATTAATAAATTTAAAAATTATAATATTAAGGCAATTTTCTTTTCAATAGATAGTCATGATTCAAAAATTCATGATAAAACAAGAAATGTTAACGGATTATTTTATAGAGCAACACAAGCAATTAATGAAATAAAAATAAGTTACCCTTATATCAAAATTGTAATAAATCATGTGTTAAACCATGACAACATAAGTCAACTTAGTGAGCTTATTAAAATGAAAAATGAGGTAAATTATGATTATTTAAATATGATAATTGTTAAAGAATGCCCAGAATATTATTTTAGTTTAAAACAAATAAAAGAATATAATAGTTCCTTACAAAAAATAAAAGCATTATTGAAGGAATACGATGTCCAATTACTATATGACAATATTTGTTTTTTTGAAAATGGTTGTTATTTAAATGATGGAACCGATTTAAGAAAAAATAACATTCCTTGTAAGGTGCTTGATTATTGTTCATTTATAGATTGTGTATCCGGAGAAGTTTATCCATGCGACTGTAGTATTCATAGAGATTTTAACTATTATTCCATAGGGAATATTAAGAAAATGAGTATTAAAGAAATTTTTAATTCTGCTAAAGCAGAAAACTTAAGAAAGGAGTTGTTGGGATATAGTTTGTGTAAGGGTAAATGTGACTACGCAAATATGTACCTTAATAAAATGATTAATGAAAGAAAATAATATAATTTTTTTAGCAGATGCTTTTGGATATGGACCAATTACTACTCTTTTATTAATTGCTGAACAGTTAAGAAAAAAAACAAATGCAAAATTTATATTTATTGGACCTAAATTATGTGTAAATTATTTAAATAAAAGTAATATTTTTGATCAAATTATAGAAGCTGAATATACAGAAGATTTAATAAGAAAGCATAAGAAAACATTTATAAATGCACTTAAAATAATAGCAGTTGAAACAACAGATATATTGATTAACTTAATTAACAATTTTCAATTAAATAATATATATTTGATAGATAATTTATTTTGGATGTGGGATTTTTTAGAACCAGAATTAAAAAAACTAAATAGGTATTATATATCAAATGTTATAGATTGTAGTAGCAATAAAAAAAGAATAGCTAAAGATTTTAATAATATTGTTGAAGTTGGCTGTTTAAGAAAATTAAACAAATTTCACTCAGTAACAAACGAAAATATTATTATTTCATTAGGCGGAGTGGAATCATATATGTTTGATGATCAGATTGTAAAAAACACATACTTAAATAGTATAAAAACTATATTGAATAATAAAAATATAAAAAAATTTAAAAAGATATATATAGCTGGAGGAACAAATATAATAGAATATATTAAAAAAAATATAAATGGTAATAACATTATAATAGATTCTTTTAGTAATAATGATTATTTAAAAATTCTGCATAATTGTTCACATGCTATCATGTCTCCTGGTTTAGGAAATTTTAATGAAATAATATCAACAGATATAAAATGTATGTTTTTATTACCAATAAATTATAGTCAATATTTACAAAGAATAGAATTTGAAAAACTTAATATTGGTTTTCACTTTCAAAAAAATATTAATGAAAAACAAATAGAAAAATATTTAGATGAAAAAAAAGGAGTTAATCAAGTCATAGAAAATCTATATACTTATAATAGTGAAAATTTTGAAAACGAATTAAATCTATATTTTGACTCTGATAATAATATGTTAGAAAGATTAAAATTTTATAAGAAAATAAATAAAAATGGAATAGAAAAAATATGTGAAGATATAATGGAGTAAATATGAGGAAAATAACAGAAGATGCATTCTATGGATTAAATAAAATAAATTATAAAGAAATATTTGAAACTATAAAGGTGTTACATAACAAAAGCTTATTTAGATATGATGGCGTAAATATGTTATACGAAACTGACAAATTAGAAGAAGAATTTAAAGAATATTTTCATCAAGAAATTTTATGTGTTAACAATGGTACATCAGCGTTAAAACTATGCTTATTAGCTAACAATATTGGTTATGGAGATGAGGTAATAGTGCCTTGTCTATCATTCATAGCGACTGCTTCAAGTTGTTTATCAGTTGGAGCCGTTCCTATATTTTGTGAAATAGACGAAACTTTTACAATAGATCCGCACGATATTGAACAAAAAATAACAAAAAAAACAAAAGCAATAGTGGTGGTTCATTATCAAGGATATTCATGTAATATGGACAAAATAAAACAAATTGCAAAAAGATATAAACTAATATTGATTGAAGATGTTGCTCAAGCATTTGGTGCAAAATATAACAATAAACTTTTAGGCACATTTGGAGATTCAGCAGCTTTTAGTTTTCAATCGTGTAAAATAATAACATGTGGAGAAGGTGGAGCTATTACAAGTAAAAAAAACATGGATTTTATTAAAAGATATGTTGATAATGGTGGACACAGAGAAAAAGATATGATGCCAGTGTGGGATAAAGAATATTGTACTTATGGAGAGAACTTTAAAATGACAGATTTGCAAAGTGCCATTTTAATTAAACAATTTAAAAAGATAAAAAAAATTATTAAGAACCAAGAAAAAATATATGAAACAGTTATAAAAAATATAAAAGGATATAATTTAAGAAAGTGCTTAAATGAAAAATATTCTATAAAGATGAGTTTATGTGTAATGTTTAACAATCAAAAAGAATGTGATATTTTTATAAAAGAAATGTTAAAATATAACATCCCTTTTTCGAAAAAAACATCGAATTTTTTACCCGATTACAATGTGTTTAAGTATGGCAAAACTTTCTCTAAAGATAATTTTCCATTTAATGATAAATACAAAGTAAATTCATGTGAAAAAAGTAGAGATTTAATAGAAAGAACGGCATGGTTAGTCTTAAATTCAAAAAATAAAAAATCTGATTGTAAATATATATCCAAAATAATGAGGAAATTTAAAGATGAACAACTTTACTAATGACAATTTATACCGTAATGCATTATATTACAGGTTTTATAGTAAAAAAATAATTTCATTAGATACAATTGATTTAGTTAAATATTATGATGGAATTAATTGTTTTCAATATTTTGATTTGATAATCAATGATAATGACTTAATTAAACTAAAACAAATCAACAAAACAAAAATTATAAAATTTAGATATATTAATAAAGAATCAATTGGATTTAAAACAATAAGTAAAAATTTTGAAATAGAAATTGATGATGAATGGGATGCTCCAATAATTCAAATAAAAAAAGACTGTTTTGAAGAATATTTAAATTCAAAATCTTATAACTTTAGAAGGTTAATTAAAAAATGTAGTAATCTTGAAAAAAAACTAAAAATAGTGAAGTCTAATAAAAATAATATTAATAAATTATTTAAAGATGTATTAAAAATAGATCAAGATAGTTGGAAATATAAAGAAAAGAGTGACATGCTTAGCCTAGACAATGAACAAATAATATATGTTACCTTACTAAAATATTGTAATTTATATATTTCATATTTTGATAACAAGCCTATAGGCTATTCTTTATTAATAAAATATAATGATAAGTATTATGCAGCTAAATGGGGTGCAACAGACTTTGGAAGAGCAATGAATTCAGGTATAATATGTTTAATAAATCAAATAAAAGATATATCGTCTAAAGAAAATTTGTTTTTGGATTTATGGGGAAGGAGAAATAAAATATACGATAGAATGGCTACGCATTCTATTAAAAGAATATATTTTAGTATTTTGAAAAATGGAAATAAAAAAAGTTAAGATTAACGAAATTAAGGAAATTGATACATTAATAGATAATTCTGATAATGGAACCGCCTTTGCGTATAATTATTTTTTAAGTTTAAAACAAGTAGAAAATTGTTTATGTGTTTATGACAATAATGTAATGATAGCATTTATGCCCTTATTTGAAAAAGGTAAAAAATTAGAGCAATCGACTATGTATATTCCATATGGTGGTCCTATTTTATTATATAGCAAAAAGAACTATAGAAAATACACTTTGATTACACGTGAAGTACTGACATTAATTACTGATTACATAAAAAATACATACGAAGAATCAAGTTTTTCATTTGATCCTAGTTTGAATGATGTAATACCTTGTGTAAAAAATGGCTTTGTCCCAGAAGTTAGATATACATATGTTATAAATTTAAATAAATCATTAGAAGAAATATTTAATAAGTTTGGGCATGATAGGAAAAAAAATATACGAAAAACAAAAGATGTTGAAGTAATAATAGATGATGAATTAGTTTTATTTAATATAAAAAAAGCACTTAATTGGGAATTTAATTATGGTTCAAATATAAGTTGCGATTTTGTTAAAAAATATTTAAAAGAATCGATTGAAAACAAAAAAGGGAAATGCTTTATTGCACTAAAAAATAAAAAAGTAATAGGCGGTGTAGCCATTGTGTGGGATAATAAAAGATGTTATATAATGTATAGTTATTACGATAAAAATGAAATCACGCCAATACCAAAAATTTATTATGAAATAATGAAATATTTAATCGAAAATCAAATCTGTAAAAAATTAGACTTTGAAGGGTCTGTTTTTCCAGAAATAGAAAATTTTAATTTATCATTTGGAGCAACTCAAGAAATATATTTCAATTATTATTATGAAAAAAACAAGATTAAACTATATGAAGAATTATATGATTATGGAGAAAAAAATGAAAAACAATATTAAATCATATTTTGCAAGTGGAACTGAAGCGTTTTCTGAAATATTAAAGGAATTGAATTTAAAAAAAGGATCAGAAATTATTGTTCCAGTAACACTATGTAAATCGATGATAAACGAGATTGTACATAGTGAATTAATACCTGTTTTCTGTGATGTTGATAATAGTTTCATAATTAAAAATATTGAAGAAAAAATAACAGAGAATACAAAAATGATAGTTTTTGTAGAACAATATGGCTTTATAATTGATAATAAAAAAATATATTTTAATAAAAAGAATGAAAAAATTATAAAAATACTAGATTCTTGTCAGAGCAACATAAAAACAAATTACAATTATGATTATGTCATTTACTCATTTAATAAAAATAAACCAATTTCATTAGGTAAGTATTCAATGATTAAATCTAAAAATAAAGTTTTTAATTCAATTAAATTACCTGTCACAATAAAAATAAAATTAACATTTGAATACTGTTTATACTATATAAAATTAATTCGAAAGTTTCAAATTAAAAAAAATATAGAAAAAAAACTAAAAATAGATGGATATTTTGTCAAAAGAAAAAACAAATCTTTACATAGAATAGTATTTGTCATGGACATTTCAAGAGAAGAATATGAATATTTTGATGAATGCTTATATAAATATTTAGATGAGAATAACTTAGATATTGTTCAAACAACTTTAGAAGTAAATCCGTATGAAGAATTAAATATAAAAGAAAGTTTCAATAATTTTAACAAATTAAGATATAAAACATTATATTTTAGAAGTTCGGGAAAGGTAAAAGATTATAAAAAAACAATTGAGTTTATGAATGAGGTGTATGACTATGTTAAAAACAAATTTAAATAAAATAGAAGAAATATTAAAAGATAAACCTTATCTGCTTGAAAACAATTATTGTCCCAATGTAGGACTATTTCCAAATGGCCCTTCAAATAGCGTAAGGCAAATATTAAAAGGTAGTGATGTTTATAGGTATGATATTTATAATTATAGAGATGATGACGATGAAATTATCAATTTAGGTGGTGGAGATCCTATACAATTCAAAACTTATAAATATATAAAAAAAGATATATTTAAGTATATTAAAAGTAATACCTTAAACAAATATCCAAATACTATAGGAAGTGATTTTGTTAAAAAAAGTTTAGTAGAATATTTAACTACTTTAGGTTTAAAACGTTATAAAGAAGAAAATATTATAATAACAGCTTCGACAACACATGCCTACTCTTTAGTATTAAAAACAATAATGAAACCAAATGATGTAATAATTATACCAGTTCCAACTTATGGTTTATTTACATACAAACCAGAAAAAATAGGTGGAGAAGTTGTGTTTTATAAATTAGAAGAAAAAGAAGAATGGAAGATTAATCCTAAAAAGTTAAATGAATTAATTCAACTTACTAATGAAAAACTTCAAACGAAATATAAAAATGAAAAATACATTCCTAGAGTAGTCGCCCTTTATAATCAAAATCCAAACAATCCATTATCGGTATTTTTAAATGAAAAAGACAAACAATTAATTCACGATATAAATGAAGTTTGTTACAAAAATAATACAATGATTATTGACGATTTAGTTTATAAAGATTCATTGTACGATAAAAACTCTTCAGCTTTACCTATGGGAATATGTGAAGAATTTCAAAATAATATTATTTCATTGTTCGGACTTTCTAAATCATATTCGCTTTCAGCACTTAGAACAGGTTTTATAGTAGCAAATGAATACATAATACAAGATATAAGAGATAACTTATTTCTTGAATTAGATTCAATTTCAATGATTAATCAAATTTCATTAGCAAGTGTGTTTAACAACCAAAAAAAAAGAATTAGATATAGGGGAAAATTTTTAAAAAAAATAAATGAAAAATACATGTTTAATTTAGAAATTGTTAAATATTTTATAATTGGAGAAAAAAACGTTTCCAGAAAAACAAAAAGATATATAGAAAGCAAAATGACAAAAGAAAATTTAAATATGTGTAAGAATGGTATTAAAAATGTGAATTTCTATCATGATTTTTTACCGGAATCTGGTTTTTTTGCACTTATAGATTTTACTAAATTAAAAGGTAAAAAAATAGATGGAAGTATAATAAACAATGATAGAGATTTAATTATTTCGCTTTTTAAAAAAAGTAAAATTAAGTTCTTGCCTGGCTCTTCATTTGGATGGCAAAATGATAACGAGATTATTGGTAGAATTACCTTTTCACAAGAGCCTACAATATTGATAAAAAATTTGTCTCTTCTTTCTAAAATTATAAATGAAGTACAATAAAAAGTGGGGGTGATAAAATGGAAAAATATGTAGACTTTCATAGTCATAGTAAATATAGTGATGGTAAATTAACAGTTAGCCAATTAATAAGCAAAGCAATAGAAAATAATGTAAATTATTTTAGCATAACTGATCATGATTCTATACAGTCAACAAATGATATAAAAGAATACAAAGTAAATAAACAAATAAATTTAATAAATGGTATAGAACTTTCTACATATATTAATTTTAATAATAGAGAAGTTTTGTTACACTTACTATGTTATGATTTTGATAATACAAGTGAAAAATTACAAAATGAAATAAAAAGATATAAACATATTTTATTAATCAATAATCAACAATTTATTAAAAAAATTACTACATCAATAAAAGTAATACCAGAATGTATATTTCGTGATTATGATTACTACAGTTACAAGTTACCAACTACACAAATATATGAAATATTAAGTGCAAATTGTTATGATAAAGAATTCATAGAGACCTTTATTAATAGAATCAAAGTTTATATACCTACATACGAAGAGTATGAATTAAACATTAAAACGGCGATAGAATTAATTAATGACATCGGAGGAATTAGTATTCTTGCTCATCCAAATCAAATAAAAATGGATGAATCAGAAAAAGATAAAATGATTATAGATTTAAAACGATTGGGTTTAATGGGAATAGAAACTTATCATTCTTCATTTATTAAGAGTGATTTTGAAAGATACAGATTATTAGCACTAAAAAACAATTTATTACAATCGGTTGGGTCTGACTATCATTATGATACAATTTGTGATAATATTATAATTGGACATGGGATAAATAATAATTTATGTCAAACTAATTGCTCATTAAAAGAGTATATTTTAAAAAGGAGGAAAAAAAATGATTGAGGATTATTTGAAAAAATTTTGTGAAAATGGAAAAGTAAATATAATTGACATTGGCTGTTCTGGAGATAGTGTAAGAGAAGTTATAAAAGAAGATGGTACTTATTATATAAAACAATCTACTTTTGGAAAACTAGATAAAGAATATTTTATAAATAATTATTTAAAGGATAGATTATCAGTACCAGAAGTAATATATTTTGGCAGTGGCCAAGGTAAAAGTGTTATGATAACAAAAAAACTTAAAGGTGATATGATTTGTTGCGATGAAATATTTGATGATATGAAACAAGTAGTTGAACTTTCAGCAAAGGCCATTAAAACATTACAAAGCGTTAATGTGGATAACTTAATTATAAATAATGATTTAAATAAAAAATTGGCCTTAGCTAAATATAATATTGACAATAATCTGGTAAAAATTTCAGATATGACAGAGGAAAACCAGAAAAAATTTAAAAGTCTTCAAAATGCTTATGAATATTTAGTAAATAATAAAGTCTCAGAAGATAATTTGTGTCTTTCTCATGGAGATTTAAGTATACCTAACATATTCTATAAAGATGATAAAATAACCGGATTTCTTGATATGGGCGATGCAGGTGTTGCAGACATGTGGTACGATATAGCAATCCTTGTAAAGTCCCTTAGAAGAAATTATGAGACATTTGAAGCAGAAAAATATTTGTTTGAATGTTTAAATATCGAACCTAATTATGAAAAAATTGAGTATTATATTTTATTAACTGAATTGTTCTTATAATTTGAATAATAAGAAACTAATAAAATAATATAATAATTATGGTTGTGTATTAAATTTATAAAGTTATGCCAAAAAGTATACTAATAAAGTATTAGATATTGACAAATAATTAATATTGATGTAGAATACACAATTAACAAGAAATTGATAGGAGTGAAGTAAATGCAATTATTAAATGTAAGTGATTTAAAAATGAGTTTTGGTTTTGGTTCTCTATTTGAAGATGTATCTTTTGCTTTAAACGAAAAAGAATCAATTTCAATAGTTGGTCCCAATGGATGTGGGAAATCGACTTTATTAAAAATAATCGCAGGTTTGGAAAAACCAAGCAAGGGTCAAGTATCAATAAAAAAAGGAGCAAAAGTAGCTTACTTAGATCAGGTAGGAGCATCAAAGGACGACCCAAGGAAAGTATATGAAGTATTAAAGGAAGCCTTTGGGGACCTTTATGAATTAGAAAAGAGAATTAAGAAAATAGAAGAAACAATGAATTTACAACCTGATAATACCGATTTAATTAATATATATTGTGATTCGATAGACAAATTTACACAGATGGGTGGATATGAGATTGATGCTAATATAAACACGGTTATTAATGGTCTTCAATTAGATAATAATATTTTAAATCAGTCATATAATGATTTAAGTGGAGGAGAAAAAACTTTGATTCAACTAGCAAAAGTGTTAATTGTAAAACCTGATTTGCTTTTACTAGATGAACCAACAAATCATTTAGACATAGAAAGAATAGAATGGCTTGAAAAATATATCAAATCTTTTCAAGGTGCTTCAGTTATAGTATCGCATGATAGATATTTTTTAGATAAAATGTCAAATAAAATATTAGATTTAGAATCGATTAATGGTGAATTGTATTGTACTAATTACAGTGGATTTTTAGAAGAAAAAGAAAGAAAATTTGAAAAACAAATGGCTGACTATAAGGATCAACAACTTTTAATAAAAAGATTAGAAACAGAAATGAAATGGTTTGCAGAAAGAGGAATGGCAACAAATAGTTCAACTTTAACAGCAAGAGCGCATGCATTACAAACTAGAATAGATAAAATTAAAAGCACTGCAATTGTAAGACCAACAAAAAGAAAGAAAACAAATATGGAATTTAATGATAAATTAAAATCAAGTTCAAAAGTGTTATCAGTTAATAACTTTTATGCAATGTTACCAACAGGAGAAATGCTATTAGAAGATATAAATTTTGACGTAACTGAAGGAGAAAAAATAGCACTAATTGGATCTAACGGATGTGGTAAATCAACAATTATCAAAACTATTTTAGGAAAAGGTACTTTAGAATTTATGGGTGATATCATAATCGGACCTAGTGTGAAAATTGGATACATTCCACAAATGATTGCTTTTCCAGACGAAAAACAAACTATTTTAGAATACTTTGGTAAATCAACAGGGTTAAATGAGCAGAAAATCAGACAAATTTTAGCGAATTTTCAATTTTATCAAGATGATATCAAAAAAAGAGTTGGAAAATTATCAGGTGGAGAAAAAATGAAAATCAAACTAGCAGAGCTATTACAAGAAAAGATTAATACTTTAGTTTTAGATGAACCAACAAACCATATTGATATAGATACAAAAGAAGTATTTGAAAATGCCTTAGAAGATTTTGATGGTACAATAATTTTTGTTAGTCATGATAGATTCTTTATAAACAAATTTGCAGATAGAATTATAGAGTTTGAAAACAAAAAGAATTATATATATTATGGTAATTATGATTATTATGTTGAAAAGAAAAAAGAATTAATTTTAAATAAAAATAAACTAGGTAAATAATTAAAATTATTAATGGGTTAGAAGCACAGAAAATCTGTGCTTTTTGTATACATTTAAGTATTTAGGTGTAAAATTAGCCCAAAAAAAGTCCAAAACAGGTGTGAAAATGCACCAAAAAAACACCAAATTAGGTGTAAAATCATATATAAAAAATACCGAATCACGTGAAAAACATTAATTTTCTCCCGAAAATAAGCAAAATAATCTTTAAACACTATGTGTTTTTTCTTTGAAAAACAATAAATATCTTCATGTAAAAAAATGTACATTTTCAAATTTTTAATAAGCCATTTAAGAAAATAGGTGTATAATAATTATAAGGTGGTAAAATGAAAACAATAAAAGATATTGATGTAACAAATAAAAAAGTAATTGTAAGAGTAGACTATAACGTACCAATAATAAATGGTAGAATATTAGATAACAATAGAATAGTTGCTTCTTTAGAAACAATAAATTATCTATTAAGTAAAAATGCTAAAATAATACTTATGTCTCACTTGGGAAAAATAAAAACAAAAAGTGATTTAGAAGCAAACTCTTTAAAACCAGTTAGAGATGAACTAAGTATATTACTTCATAAAGACATAAAATTTTCTAGCACTTTAAAAGGTAAAGAACTAGATGATTTAGTAAATAATTTAAATCCAGGTGATATATTACTACTTGAAAATACAAGATACATGGACTATCCAGATAAATTAGAAAGTAATTGTGACATAGAATTATCAAAATATTGGGCTAGCCTAGGAGACGTATATATATTAGATGCCTTTGCTTCTTCGCATAGAAGACATGCTTCCACTGTAGGTATACCTTCATACTTACCACATGCAGTAGGTTTTCTAGTAGAAAGAGAATTACAAGAATTAGATGAAATAAAAAAAGAAAACAAAACTCTTTTATTAGGTGGTGCAAAAGTAGATGATAAATTGTCTCTTATCGAATACTTACTTCCAACTTCAGACAAAATATTACTAGGTGGAAGAATGTGTGCAACATTCATAAAAAGTGAAGGCTATGAAGTAGGTAAAACTGAAACTAATGATGCACTTCTAGATAAATGTAAAGAATTACTAAAAACTAATAAAATAATATTTCCAATTGATGTAGTAACAGAAAATGGAATAAAAGAGTTAGATAAAATAACAAAAGAAGAAACAATTTATGATATAGGTAGTGAAACCATAGAAATGTATGAAAGAGTACTAAAAAATAAAGTATTAATTTTAATAAATGGTACTATGGGAATGTACGAAAATCCTTCATATGAAAATGGAACAAAAGAATTATATGAGTTTTTAAAACAAGAAAAGAAAAAAGTTGTAGTATGTGGAGGAGATGGTGCCTCATCTAGTAAAAAATATAATTTTAATCCATACTATATTTCAACTGGTGGTGGTGCTTCCCTAAACTACCTAAGCGGAATAGAATTACCTGCACTTAAAATAATGGAGGACTAATGAAACTAATAATATTAAACCATAAAAGTTATTTAGGAATAAAAGAACTAGAAAAATACAAAAAAGAAATAGAAAAACTAAAAACTGGAACAAACATAGTACTATTTCCTAACATTTTATATTTATCAATATTTAAAGACTCAAAACTAAACATAGGAAGTCAAAACTTTTATAGTTATAACTATGGCTCATACACTGGAGAAATATCTTTAGCTAGCTTAAAAGAACTAAACATAACTTACACATTAATCGGACACCCTGAAAGAATAATATTACATCTTGATACTTATGAGCAAATAAAAGACAAGCTATATAAAAGCCTAAACAGTAACTTCAAAACAATTTTATGTATAGGAAGTACTAACAGCTTAAAAATGATAAAAAAAGAATTAAAGTATTATTTAAAAGGAATAGAAGAAAAAGCCCTTGATAATTTAATACTAGCCTATGAACCAATTGACAAAATAGAAAAAGCTTTAGTTAATTTAGAAGAAATCACACTTGTTATAAATTACATTAAGTCATATACAAAAAAACACTTAAACAAAGAAATTCCAGTAATTTATGGTGGTTCAGTTGATAAAGAAAACATAAAAGAAATACTTTCCTTAACAGATGGAGTATTAATTGGAAAAATAAGTACAGATATTAACATAACTAAAGAAATTATAAAAAGTCTAGAAAACTAGATTTTTTTCATTTAAAACAAAACTTATTCACTTAAAACCAATTAGACAATTTCAAAACGTTTTTATTTTATAATGAAACCATAATAAAAAGGAGAAATTATGAAGAAAAAAGTATTGGTAGTAGATGATAATAAAGGAATGGTTGGTTTATTCAAAGAATATTTTATGGATAGTAAAACAATTGAAATAACTGATGTTGCATATAATGGAGAAGAAGGATGGGAAAAAATAAAAAATAATACATATGACTGTATTTTATTAGACCTAATTATGCCCAAAAAAGATGGAATATATGTACTAGAACAAATAAAAGAAAATAATCTTAATTTAAACATAATTGTAGAAACAAGTTATAACGAACAAGAAACAATAAGAAATGTAAGTGAGTATGGAGTAAAATACTTTGTACTAAAACCATTTGAATTAGAAGACTTAGAAAAGAAAATACTATCAGTAACAAATAAACAAGAAAAAAGATATGGTTCAATTAACTTAGTAGAAAAGAATTTACAACTTTCTGTAACAAAAATATTACATGACCTAGGAATACCTTCAAACATAAAAGGATATTCTTACATTAGAGATGCAATAACATTAGTATATAATAATCCAGAATTAATTGGAGGAATAACAAAAGAATTATATCCTGAAATTGGTAAAAAATACAATATAAGTATAACTAGGGTAGAAAGATCTATTCGTCATGCAATTGAAGTATCATGGAATCGCGGAGACTGGGACTTAATGGAAGAGATATTTGGTCACTCAGTAGACATAGATAAAGCAAAACCAACCAACAGCGAATTCATTGTAACAATTGCTGACAAACTAAAACTTGATACATTAAAAATAAATAGTTAGTCTTAATTAGTCACATAAGTGGCTTTTTTACTTTAAAAATACTTGAACTTGTGCTAAAATACTATTAGTAGGTGAAAGAATGAAAAAAGTATTACTATTAATATTAGATGGTTATGGAATAAATAAAAGTGAATTTGGAAATGCAATAAAAGCAGCAAAAACTCCAGTCATGGATAAATTGCTAGCAGTATATCCTCATACAGAATTAGAAGCATCTGGTGAGTATGTTGGCCTTCCAAAAGGACAAATGGGTAACTCAGAAGTTGGTCACATGACTATAGGAAGTGGAAGAGTAACATTACAACCTCTAACATACATTAACGAAAAAATAAAGAACAAAGAGTTTTTTGATAATGAATTATTAAATGAAACAATGTCATTTGTAAAAGAAAATAACAGCACTCTTCATTTAATTGGACTTTTATCAAATGGAGGAGTACATTCAAGTATTAATCACTTTTATGCAGTACTTGCAATGTGTAAACTAAAAGGTGTAAAAAATGTTGTATTTCATGTAATAACAGATGGAAGAGATACTAATAGAGAAAGTGGTATAAACTTTGTAACAGAATTTATGGACAAAGCAGAAAAATTAGGTATAGGTAAACTTGCAACAATATGTGGTAGATACTATGCAATGGATAGAGATAATAGATGGGAAAGAATAAAAAAAGCCTATAATGCAATAGTATATGAGTCAGGTAATATATTTCCAAACTTTAAAGTATGTTTTAATGAACACTATAAAAGAGAAATAACTGATGAATTTATTAATCCTAGTATAATCACCTCAGGGTGTACTATTCATGAAAATGATGCTGTACTATTTATGAATTTCCGTCCAGAAAGAATGACTGAAATAATAGATGCACTAACTAATAAATCATTTAAAATGTTTAAAACTAAACAATTTGAAAATGTAAAATTTATATCTTTATTTAATATTAATAAAAATATTCCATATGCATTTGATATAGAAAGACCAAAAAACACATTAGGTGAGTACTTAATGGAATTGGATTACACACAGGCAAGAATAGCAGAAACAGAAAAATATGCTCATGTAACTCATTTCTTTGATGGAACAAGAGACATAAATGATAAAAGAATACAAAAATTCTTAGTACCAAGTCCTAGTGTTCCAACATATGACATGAAACCAGAAATGAGTGTAGGAGAAGTAACAGAAACAGTATTAAAACAAATGGAAGAAGACTATGATTTTATATTAGTTAACTTTGCAAATCCAGATATGGTTGGACACACAGGTAACTTTGAAAGAGTAGTAGATGCAATAGAAATATGTGACTTCTGTTTAGGAAAAATATATGAAAAAGCAAAAGAATATTTCTATGAATTAATAATAACTGCAGACCATGGAAATGCAGAAAAAATGTTAAATAGAGATAAAACTCCAATAACAAGTCATACTACTAGTAAAGTACCATTTATAATTTGTGATGAAGAAATAAAATTAAAAGAAGGTGGTTCACTAAGTGACATTGCACCAACTATTACAGACATTTATGAAATAAAAAAACCAGATGTAATGACTGGTTCTAGCCTAATAATAAAAGATGAAGAAATCTAATAACTTCATCTTTTTGCTATTTACTATTTGATTTAAAAGAAAAATAGTGTATAATTTTTAATGAGGAGATGACAATATGAATAAATTTTACATAACAACACCTATATACTATCCAAGTGGTAAATTTCATATAGGTACAGCATATACAACAATACTTGCAGATGTACTAGCAAGATATAATCGTCAAAAAGGTAGAGATGTATACTTTTTAACTGGACTAGATGAACATGGAGAAAAAATACAAAAAAAGAGTGAAGCACTAGGCATAACACCACAAGAATACACTGATAAAATGGCATCTATGACCACTGAATTATGGAGTTATCTAAACATTAGTAACACAGGTTTTATAAGAACAACTAATAAAACTCATATGCAAAGTGTTCAAAAATGTTTTGAAATTCTTTATAATCAAGGCGATATATATTTAGGAAAATATAAAGGTAAATATTGTGTCCCATGCGAAACATTTTATACAGAAAGCCAACTAGTAAATGGTTTATGTCCAAGTTGCATGAGAGAAGTAAAAGAAGTTGAAGAAGAAACTTATTTCTTTAATATGAAAAAATATGAAAATAGATTAAAAGAATTTTATAAAGAAAATTCTGACTTTTTAGTACCAGTAACTAAGAAAAATGAAATAATGAATAGTTTTATTAATGTAGGTATAGAAGATTTATGCATTTCTAGAACAACATTTGACTGGGGAATACCTGTACCAAATGATCCTAAACATGTAATGTATGTATGGCTTGACGCTTTACTAAACTATGTAACTGCACTTGGTTATATGACTGAAGATGATACATTATTTAAAAAGTATTGGCCAGCAGATATACAAATAATAGGAAAAGATATACTTAGATTTCATGCAATTTATTGGCCTATATTCTTAATGGCTTTAAATTTACCATTACCAAAAAAACTATTTGTACATGACTTTATTATGATGAAAGATGGTAAAATGAGTAAAAGTAAAGGAAATACAATATACCCTGATACTTTAGCTAAAGAATATGGAGTAGATTCGGTAAGATATACTATTTTAAGAAGTTTACCATATGGTCAAGATGGAGAATTCACACCTAGTTTCTTTATAGAAAAATATAATACAGAATTATGTAATGATTTAGGAAACTTAGTTAATAGATCAATTGCAATGATAAATAAGTATTTTAATGGTTTTATTACTAAAACTAATATAAAAACAGATTTTGATGATAAACTTGATAATTATATAAATGATGAAATAAATCTTTATGAAAAAGAAATAGAAACTATTAATATACAAAATGCTATAAGTCATATAATGAATATAGTTTCAAGAACAAATAAATACATTGACGAAACAACTCCTTGGGTATTAGCAAAAGAAGAAAAAACAGATCTTTTAAATCAAGTTATGTATAATTTATATAATACAATAAGAAAAATAGGTATATTATTATATCCATTTATACCAGATACAAGTAATAAAATATTAGAACAATTAAATATACATGATGAAAATTTAACTTCATATAATAGTTTAAAAACTACATTAGATTTAACAGGTAATAAAGTAGAAGAAAAAGTTTCACCTTTATTCCAAAGATTAGATGCTAAAAAAGAAGAAGAAAAACTTATTGAACTTATGAAAACAGATAATGAAAAATAGCTTCAGCTATTTTTTTAATATATCTAATACATGACTACTTGTTCCTAAAAACTCATACTTTTCACAAATACTAAAGTGATATTTTAGGTATAGATTAAACTCCTTTTCATCAAAACTATTAATCTCTCTTCTAAAATAATCAGTAAGCCCGTCTTGACTAATAATCTTTTCCCTAACTAAATTACATTCATTCTTTAACTTATCTATTTCTTTCATTGTAACAAAACTATATAAATCATTTTTCTTACTCAAAACATGAAACTCTTCGTTAACACTTTTCTTTTCAAAAGCTACTTTTATATTCTTATCAATAAATCCATGTTTCATAATAGCATAATCATTCATATAATAACTAATAAAAATATAACCATTATCTTTAACAACTCTTTTAGCTTCATTTAAAGCTTTCACTTTATCTTCAAAACTAATCAAATGATACATTGGTCCAAATAAGATAACTACATCAAAACTATTACTTTCGAAACGACTTAAATCTATCGCATTCCCTAAATAACTCTTAACACTAGGACAATTTTTTTCTATCATTCTTAAATTATGTTTAACTAACTCAACTGCTGTCACGTCATACCCTAAGTTACTAAAGTACATACAATACCTTCCAGTACCTGCACCCACATCCAGTATCTTCGCATTTTTAAAATTACTTAAATACATATTAATATACTTTATAGCAGTCTCAAACTCAACTATCCCATGTCTTCTACTAAGCCTTTTATCTTCATTAAATTTATTATAATATTTAACTAGTTCTCTTTCATTCATTTTTCTTCACCTACACTATAATAACAAATTTCAAAAAAATATAGAAGAAAAAAGTTGAAATTTTAAGAAAAAGTGGTAAAATTATATTCAGTTAAATGTTTTGATTAGGACACGACTAATAATAATTATTTACAAAAGCGAATTGTATATGGTGTAAGACAATTAAATAACTTATTAGTTACTACCTATGAACAGGACTCGAAAGATGTTCCCGGGGAAAACCTCGTTATTTAAATAAAGTTAAAAATGGATGGTACCGTGTCAAGCACTCCTTTAAAAGGGTGCTTTTTCATTTAACAAAAAGAAAGGAAGATAAAAATGATAAACATTAAAGAAAACGAAAAACTAAGTGTAATGAACCACTCATGTGCCCATTTATTAGCGCAAGCGGTGCAGCATTTATACCCAAATGCTAAGTTCTGGGTAGGACCAGTTATTGAAGAAGGATTTTACTATGACATTGATTTAGGTGACACTGTAATAAAAGAAGAAGACCTAGAAAAAATAGAAAAAGAAATGAAGAAAATTGCTAAAGACGGAAAACGTATAGTAAGACATGAACTTACAAAAGAAGAAGCTTTAGAAAGATTTAAGAATGATCCATACAAGATAGACTTAATTAGTAGAATGGATGAAAATAGTACTGTAATAAGTTGCTATACACAAGGAGACTTCACTGACCTTTGTAGGGGTCCTCACGTTGAAACAGTAAAAGAACTAAAATACTTTAAACTTCTAAAAGTAAGTGGAGCATACTGGAAGGGTGACGCTAAAAACAAAATGCTTCAAAGAATTTACGGAGTATGCTTTGATAACGAAGAAGATTTAAATAACTATCTTACAGAACTAGCAGAAGCAAAAGAAAGAGACCACAGAAAAATAGGCAAAGATTTATCAATATTCATGACTAGTGACTTAGTTGGAAAAGGAATGCCTTTATGGCTTCCTAATGGTGCTATTATAAGAAAACAACTAGAAAATTATATCTATGAAAAAGAAAGAAAAATGGGATACTTACATGTGTATACACCATGTGTTGGAACAACTGAACTATATAAAACAAGTGGGCACTGGGATCACTATAAAGAAAATATGTTCCCAATGATGAAAGTAGACGATGAAGAATTTGTACTTCGTCCAATGAACTGCCCACATCATATGCTAATCTATGCAAATGACTTACACTCTTATAGAGACTTACCAATAAGAATAGGCGAATTTGCAACAGACTTTAGATATGAAGCTTCTGGTGCTGTAAAAGGTCTAGAAAGAGTAAGATGCATGTGTCAAAATGATGCTCACTTATTTGTAACTCCTGAACAAATAAAAGAAGAATTTAAAAAAGTAGTATCACTAATACTTGATGTATATAAAGACTTTGGTTTCAAAAACTATAGTTTCAGACTTTCATTAAGAGACCCAGAAGACAAAGAAAAATATTTTGATGACGATGAGATGTGGAATACTGCGGAAGACAAATTAAGAGAAGTATTAAATGAATATGGTTGTCCATACAAAGAAGCAATTGGAGAAGCTGCATTTTATGGTCCTAAACTAGATGTAGAAGTAAAACCAGCAGTCGGACCAGAAGTAACACTTTCTACTTGTCAATTAGATTTCTTACTTCCTAGAAGATTTGACTTATCATATATTGATAAAGATGGTTCAAAGAAAACTCCAGTAGTTATTCACCGCGCTATATTTGGAACATTTGATAGATTTACTGCATTCCTAATGGAAGAAACAAAAGGAGCTTTCCCACTATGGCTATGCCCAACTGAAGTTAATATAATTCCAGTAAACAATGACTATCACTTAGAATATGCAAAAGAAGTTTATAAAGATTTAGACGATCTAAACATAAGAGTTAATCTAGATGATAGAAACGAAAAACTATCATACAAAATGAGAGAAAGTCAAACAAAGAAAAATCCTATAACTTTAATTTTAGGAGACAAAGAAGTAGAAAGTAGTACTATTAGTTATAGAAAATTTGGTAGTACTGAAACATATACTCTACCAAAAAGTGATTTCTATAAGTTAGTAAAAGAAACAATAGACGAAAGAAAACAAAACATATAATAATTGTATTAAAAATTGAAAAATGAAGAAAAAGGTGTAACATAAATGGAAAAAAAAGCAAAATCAAATGTAATGGATTTAAATGAACTTAAAGAAATCATGATGCCAAGCCCTGAATTGCAGTTAAGAAAGGCCAAAATTGAAAACAAACTTAGTGAAGAATTAAAAGCTAACAATAAATTATTTGCTATAATTATAAATAAAATTAAAATGTTAAAAAAGTATAGAGTAATAATTACAAGATATTATATATTAGCTATACCAAAAAAGGATTTACATGAAAAAATCAATGTTGTTGTAGCTCACTTTGATAACGTTTATGATACATGCTTTATTAATGAAGAAGGAAAATATTATCTTGGAACATTTGATAATTCAATTGGCATTTATACACTTTTATTGTTAGCTAAACAAGATAAGATAGACAATACAATTTTTGCTTTTACAGACTGTGAAGAAACTAATATGAAAGGAATTAAATCATTATATAAAAGTCTTGATAAAAGATTTAAACAAAAGAAAATTCGTTATTACGTTTTAGATGTAACAGAAGAAGATGTTATTGAAAGTACAACTTTAGAAAATTCTAATTTTCAAATTGAATTTTTAAAAGATATTAAAAGAATAGCCAATAAAAATTGTGGATATGATGAATCGACATTTCTTCTAAACAATACTTCAGCACTAACTTGTAGTATATGTTCTGTACTGAAAATGAGAAATGCAGAAGACTTTTGTCATAATAAAAATGGTAATTATATAAAGAAAGAAAATTTAGAAAAATATTATAATAACATTTGCAAAATATTAGAGAGGTAAAATATGAAAGAAGTAACAGTAATTGAATTAGAAAAACCAAATTCTTATGTATTAACAACACCAGGAGAATTGGTATATCTATTAGATTGTAATAAAAATGAACTACAAAGAGCAGTGACAGAATTAGAAAACGCAAAAAAAGAAATAGTAAAGAACAATACCACTGATTATATGACATCATTAGCGATAATTCCAACTTACAATTGCAATTTAAGGTGTATATATTGCTATGCCAATGGAGGAAGAGAAAATCAAAGTATAGACATTAATACAGTGAAAAAGGTGATTGATTATAAGAGAAAAGAAAAACCAAACGCAAAAACATTAGACTTATATTTAGTTGGTGGTGGGGAGCCATTGTTGAATTTTGATTTAGTAAAAGAAATAGTTAAATACGCTGATTCACAATTTGAAGAAGTCGTCGTAAATGTGGTTACAAATGGGACTGGAACAAAAGAAGTTATGGATTGGTTAATAGATAGAAAGGCTAATATTAGAGTGTCATTTGATAGCGTAAATCAAGCTAAACAAAGGCCATTTAGTTCTGGAGCGAATTCGCATGACATCGTTATAGATAATATTAAATATTTAATTTCACATGATGCTAATGTAATGGTTCAATGTATCATAACTTCCAATTCAGTAAACAAAATGCAAGAAATAGTAAAAGAATTAGAATATAATAATGTAAAAGTAGTTAAATTTGAACCATGTTTAATGACAGATGTTTCACGAGGTGAAAAAAACTTACAACCAGACCCTAAATTATTTGCAGAAAAATTAGTGGAAATCATTGAGTACGTTGCAAATAACAATATTGATTTGATGATAGATACTGGATATTTTTCCAAACCTATGGATGGTTATTATTGTGGTATGGCAGATGGAAATTTTACAATAACTCCCGAAAATATGATAACATCGTGTGTAGAGGTAAGTAGAAAGAGTGAACCATACTCTGATAAAGTTATGATTGGAAAAATAGAAAACTCTGTAATGCTAAACAATGATAACATAAATTTCTTGAAAAAATTACATTATAAAAACCAATGTGGTGGTTGCTGTAAATGTGAATTCAGATTTATTTGCTTAGGAGGCTGTCCAATGGCAAATATTTGGCAAAATGGATTGCCTTTAACAAAATCTCAATTTACGTGTATAGTTGAACATATATTTTTGCCAAAAATACTGACAAAAATGATAGAAAATGATAAAATAATAAATGTAATGTGCGAAGAGCCATTAATAAGTTTTGAGTAAGGTAGGTGAGAAACGTGAAAAAAGTGGTGTTAAAGTGGAAACCTAAAATGGTGGTTTCAAAATCACATCCGGGTTGTTGCACACAAAACGGTGGATGCGGAAAAAAACATGGATAGAATTATTCTATCCATGTTTTGAAAGGAAAAGTGAAAATGACAAGATTAGATATAGAATTAGTAAATAGACAAATTTGTGAAACTAGGAGTAAAGCACAAATGGAAATAAAAAACTCTAACATTTTAGTAAATGGAAAAACAATTACAAAGCCGGCCTTTGATGTAGAAAGTACAGACATTATTACTCTAAACCATGAAGTACTTGAGTATGTTTCAAGAGGTGGACTAAAGTTAGAAAAAGCATTAAATGACTTCAATATAGACTTAACTAATAAAACAATGCTAGATATTGGCTCATCTACTGGAGGTTTTACTGACTGTGCATTAAAACATAATATAAAAGAAGTGATTTGTGTTGATGTAGGAAGTAACCAATTAGATAAAAGTCTTAGAAAGAACGAAAAAGTACATGTATTTGAAAATACTGATATAAGAAATTTTGACAATCTTCTTTTATCAACAGTAAACTTAATAACAATAGATATTTCGTTTATCAGTGTAACAAAAATTATAAATAAATTGAGTACTATAAATGCAAAGGAAATAATCTGTCTAATAAAACCACAATTTGAATGTGGAAAAACTATTGCTGATAAATATAAAGGAATAGTACTTGATAAAGAAGTTCATGAAAATGTAATAAAAAATGTTGTTAACGCCTTTAAAGAAATAAACTACAACTTAAAAAACATTACATTTAGTCCAGTAAAAGGTGGAAATGGAAATATAGAATACTTGGCATACTTTACAAATGAAGAAATTAATAGCACCATTAATTTTAAAGATTTGGTTAGTACCACATTTAAAACTATGAAGTAATTAACAAGGTTCAGAGTCTCAACATTGAGACTTTTTAATTATTTAATAAATTATTTGTGTTATATTTTAAAACTATTGATAGGTTGTATAAAAATAGCATTAGATTTATTTGTATCATTACAATGATATAAAATAATTATTTACCTTAAAAGATCAATGGGTTTTATAATCTTACTATAGATAAATCTACTATATTGTAGTATAATACAAGAAAAAGAGAGGGATTAATAATTTAATATTTAGATATTTATGATGAAAACAAAAAGAAAACAGGAAAAATTATAGTAAGGGGAGTAAAACCAGAAGAAAATGAACATATTTTATTATCAATAATTTTTATTAAAAACAGTGAAGGAAAATACTTAATTCAAAAAACATCAAAAGAAAAAGGAGGACATTATAGTTCTACTGGAGGACATGTTGGAAGTAATGAAGACTCTAAAACAACAATACTAAGAGAATTAAAAGAAGAATTAGGCCTAACAGTTAATAGTGATGAAATCAAATATATTGGAGACATTTTACTAGGAATTCCCATTGCAGATGTATACTATTTAGAAAAAGACATTGCTTTAAAAGATTTAAAATTACAAAAAGAAGAAGTTGATGAAGTTTCATACATGACTAAAGATGAAATACTAAATTTAATTAACAATGAAAACTTTACTAAGTCACACGGTAAAATACTAAAAAAATATTTTTAAAATATCATTAAGGAGAATGTTATGAAATATTTAGGAAGTCAAATATTAGAAACAGAAAGAACTTTATTAAGACCAACTATAGAAACAGACTTATATATTTTATGGAAAATATTAGGTAATAAAGAAGTATCAAAATACTATTTAGTAGGTAAATATAACACAAATTGGTTAGATGAAAAGAAGTGGCAATATAAAAAACTAGAACGAGCCCTTAATAAAGATGTATTTCAGTGGACAATATTATTAAAAGAAACTAATGAACCTATTGGACAAATATGTTGTCAAAGCATTTTAGAAAAGCCAGACTACATAAGAGATTTAGGTTGGTTTATAGATAAACCTTACCAAGGAAAGGGTATAGGTACAGAAGTATCTAAAAAAGTAGTAGACTACATGTTTAAAGAAGTAGGAATTGACAAAATAGAAACATGTGCAGCCATAACTAACCCTGCTTCATGGCATCTTATGGAAAAGATGAATTTTAATAAAACAGATAAAACAGTTAAAATAAAATATACATTTTTAGAAAATGAAGAAGAATGTATTTGTTATGAAATCACAAGAGACGAATATTTAGAATATTCAAAGACAATTTATAGAAATAAGAAAATTAAAGAAATTTAATAAATCTCAACTTATTTCAAAAAACAATTTGTTCTTTAATAACGATAATATATGTATCAAAAGATAAAACAAGAAGCATCAAAATATTTGAAAGATTTAATTTTTCAGTATGACAAATATGTAAAACACAAAAATGTTTACGAACTAGGATTTAAATATAGTTCAGATTACATCGAAGATTTTATGTACAGATGCATAGATTTAAAAGAAGATGTAATGAGAAAGGCAGAAGATATGTTTTTTGTTTTTGATGATTTAATGATAGTGATTATAAAAGAACGAAATTTGCATAATTCCTAAAAGTGTGCTATAATAAGCACACTTTTATTAAAGGGGGAAAATTATGGAAAATGTAGTAAGAGAAGATAAACGACAAAAATTAAATAGAGAAATAACCGGAGTAATACATAAGGACAGAATTTGGGAACAATGGTATGACCAAAAAATATTTGATTACACTTTACCTAAAATGTCTCAAAAAGATTATTTGTTCAAATGTATTGGTGATGATTTAAATCGTATAATGATAAATAATCGTGGTATGAAATCTTTTACTGTAGAAGAATTTTATAACATGGTATTAAAGTATGAAAAAGCATTTAGCAAAATGAATTTAAACAAAGGTGACGTGATTTGCACAATTGGATTAACTACTCCTGAAATGTATGCAATAAAATATTCTGCAACATCACTAGGACTTATTACTTGTAACTTAAATGTATTAGACATGGATGTAACTGATAACGGAGTAAACAGGCTATATAATCAACTAGCAAACGTTAGCCCAAAAATGATTTTTACTCTAGATATTTTAGAAGATAAAATATACAAAGTAATAAATGAAGAGAAGTTCAATAGTGCTATAAAAGTATCAATGCCACTTACAGCATCTACTCCTAAATATAATCCTGAAAGATTAATATTTAACTTAAAAAATTTAAAAGACTATCTTTCTGGTAAAAAAATAAATTACAAAATGAAACTAGAAGATTTTATATCTCTTGGAAATAATGTGAAACTAGAAGATTTAAACGAAATATATGAAGAAAAACTTCCTTGTAACATTTCATTTACAAGTGGAACTACTGGAATAAATAAAGCGGTATTACTATCTCACGACGCCAATAATGCACTTGCTTTTCAACAACAAGTTGGTAATTTTGGATTTAAAAGAGGCACAAAACACTTGGCATTAGTTCCACCTTTCTTAGCATTCTGGGATGCTGACATAGTACACGCTGCCTTAGTTCAAGGTGCTGAAAACATAATAGAATTATTCTTAGACTATAAAAAAATTCCGAGTTACTTCAAAAAATATGACATTAATCTAGGCATTTGGAGTCAATACTTATGGAGTTCACTTGAAACTCTAAGCGAAAAAGACTTAAAAAGAGTAAAAGAAAACTTATCACTTGCAATTGTAGGTGGTGAAAGATGCGAAATAAATGCAGCCGAAAAATTCTATAACAAAACTGGAGTACTTCAAACAACAGGATTTGGTGCTTCAGAAGTAAATACAACATTCAGTTTTGCACATCCATACTGTAAAAAAATCGGAACATCCGGAATACCAATGCCATACAACAACGTAAAAATAACTGACCCATCACTTAAAGATGTAACATATGGAGTAAATGGAAAACTATTTATCACAGGACCTACACTAATGAACGGTTACTATAAAAGAGAAGAGTTAACCAATAAAGCACTATATACTGATGAATCCGGAACAAAATGGTATTACACTGGAGACTATGCAGTAGTCGATAAAGATGGTTGCTTAACTGTATTAGATAGATACAGTGACCCAATAACTATAAAAGTAAATGGTAAAACAGAAGAAGTAAATAAACTAGACATTGTAGAAAAAATAAAAACAAATAGAAACATAAAGAACTGCAAAATGACATTCAATAATGAAAAACTAGTACTTCATTTATCATTAGATGATTTTTATAACATAACTGATGAGGAAAAAATAGAAAGTATACTATCCACAATTAAAGAAAACTTGGAACCTAAGTACTATCCAAACATAATAAATGTACTTGAAGATTTACCTCGTACACAAGTTGGAAAAGTAGATTATAAAACTTTAGAAAAAATGGGTAACGAATTAACAATTGACTTAGACGAAAACACAAAACTAATCATAAAAAAAGAAGAACAAAAAACTAAAAAAATTAAAAGGAAGTAGTTTATATTTCCTTTTTATTATGCTATAATTGTCTCATAGAAGGGTAAGTGGTATGTGTGCAAAATGGTATATTCTTTTCCATTATAAGTTTACTATATTCAGTAATGACTATAATAATATTCTTTAAAAAAGAAAAAAACAAAACATCAGAAAACAAAATATATAGTATGCTCTTAATAACAAATTTAATAGGACTTTTAATAGAAATATTTCCAACAACTTTAGCAATAAGAGGAATAATAAATGTAAGTGAAGGAGTACTAAAACTATTTTTAAAACTAATATTAGTCTATATTTGTAGTTGGACTTTGCTATTTACTTACTATGTAGTAATAGTTTCAATTAAAAACGAAAACACAAAAAATCTACTAAAAAGTATAGGAATTGTAATAGGTTTAACATCAGATGTATTATTCCTAATGTTACCGATAGAATACTACATTAATAATGGTGCAGCTTATTCATACGGAACTGCAGTAGATGTGCTATATGCTATAAGTGGCTCATTAGTCTTATTCTGTGTAATGCTTTTAATCATTAACTTTAGAAGAATAAAAGAAAAATCATATTATCCACTACTGATATTCCTATTTTTAGGTATAATCGTAATAGGTGTACAATATAAATACCCGGAACTAACTCTAATGTTATCACTTCACACATTTGTAACTTGCTTAATGTACCATACAATAGAAAACCCAGACATGAAACTTATTAATGAACTAGAGCTAGCCAAAAACTCAGCCGAAAAAGCAAATCGTGCTAAAACAGAATTCTTGAGCAGTATGTCTCACGAAATAAGAACACCTCTAAACGCAATTGTAGGTTTATCTGAAATAATAAATAAAACTGACGATTTAAAAGAAATTCATGAAGACTCAAAAGATGTAGTAAACGCAAGCTACACACTTCTTGAAATAGTAAACAGTATTCTAGACATAAGTAAAATTGAAGCAGGAAAAATGGAAATAGTAAAAGTTAACTATAATCCAAGAGATGAAATACAAAAACTTGCAAAACTACTAGAAACTAGAATAGGCTCAAAAGACTTGAAATTATACGTTGAAATAGATAACAATTTACCTAACGTTTTATATGGAGACTTAAACAAGGTAAAACAAATAATATCTAATTTACTATCAAATGCAATCAAGTATACTGAAAGTGGTCGTGTAGATTTAAAAGTTGTGGTAGAAAACACAGACAAAATATGTAACTTAGAAATAATGGTAAAAGATACAGGTCGCGGTATCAAGGAAGAACAACTTTCCCACTTGTTCACAAAGTTTGATAGACTTGAAGCAGACAAAAACACATCAATTGAAGGAACAGGGCTAGGGCTCGCAATAACTAAAAGCTTAGTAGAAATGCTTGGCGGTACAATAAATGTAGAAAGCACATATGGCGTAGGAAGTGTGTTTACAGTAACAATTCCTGAAGAAATATCAGACGTTATCTTAGAAACTACAGAAACCGAAAGTATTACTAAATATAACGGAGTAACTTCTCTTATTGTAGATGACTCAAAACTAAACCTTAAAGTAGCAGAAAAAATATTATCTGAATATGGTTTAACTAGTGAAAGTGTACTAAGTGGAGATGAGTGTATAGAAAAAATAAAAAGAGGAAACAACTACGATATAATATTTATGGACATAATGATGCCCAATAAAGATGGAGTAGAAACACTTAAAGAACTTAAGTCACTTCCTAACTTTAATACACCAGTAGTCGCATTAACTGCAGACGCAATGGAAGGTCAAAAAGAAACATATTTATCTGCTGGATTCATTGCATACTTATCAAAACCAATTGACCGTCAAGAACTAGAGTCATTCCTAAAAAAAGAATTAAAAGACAAAGCAACAATTGAAAATAACACAAGTTCTGTCAAAGAAGAAATCAAGCCTGTTGAAAAAGAAAATAATAAAGAAGAATTACTTACTAGTGTTGGACTAGACCTAAAAAAAGCATATGAGTTCTTTATGGACATAGACACTCTTATCCCACAACTAAAAGAATACCTTGCTGAAAGTACAGAAAATAAGCGTGTTATGGAAGAGTCTTATAATAAGAAAGATGACATTAACTACGAAATAGTAGTGCACAAACTAAAAAGTGAAAGTAGAATGCTAGGACTCACTGATTTAGGAGAAATGTTCTATAATCATGAACTAGCTGCTAAAAGAAAAGATTGGGACTATATAAATAAGGAATACACTCCATTAATAAGTGAATATGATAAAGTATTAAATGTACTAGAAAAATTATAGAAAATGCATATTGAAAAATATGTAAATAAATCAAAGCTTTAAACTGTAAACAGAAGAGACTAAATTCTTTTCTGTTTATTTATTTTATCTGCAAAAACTTCCCTGTAAACTTAAAAAAATTAATCAAAAAATCAACTTTTTCCAAAAAAAACACTTGATTTTCATTTAAAGTAGTAGTAAAATCTATATTAATTTATTTTTTGAGGAGAAAGTATGAAGAAGTTAAAAACTATTGAAAATATTATATTTGAAATAATTAACTGCAAACATATTGCTTGCTTAACTTTTTCATGCTGCCACTTCAACAGATTAGGTACGACTAACGACGACTAAGGCTCACGCCGGTCGCCGTTTTTGTTTACCTAAAATTAGGAGGTGTATTATGGAAGTAAAAGATTTGTTAAAAAAATTTAATGAGTATAGTCTAGAAGGTTCAAAAGAAATTCTAACTGCATACAGATATGCTGAAAAATTACATGAAGGTCAATTTAGGCAAAGTGGTGAACCATATATTATGCATCCACTAAATGTTGCATATATACTCGCAGAAATGCATGCAGACAAAGACACGATATGTGCTGGAATCTTACACGATACTTTAGAAGACACAAATATTACTAAAGAAGACATTGCACACTACTTTAATCAAGATGTTGCAAACCTAGTAGATGGTGTAACTAAAATATCTAAAATGAATTTTTCATCAAAACAAGCACAAAACTATGCAAACACTAGAAAAATAATAACAGGTATTACTGAAGATGTAAGAATTATTATTATCAAACTTGCAGACAGACTTCACAACATGAGAACACTTGAATATAAAAGTGAATTCAAGCAAAAAGAAAATTCACTAGAAACAATGGAAATATTTGTCCCTCTCGCATACTACATTGGAGCATACAGAATAAAAAGTGAATTAGAAGACATTAGTCTAAAATATCTAAAACCAGATATGTACGAAAAAATATTAGAAAAAAAGTTAAAAGTAGAAAGTAACAGTAAAGACATAATAAATGAAATGCTATACAAAATTGAAGCAATATTAAAAGACAAAAACATTCCAAATGAAATAAAAGTCAGAACCAAAAACATATATGGAATATATAAAAAAATGAATGAAGGGCAAAAACTAGTCGACATTCATGACTTAATTGCTTTTAAAATAATGGTAGAAGAAGTAGAAAAATGTTATTTAACTTTATACTTAATTCACAAAGAATATCCACCAATGAATGAAAAGTTTAAAGACTATATAGCAAATCCAAAAACAAATATGTATAGAAGCTTACATACAACAGTATTTGAACGTCATGGTAGATTAATTCAAACACAAATAAGAACATTTGAAATGGATAAAATCGCTTCATTTGGACTAACAGCATATTGGGATATTGAAAAAAACAAAGCAAGAGATGTAATGCAAAATGACTTAAAAGAAAAATATCAATTCTTTAAATCTTTAACAGAAATAAATTCGATGTTTGGAGATAATCAAGAATTTGTAAGTCAAGTGAAAAAAGAATTATTTGCTGATAAAGTTTATTGTTACACTACTAAAGGTGACATAATAGAACTTCCAAAAGGTTCAACAGTAGTAGACTTTGCTTACAAAATACACACTGATGTAGGTAACACCATGGTTGGAACATTTGTTAACGAAGAATATGTACCAATTAGTTACGTATTAAAAAATAAAGATAGGGTTAGAATTGTTACTGATGAATTATCTTTTGGACCTAGAGAAGAATGGGAAAGTCTTGCAAAAACATGTTCTGCAAAAAAGAAAATAAGGGAGTTTAATAGAAACAATTGAGTTTATAGGGAACTCATGAAAAAACTAAGAAGGAGGTCATATGAATAATTCTTCTATTTATGATTTTCATATATCAGATTTAAGAGATAAAAATATAAGTGGAAAAAACAATACAGAGGTAAATAAGTTATTTTTTCAAGTCATAATTTCTTATTTAAAAGACAATATGAAAATATTGGATATAGGGACTGGAAATGGTTATGTTTTAAAAGTAATAAGTGAAGAAACTACAAAAAAAATTCATTTGTATGGAAATGACAACTCGGAAGCTATGTTAAAAAAAGCAAAAGAAAATTGCAATAATGCAACATTTAACCTATGTAGCAACTATAATTTAAAGTATGAAAATAATTTTTTTGATATGGTTGTAGGCAAAAATGTAACGAGATTTTCTGCAAAAGAAATTAATCGAGTATTAAAACCAGAAGGCTTGTTTATATTTAGAGAATATGGTAAGTACAAAGGAATGATGGAAATATCAAAAATTTTCAAAGATAGATTAATTAGAAGCAGATATAAATCTTATTATGATAATAAAATGAAGTCAAATGGATTTATAATTATAAATTCAAAATACGTAATCGAAAAACGAATATTCCCAAATGTAGATGCAATAATTGGTGTCATAGAATCATTTCCTATGATAAAAGAGTTTAATAAAGAAGATGAGAATATATTAAGAGAAATATATAAAGAATCTAGTGATATAAATGTAACATCAGATGGATTTGTTGCAGTATATCAAAAAAAGAAGGTGAGGTAAGTAATGAAAAATCAAATATTAAGTGGTAAAGTAATATATGTTGTTTCAACTGGTTGTAGTAAAAGTGTTGAAGTACCACCGTTTATTAAAAAATTAGAAAGTAAGGGTGCAAAAGTATATTTATTTGCTACTGAAGAGTGCCAAAAAATTATAGCAGATGAAGAAGAATTTGAAAACATTAATTATAGAAAAAGCAATAACACCAAGAAAAGAAATGAAATAGAAAAAGAAGATTTAATTTTAATTGCCCCTTGCTCTTTTAACACATTAAATAAAATTGCTGTCGGAATTGCAGATAGTTATCCATTAACATTAATACATACTGCTATTGGCAGAAATACTCCTATAATAATCTCAGCAGCTATGAATATTAATTTATGGAACAATTTCAATATAAAAAAATCGTTGGATTCAATTTCCGAAAATAAAAATATTACAATGATATGGCCTGAAATCAAGATTGATTCAAAAACAAAAGAATTAAAATCATCTATGGTTTCATGGAATAAAATTGAGGATACCATAATGAACAAATTCCATATAATGCCATTTGAAGCAACCTGTGAAAATGAAAATAATGATTTTAATAGTTGTAAAAGTGAGTTATATCAAAATTTTAATCTATATGGTAAGGCATTCAAAGAGATACATGTGTGTCCGGACAAAGCAGGATGTATAGCAGAACGTGTAGAAAATGGAATAGCAATAACAGCTACTGGAACAGATGTAGGAAAAATAAGCCCAGAAGATATAGTACTAATAAAAAAAGTGGAAGATGAAATTGTTTATTATGATGGCAAAAAGAAACCATCTTCTGAATCGTTGTTAGCATGGAATTTACTAAAAGATAAGCCAACAGGTGTTAAAATGGTACATTGTCATTGCAGAAAAATAACTTACTCTTTTAAAAACGAATATTGTACAACAAAAGACTATTTTTTATCAAACAACAAGGACCAAATAGAAGAAGTAGAAAATATTCTAATCAAGAACGATTATGTTAATTTAAGATTACATGGACAAGTATTTATTGGAGATACATTTGAAAGTATTATTGGCAATATAGTTTCGAAGTATTGTAGTTTATCAGAAGAAGATGATATTTAAATAAAAAAACATCACGAAGAGAAAGGAAGGAATAAATATGAACAAAGAGTTATGGTTGTTTGATTACAAACAAGCAGAGGCTTACGAGAAATTTAGTAAATCTGAAGATATAAATAATTTAATTCAAAAATATCTTAAAGAAGAATATGATCTTTCTAATAAAATAATTTTAGAAATAGGAGCAGGAAGTGGAAAATTCACAGGCTTTTTATCAGATAGAAGTAAAAAAGTTTATGCAGTAGAAAAAATAGAAAGCTTATTGCTAATAAATAAAGAAAAACATAAAAGCAAGAATAATGTAGAATTTATTTTGTCGGATATTAAAGATGTAAAATTAGAAAAAAATAGTATAGATTATGTTTTTGCCGGTTGGAGTTTAACATCAATGAGAGATATTTATGATCAAGTTTTCGCTAACTTGTATCAAATATTAAAACCAAATGGAAAAATTATAATAGTAGAAAATGGAGGACAAGATGAATTTTGTAAATTATTAGGTATTGAAGAATTTACTGAGCAGATGAAAAATGAATATAAAAAAATGAATTTTAAAGAAAAAGCAACACTTGATACCACAATCAAATTTGCAAATGAAGAAGTGTTTTATGGGGCATTTCCCAATTACAAGAAAACGGTTCTTAAAACATTAAATATAAAACATAAAGTAATAATAATGGAAAAAAATATTGGAGGAAAAGAAAATGAAAATAATAGAATATAAAAAAGGACACGAGGAAAAATTGGATAAATTAAAGGTAAAATTATCAAATCCTTTATCGTTATGTTGGCAAATAACAAAAAAATGTAATTATAATTGCCCATTTTGTTTAAGTGGACAACAAGAGCTGTATGAGTTACCTTTAGAAAAAATAAAAGAAATAATAGATATATTAGCGGCAGCAAATTTAATAAGAATAGATTTTACAGGTGGAGAGCCAATGATGAGAAAAGATTTCATGGAAATTATAAAATATGCATCTTCTAAAGGTATTGAAACATTAATAACTTCAAATGGATCAGTTTATAGTGATGAGATAGCAAAAACATTATTAGAAACAAATACATTGTTGTTAATTTCACTTGATGGGGATGAAAAAACACATGACAAATCTAGAGGAAAAGGTGCTTATAAAAGAGCAGTAGAAAATATAAAAAAATACAGAAAGATGAATGTTCCTGTAAGAATAAATTATTTAATTAGACAAGATAATTTAGATAAAATTGAATACATATATAATTTAACTAAAGAGTTAAACGTTGACAGATTATTTTATATATTTATTGCACCACAAGGTAGAGCATATGAAAATAAAGATTTACTATTAAGTGATGAAGTAAGAAAAGAGTATTTAAATAAAATTAAAAAAATGAAACAGGAATCAGGTGATAATCCATTTATTACTATACAAGATTATTCAGAATTAGGTAATTTCCATTCATGTTTCTTGATAGATTCAAAAGGTGATGTAATATCGCAAGGATATTCGCAAGATGACTGTGTCAATGTAGGAAATATACTTACAGATGGCTTGGAAAAATGTTGGAATAATCCAGTCTTTAATCATAAGGGTCACTTTTTACAATATGCATATATGTTTAATTATTATATGTAATAAATGATATTAAAACCTATTGATTACAAGCAAATTAAATGGTAAAATATAAACAAAAAAAGGAGTGTAAAAATGAATAAAGAAAATAAGAGAATAGGACTATTATTTGATAGTTTAAGAAGTCCATATGATATTGCAAATATAATTCAAGTCGCAATAGCACTTGACTGCGATATATATACTAGTGGAAGTTGTATTGATTTTAACAATAAAAAAATAGTAGGAAAAGTGAATAGTTGGAAAGCAACAACATATCCTAACATTATACATTTTGATAAAATAGAAGATGCCATTAATGTATTACATAGTCAAGGCAAAAAGGTTTATGGAACAAGTCCACATGCAACCAGCGATTTCTATGAAATTGATGCAGTTAGCGAAGATGTAGTAATCGCATTTGGAACAGAAAGTACAGGCTTATCAAAACATGCAATGGAAATGATGGATGGTGTGACAACTTTACCTATGCAAAACTTAGGCTTTCTAACTCTGTCTGTTGCTGTTTCTGCCATTGCATATGAGTTGAATAGACAAATAAACGATAGTTCGAATCATAAATCAAGATAATTATTGTTTAATATCAAAATAATAGTTCATCCTTTATAGGATGAACTATATATCAAAAGAAAAATGGGTAAAAATATGATAACATTGAAACGAACAGAAAACTTGGTGTCAAGTAGAATAACTCTTAGAGAATTTAAACTTGAAGATGCAGAGAATCTTTTCAATAATTGGGGTACAGATGAAGAAATAACAAAATATATGTTATGGAAAAATTACAAAACAATAGATGATGCTGTTAATAGCATTAATTACTATATAGAATGTTATGAAAACAACGGAACATCAGACAGTATGTAATTGAATTAAATGATACTCATGAATTAATTGGACAAATTAGTTTTACTATTAGTAAAAAACATGAAAGTGCAGAAATAGCTTACTTATTATCAAGAAAATATCAAAGAAAAGGTTACATGAAGGAAGCCATAAATGCTTTGAAAAAATATTTAATTAATGAATTAAATTGCACAAGAATAAGTGCTGAAGTAATGGTAGAAAACACTAGTAGTATAAAATTACTAGAAAAATGTGAGTTTACTCTAGAAGGAACAGAAAGATTAAAATATAAGAAAAAAGATGGTAAATTTACAGATGTAGTTATAATGACTAAAATTGATGAAAAAAGATAAGTAAAAATAATAAATATTAACATTCACTAATGATGAAAAAAACATCTGATTTTTATTCATAAAAAAAATTATAATATAACTATGTAAACGAAGACGGGCCTTGGAAAGCCTAACAGTTATGTATTCTAAAGAGGGATCTATTAAGATAATTAGAGTGGAACCGCGGGATTTTTATCTCGTCTCTAAAACTTATTAGTTTCCTCTTTTATTTTAAAGGAGGAATGAAAAAATGGAAGAAATAACTATGAAAGATATGGTAAATATCTCAAAACAATACGGTTTTATTTACCAAGGAAGTGAAATATACGGAGGACTTGCAAACACTTGGGATTATGGTCCACTTGGAAGTGTGCTAAAAGACAACATTAAATCAACATGGAAAAAAAGATTTGTCCAAGAAAGAGAAAATGCTTATTTAGTTGATCCAGCAATTTTAATGCACCCAAAAGTATGGGAAGCGAGTGGTCATGTTGAATCATTTAGTGATCCATTAATCGACTGCAAAAATTGTAAGACAAGACACAGAGTAGATAATTTAATTGAAGATTATGATAAAACAATTGATGTTGATAGAATGACAGAAGAAGAAATGATTACATACATTAGAGACAACAAAGTTCCATGTCCAAAATGTGGTAGTCATGATTTTACTGATTTAAGAGATTTCAATTTAATGTTCAAAACAACAAGAGGTGTAGTAGAAGAAAAACAAAGCACAATTTATTTAAGACCAGAAAATGCACAAGGTGAATATGTGAATTATCTAAATGTAAAAAGAACAACTAGATCGAATTTGCCTTTTAGTATAGGTCAAGTAGGTAAAGCATTCAGAAATGAAATAACGCCAGGTAATTTCACATTTAGAACAATAGAATTTGAACAAATGGAATATCAAACATTTTGTAAGCCAGGAACAGATTCAGACTTATATAACTACTTTAAAGAATATGCAAAAAAATACTTTATGGATCTTGGCATACCAGAAGAAAAATTAAGATACCATCCACATGAAAAATTAGCACACTATGCAAAAGAAACATGTGACATTGACTACTTATTTCCATTTGGATGGGGTGAATTAAACGGAACTCACAATAGAACTGATTATGATTTAACTAGACACCAAGAATACTCAGGAGAAAAAATGGACTATATAGACCCAGAAACAAATGAAAAATATATCCCATACATAATAGAATCTACAGTGGGTGCTGATAGATTAACTCTAGCATTATTATTTAACTCATATAATAAAGAAGAATTAAGTGATGGTGAAACAAGAGAATATATGAAATTTCATCCAGCTATTGCACCATATAAAGTAGCGGTTTTACCTCTTATGAAAAAATATCATACTGAAAAAGCAAAAGAATTATTTAACTTATTAAATAAAGAATTTATGGTATCATATGATGAAAGTGGTTCAATTGGTAAAAGATATAGAAGACAAGATATGATGGGAACGCCTTTTGCAGTTACAGTGGATGACGATACACTAAATAATGGTACTGTGACTATAAGAGACAGAGATACAATGGAACAAATAACTTTAAAAGTTGAAGAAATAGCAAATTACATAAATCAAAAAATAAAGTTTTAAAATTAATAAATTTTTCAGTAAATAAAACTAAACAATGAAAAAAAGCAGTTGATTTTTATTCAAAAAAAAATTATAATATAAATATGTAAACGAAGACGGGCCTTGGAAAGCCTAACAGTTATGTATTCTAAAGAGGGATCTATTAAGATAATTAGAGTGGAACCGCGGGATTTTTGTCTCGTCTCTAAAACTTATTAGTTTCCTCTTTTTATTTTAAGGAGAGTGAAAAAATGGAAGAATTAACAATGAAAGACTTAGTGAATTTTTGTAAACAATATGGTTTCATATTTCAAGGTAGTGAAATATACGGAGGACTTGCAAATACTTGGGACTTTGGACCAGTTGGGGTAGAGTTAAAGAAAAACCTAAAAAATGCTTGGATGAAGAAATTCATTCAAGAAGATATTAACAATGTTGGTTTAGATAGCGCTATATTAATGAACCCTAAAACATGGGAAGCAAGTGGACACTTGAGCACATTTAGTGACCCATTAATTGATTGCAAAGAATGTAAAACTAGATATCGTGCAGATAACTTAATTAATGACTATACTAATTCAAACTTAGGAGATTCTCTTACAAATGAGGAAAGAGTTTCATACATTAAAGAAAATAAGCTTCCATGTCCAAAATGTGGGAAATCTAACTTTACGGACATAAGAGAATTTAACCTAATGTTTAAAACATTCCAAGGCGTAACAGAAGATTCAAAAAGTGCAGTATATCTTCGACCTGAAACTGCGCAAGGTATATTTGTAAACTTTATGAATGTACAAAGAAGTATGAGACTTAAAGTACCATTTGGAATTGGACAAGTAGGTAAATCATTCAGAAACGAAATAACTCCAGGTAACTTTATATTCAGAGTTAGAGAGTTTGAACAAATGGAGTTAGAATTCTTCTGTAAGCCAGGTACAGAATTAGACTGGTTTAAATACTATAAAGATAAATGTAAAAATTTCTTATTAAGTTTAGGCATCAATGAAGAAAACCTAAGATTAAGAGACCATGACAAAGAAGAGTTAAGCTTCTACAGCAACGCAACAACAGATATAGAATATAAATTTCCATTCGGATGGGGAGAACTTTGGGGAATAGCATCTCGTACTAATTATGACCTTTCTAGACATATGGAAGTATCAAAAGAAAAATTAGAATATCTTGATCCAGACACTAACGAAAAGTATGTTCCTTATGTAATTGAACCATCTCTAGGTGTAGAAAGACTATTCTTAACAGTACTTTGTAATGCTTACACAAAAGAAACACTAAGTGATGGAACAACAAGAGAAGTAATGAAGTTTAATCCTGGAGTTGCACCATACAAAGTAACAGTATTACCTCTAGTAAAGAAATTCCATAGTGAAAAAGCACTAGAACTATATAAAGAATTATCTAAACATTTTATGACAATGTATGACGAAAGTGGTAACATTGGTAAAAGATATAGAAGAAGTGATGTAATAGGTGTACCTTTTGCAGTTACAATAGATGATGAAACATTAAATAACCAAACAGTAACAGTAAGAGATAGAGATACAATGGAACAAATAACACTAAAAGTTGAAGAGTTAGTTGATTACATAAATAAAAAAATAGAATTTTAATGGAGTAACTATGAAAATAGAAAACGAAATAACTGTATTAGTTAAAAGTGACTATAGTACTATAAAAAACATTAGACTATAAAAAAATATTTCAAATATATGATAAATGTATAGTATTCTCAAATAAAAATATAGATTTAGTTGTACAATTGGTTAATGATGAATACATATTTATAGAAATAGAAACTAATAATAAATATACTAATGCCGAAGAATTAAAAGAAATAATAAACAAATATAATCTACCAATAGATAAAACTAATTATTTCGTAAAAAAAGCAGAAATCATGTTAAAAAAAGTATTAAAAGACAAAGTAACACTAGAAAATAGCACAAGTTCTATTAAAGAATAAATCAAGCCTGTTGAAAGAGAAAACACTAAAGAAAAGTTACTTACTAATGTTGGACTAAACCTAAAAAAAGCATATGAGTTCTTTATGGACATATACACTCTTATCCCACAGCTAAAAGAATACCTTACTGAAAGTGTAGAAAATAAGCGTGTTATGGAAGAGTCTTATAATAAGAAAGATGACACCAACTATGAAATAGTAGTGCATAAACTAAAAAGTGAAAGTAGAATGCTAGGACTTACTGGCTTAGGAGAAATGTTATATAATCATGAACTAGCTGCTAAAAGAAAAGATTGGGACTATATAAATAAGGAATACACTCCATTAATAAGTGAATATGATAAAGTATTAAATGTACTAGAAAAATTATAGAAAATGCATATTGAAAAATATGTAAATAAATCAAAGCTTTAAACTGTAAACAGAAGAGACTAAATTCTTTTCTGTTTATTTATTTTATCTGCAAAAACTTCCCTGTAAACTTTACAAATAAAAATAATAAAAAAACACTTGATTTTTACATAAAAATGTCATATAATGATATACGTATGACTGCGGAGAAGCGCAAGGTTGCTGATACACCCGGTTAAGTTGTAAATATTTAATTTAGTATCAGGTAATTTGTGTGGAGCGAGTCTATTTGAAATAGGCGAAGGAGGGTAATTTATGGCAAAAGAAAAAGTTCGTATCAGATTAAAGGCATATGATCACAGAGTATTAGACCAAGCAGCAAGCAAAATTGTTGATACAGTAAAACGTACTGGTGGCGTTGTTTCTGGACCAGTTCCACTACCAACAGACATCGAAAAAATCACAATTTTAAGAGCTGTTCACAAATACAAAGATTCACGTGAACAATTTGAAATGAGAACACACAAAAGATTAATTGATATCGATAGTCCAAGTAAAGAAACAGTAGATGCATTATCTCACTTAGATTTACCAAGTGGAGTAGATATTGAAATCAAATTATAAGATTTAGTAGGGAGGAAAAATAATGAAAGGAATCTTAGGACGTAAAGTTGGAATGACACAAGTATTCACAACTAACGGATTACTTATACCTGTAACTGTAGTAGAAGTTGAACCAAACGTTATAACTCAAATCAAAACAGCAGAAAAAGATGGGTATAATAGTATTCAATTAGGTGCTTTTACAAAAAGAGAAAAAGTATCTAATAAACCAGAAATGGGACATGTTAAGAAAGCAAATACTACACCTAAGCGCTTCTTAAAAGAAATTAAAGGATTAGACACAACTAACTATGAAGTTGGTCAAATAATCGGTGTAGACACATTCGAAGTAGGAGAACTAGTAGACGTAACAGGAACTTCTAAAGGTAAAGGTTTCCAAGGAACAATTAAGAGACATAACTTTAGTAGAGGACCTATGGGACACGGTTCACACTATCATAGAGCTGTTGGTTCTCGTGGACCAATGAGACCAATGAGAGTCTTAAAAGGTAAGAAATTACCAGGACATATGGGTAATGAAACAGTAACAATTCAAAACCTAGAAATCATAGCAGTTGATGTAGAAAATAATTGCTTACTAATAAGTGGTAATATACCAGGACCTAAAAAAGGTTATGTAATAGTAAGAACTGCTATTAAAAACGGTGGAAAAGTTGAAACTAAAGAATTAGTTTCATACGTAGTAGAAGAAGTTATAGAAAATAACGAAGTAGTAACTGAAGAACTAACTGAAACAGTTGATACTCCAGTTGCAGAAGAAACTGCTACAGAAACTCCAGAAAAGGAGGATGCTGAATAATGGCTAAATTAGATGTATTAAAACTAAACGGAGAAAAAGCTAGCACTGTTGAATTAAACGATGCTATCTGGAATATCGAAGTAAACGAAATAGTATTAAGTGAAGCAGTAAGATTACAAATGGCTTCATTAAGACAAGGTACACATGATACTAAAGGAAGAAGTGAAGTATCAGGCGGTGGAAGAAAACCTTGGAGACAAAAAGGAACTGGACGTGCTCGTCAAGGTTCAATTAGAGCCCCTCACTGGGTAGGTGGAGGAATTGTTTTTGGACCAACACCAAGAAGTCATAGTTTCAAGATGAATAAAAAAGAAAGAAGACTTGCAATTAAAAGTGCTCTTTCAGATAAATTACAAAATAAAGAAATATGCGTAGTTGATAGTTTAGAATTGACTTCACCTAAAACAAAAGAATTTAATAACACATTAAATACTTTAAACTTAAATGGTAAAACATTAATAGTAACTGATGGAGAAAATGGTAATGTTGTATTAGCTTCAAGAAACATGGCTAACTTACATGTTATTGAACCATCAAGTATTAACGTTTTAGACCTAGTAGGTGCAGATAACTTACTTATCGATGTAGCAAGCGTTAATAAAATAGAGGAGGTGCTTAAATAATGAATATAGAAATAATAAAAGCACCAGTAATAACTGAAAAAACAAATAACTTAGCTAGTGCTAACGTATACGTTTTCAAAGTTGACAAATCTGCTAACAAAACAGAAATTAAACAAGCTATTGAAAACAAATGGAACGTTAAAGTTTTAAGCGTTAACACTACTAATACACAAGCTAGAAAAAGAAGAGTTGGAAAGTACACTGGTTACACAACTCCTTACAAAAAAGCTTATGTAAAACTTAAGGAAGGCTCTACAATAGAGTTTTAGTAGGTGATTATAATGGCAATAAAGAAATTTAAACCAATAACTAACGGAACTAGAAACATGAGTACTTTAGTAAATGAAGAAATCACATCAAGTACTCCTGAAAAAAGTTTATTAAGAAAAGCTAAAAGCAATGCTGGAAGAAACAATCAAGGAAAAATCACTGTAAGACATAGAGGTGGCGGAGTTAAAAGAAAATATCGTGTAATAGATTTCAAAAGAAATAAAGACGGTGTTATCGGAACTGTTACAAGTATCGAATATGATCCAAATAGAAGTGCAAACATTGCATTAATAACTTATGCTGATGGAGAAAAAAGATACATTATCGCACCTTTAAACTTAAAAGTTGGTGATAAAATAGAAAGTGGAGAAAATGTTGATATCAAAGTTGGTAATGCTCTTCCACTTATGAACATTCCAGTTGGTACAGTAGTACACAATGTTGAATTAAATCCTGGTAAAGGTGGACAACTTGCACGTGGTGCTGGTTCAAGTGCACAAATATTAGGTAGAGAAGGAAAATATGTTTTATTAAGACTTAAGTCTGGTGAAACAAGAAAAGTTATGGGAGTATGTCGTGCAACTATAGGAACTGTTGGTAACTTAGATTACGAATTAGTTCATTTAGGAAAAGCAGGAAGAAAAAGACACATGGGATGGAGACCTACAGTTCGTGGTAGTGTTATGAACCCTAACGATCACCCTCATGGTGGTGGTGAAGGTAAAGCACCAGTTGGTAGAAAAGGACCTATGACTCCATGGGGTAAACCTGCTCTTGGACTTAAAACTCGTAAAACAAAGAAAGCTAGCGAGAAGTTAATAGTATCTCGTAGAAATAAATAGAAAGGATTTGTGCGTATGTCAAGAAGTTTAAAAAAAGGACCTTTCGTTTTTGATAGATTACTTAAGAAAGTACAAGCTCTAAACGAAAGTGGAAAAAAAGAAGTAATTAAAACTTGGTCACGTAGTTCAACTATATATCCAGATTTCGTAGGACACACATTTGCAGTTCATAATGGAAAAGATTTTATTCCAGTATACGTAACTGAAGACATGGTTGGACACAAACTTGGTGAGTTTGCATTAACTCGTAAGTTTGGTGGACATGCTGGCGATAACAAATAGGAGGGTAAATTATGGAAACTTATGCAATACATAAAGGTGCCATGATCGCACCTAGAAAAGCTAGAATGACACTTGACCTTGTAAGAGGTAAAAGCGTTAAGGAAGCAAGAATGATTTTATTAACAACTAACACTAAAGCTAGTCGTTTAATAAAGAAAGTATTAGATAGTGCTGTTGCAAACGCAGTAAATAATCTAGGGTTAAAAGAAGATGACTTATACGTTGTTGAAACATACATCAACGAAGGAGTCACATTAAAAAGAAGTAAAATCGCATCACGTGGAAGCGTTGACAAACGTGATAAAAGAACAAGTCACATCTTTGTAAAAGTTAGTGACAAGAAGGAGGACTAAGCTATGGGACAAAAGGTAAGTCCAGTCGGACTAAGAATAGGAATCAATAAAGACTGGGAAAGTAAATGGTTCGCATCAAATAAAGATTTCGCTAAATACTTAAATACTGATATGAAAATTCGTAAGTATTTAGAAAAGAATCTTAAAGGTAGCTCAGTCGCAAATATTGTTATTGAAAGAAATAACAAAAGAACTAATGTAATAATCAACACTGCTAAACCTGGTGTAGTAATCGGACGTGGTGGTGAAGGAATTGAAAAGCACAAAAAAGAACTTGCTAAATTAACTGGTGAAGATATTTACATTTCAATAGTAGAAATCAAACAACCAGATTTAAATGCAGCATTAGTTGCAGAACAAATAGCAATGCAAATCGAAAATCGTGCTTCATTCAGAGTAGCACAAAAGAAAGCTATAAGAAATACAATGAAAGCAGGAGCAAAAGGTATTAAAACTTTAGTATCAGGTCGTTTAAATGGTGCTGAAATAGCAAGAAGCGAAGGATACTCAGAAGGAACTGTACCACTACATACTTTAAGAGCTGATATTGACTATAGTCATAAAGAAGCTAACACAATCTATGGTAAGATAGGTGTTAAAGTATGGATTTACAAAGGAGAAATCCTTCCTGCCAAAGGAAATAAGGGAGGTAATGTAAATGCTAATTCCAAAAAGAACTAAATATAGAAAACCTCACAGAATAAGTTATGAAGGAAAAAGTAAAGGTAAGAATATCTTATCTTACGGAGAATATGGCTTAGTTGCTAAAGAAGGTGCTTATATAACTGCAAGGCAAATAGAAGCAGCTCGTGTAGCTATGACAAGAGAAATGAAAAAGTCTAAAAGAGGTAAAGTATTTATTAACATATTTCCTCATTTAGCAAGAACTAAAAAACCTTTAGAAGTTCGTATGGGAAGTGGTAAAGGTAATGTTGAAGAATGGGTAGCAGTAGTTAAAGAAGGTAAAATTATGTTCGAAATGACAGATGTTACAGAAGAAACAGCTAGAGAAGCTTTCCGTTTAGCTGGTCACAAACTACCTATCAAAACAAAATTCATAAAGAAAGAAAGTGGTGAAACAAATGAAAACTAGTGAAATAAGAAAAATGACAACTGAAGAAATCAATAAGAATATTGTTGAATTAAAAGCTGAATTATGGAATTTACGTTTCAGTAGTGCCACTGGTTCTTTAGATAAACCACACAAAATCAAACAAATGCGTCATGACATCGCTAGATTAAAAACTGTACTTAACGAACGCAAGGAAGATAAGTAGGAGGAACTATGGAAAAGACTAAAGAAACAATAGTTGGAAAAGTAATAAGTACTGGAATGGACAAAACAATAGTTGTTTTAACAGAAACTTATAAAAACCACCCACTATACAAAAAAAGAGTTAAATACTCTAAAAAATATAAAGCACATGATGAAGAAAACAAAGCAAAAGTAGGAGATACTGTTAAAATAGTAGCATGTCGTCCACTTTCAAAAACAAAAAGATATGTATTAGATAGCATTATTGAAGAAGCTATCGTACTTTAAGAAAGGAACGTGAGTATTAATGGTACAACCAGAAAGCCGTTTAAAAGTTGCTGATAACTCTGGAGCAAGAGAAATCTTAGTTATAAGAGTACTTGGTGGCTCATTCGTAAGAAGCGGAAATATTGGAGACGTTGTAGTAGGAACTGTTAAAAAGGCAATACCTAACTCTAACGTTAAAAAGGGAAAAGTCGTAAAGGCTGTAATAGTTAGAACAGTTAAAGGCGTAGAAAGACCAGATGGTTCACACATCAAATTTGATGACAATGCTTGTGTTCTAATTAAAGATGATAAGAGTCCTGTAGGAACACGTGTTCTAGGACCGGTTGCTAGAGAACTTCGTGATAAAGATTTCATGAAAATCGTGTCTCTTGCACCAGAAGTATTATAGGAGGGGTACTAGATGAAAATTAAAGTTGGAGATAAAGTAAGAGTAATTACTGGTTCAAACAAAGGTAAAGAAGGAAAAGTATCAAAAGTTTTAAGAAGCGAATCTAGAGTTATAGTTGAAGGTGTAAACATCGTAAAAAAACACGTTAAACCTAATAGAACTAACGAAACAGGTGGAATTCTTGAAACTGAAGCTCCTATTCATATTTCAAATGTATTTGTTCTTTCTGAAGAAAAGAAAGAAAACAAAAAATCTAAGAAAGAATCTAAATAGGAGGAAATAACATGGAAACATTAAAGAAAAAATATAATGAAGAAATAACTCCTGCTCTTATAGAAAAATTTGGATACACTTCTAAAATGGAAGTTCCAAAACTAGAAAAAATCGTACTTAACATGGGTGTAGGAGATGCAACTACTGATTCTAAATACTTAGATGCTGCTGTTAAAGAATTAACTGTAATCGCTGGACAAAAACCAGTTGTTACAAAAGCTAAAAAATCAATCGCAGGATTTAAATTAAGAGAAGGAAACAAAATTGGTTGCAAAGTTACACTACGTGGAGAAAGAATGTATGTATTCTTAGAAAAACTAATTAACATAGCATTACCTCGTGTACGTGACTTTAGAGGAATCTCAAAAGGAAGTTTTGATGGAAGAGGAAACTATACTTTAGGAATTAAAGAACAACTTATATTCCCAGAAGTAGACTACGATCAAGTAATTAAAACTAGAGGTCTTGATATTGTAATAGTAACAACTGCTAATACAAATGAAGAAGCTTTAGAATTACTAAGTGGTTTTGGTTTACCTTTCAAGAAATAGGAGGTCGAAGTAATGGCAAAAACAAGTAAAAAAGTTAGTCAAAAAAGAGGTAGCAAATTTGCTGTAAGAAATTACACTAGATGCGAAAGATGTGGAAGACCTCACGGAGTATTAAGAAAATTCGGACTATGCCGTATTTGCTTTAGAGAACTAGCTTACAAAGGACAAATACCAGGCGTTAAAAAGTCTAGTTGGTAAGAAGGGAGGACTATAGTAATGAATGATATAATTTCAGATATGCTTACAAGAATGCGTAATGCACTTGCAATGAAATATACAAAAGTTGAAGTACTTGGTTCAAAAATGACAAAAGAAATCGCGACAATATTAACAAATGAAGGATACATTGAAGGATTTGAAGCTGTTAAAGATGGTGCAGCTGAAAAACTAATAATAAATTTAAAATATGGTGCTAAGAAAGAAAAAGTTATAACAGGACTTAAAAGAATCAGCAAACCTGGTTTAAGAGTTTACGTTAAAGCAAACGAAGTACCAAAAGTATTAAATGGTTTAGGAATAGCTATTGTATCTACTTCTAAAGGAATAATGACAGATAAGGAAGCAAGAAAAGAAAACTTAGGTGGAGAAATTCTTGCATATATCTGGTAAGGAGTAATTATGAGTAGAATAGGTAAAAGAATATTAGTTATACCTGAAGGTGTAACAGTTAATGTTAATGATAGTCGTGTATCAGTATCAGGAAAACTTGGTAGTTTAGAACTAGAAGTTAAACCTGGAATTCAAGTATCAGTAGATAATGGTAACGTAACAGTTACAAGAGAAAATGATTCTAAGGAACTAAAACAATTACATGGAACAACAAATGCTAACATCAAAAATATGATAGAAGGTGTAAGTACTGGTTTCAAAAAAGAATTAGAAATCAATGGTGTAGGTTACAGATTCCAAGTAGCCGGAAACACTTTAACAATAAGTGCTGGTTATAGTCATCCAGTTAAAATGGAAGCTCCAAAAGGAATTACAATTGAAGCTCCAAGTCAAACTGAATTAAATATAATGGGATTTGATAAACAAGTAGTTGGAGAGTTCGCAGCACAAGTTCGTAAAGTACGTGGACCAGAACCATATAAAGGTAAAGGTATTAAGTATAAAGACGAATTTATAAGACGTAAGGAAGGAAAGAAAGCTGCATAAGGAGGTAAAGTATGATAAAGAAAGAAAGTAAAAATGTAAATCGTTTAAAAAGACATGCTAGAATAAGAAAAAACTTATCTGGAACAAGCGAAGTACCAAGATTAAATGTATTTAGAAGTAATACTAACATCTATGCTCAAATAATCGATGACACAACTGGTAAAACTTTAGTAAGTGCCTCTAGTTTAGATATGAAATTAAAAGGACTAAATGTAGAAGTAGCAAAACAAGTAGGAACTGAAATAGCTAAACGTGCACAAGAAAAAGGTATTACTGAAGTAGTATTTGACCGTGGTGGATATCAATATCATGGAAAAGTCGAATCTTTAGCCAATGCAGCTAGAGAAGCAGGGCTTAAATTCTAAAGGAGGACTAAGATGGAAAATAATAAAAAAGATAGAAAAAATGATAGAAATAACAAAAGAGAATTTGTTAAAAAAAGTCCTTACGAGGAAAAAGTAATATCAATTGGACGTGTATCTAAAACAACTAAAGGTGGACGTACAATGAGATTCACAGCAACAGTTGCTGTAGGTGATAGAAAAGGTAAAGTTGGTTTAGGAACAGGAAAAGCTTCAGAAGTTCCAACAGCAATCTCAAAAGCTATTAAGGCTGCTGAAAAAAATGTTATATCAATTAACTTAGTTGAAGGTAGAACATTAAGTCATGAAGCAATTGGTAAATGTGGAGCTGCTAAAGTATTAGTTAAACCTGCTAAAGCCGGAAGTGGTATCATCGCTGGTGGACCAGTTCGTAACGTATTAGAACTTGCTGGTGTAAAAGATATAGTATCTAAATCACTTGGAAGTAATACACAAATAAATACTGCAAAAGCTGCAATGGATGCATTAAAACAACAAAAAAGTGCAAGTCATATTGCAAGTTTACGTGGTAAAACAGTAGAGGAGATTATAGGATAATGAAATTAAATGAATTAAAAATGAATCCTGGATCTACTCAAAAAAGAAAAATAGTAGGTAGAGGACCAGGAAGCGGATTAGGAAAAACAAGTGGTCGTGGTGAAAAAGGTCAAAAAGCTCGTTCTGGAGCAAGTATCAAACCATGGTTTGAAGGTGGACAAACTCCATTATACAAAAGACTTCCAAGAAGAGGATTTAATAACAAAATGTTTACTACAAGATATTCAGTAGTAAATGTAAGTGACCTTAACAGATTTGAAGATAACACAACTGTGACACCAGAAATGTTAAAAGAAGCTGGATTAGTAAAAAAAGAATTAAGTGGAATTAAAATTTTAGGAAGTGGTGAACTAACTAAGAAATTAACAGTAAAAGCTAATTTATTTACAAATACAGCTATTAACAAAATAGAAAGCAATGGTGGAAAAGCAGAGGTGATTTAGATGTTTGCAACATTCAAGCAAATATTTAAGAAAACTAACAAAGACCTAAAAAACAGAATACTCTATACTATAGGTGCATTATTCATTTTCGCATTAGGAAACGCAATAACTGTACCTGGTATGAAAGCTATAACTAGTGATTTAGGATTTCTCGAATTATTAAATGCAATGAGTGGTGGAGGACTTAAACAATTTAGTATATTTGCTCTAGGTGTAATGCCATATATTACTGCATCAATACTACTTCAAGTACTTCAAATGGATTTAATGGGAATAACATATTTCCAAGAATTAAAAGAGATGGGAGAAGAAGGAAGACGTAAAATAAACAAAATTAATAGATACCTTGGTATTGGATTTGCTCTTATAGAAGGTTATATTTATTCAATAATGTTTATGGGAAAAACTGGTACTCCTCTTGAATATGTAGAAATTAGTATTATACTAACTGCAGGAACAGCATTCTTACTTTACTTAGGTGATCAAATAACTAATAAAGGTTTAGGAAATGGAATAAGCTTAATCATTATGGCAGGTATAGTAAACACAATACCAAGTATGATGATTAAAGCATTTAACGAATTAGCTATAAATGGTTCAAATACATTTATAGGTATCATATCATTTATAATATTCGTACTATTATATATAGCTATAATAGTAGGCGTTGTATATGTACAAGAAGCAGAAAGAAGAATACCAATACAATATTCAAATAGAAGTACTGGTACATATAAAGCAAACTCATCATTCTTACCATTAAGAATAAATAGTGCAGGAGTTATGCCAGTAATATTTGCTTCAGCAGTACTAGCAATACCAACAACATTAACTTATATTATAAAGAAAGATAGTTTTAAATTATTTGTAGATAAATATTTATCTACAACAACTCCAATAGGTTTTATAGTATATATCTTACTAATAATAGCATTTACTTATGGTTACACATATTTAGCAGCTGTTAATCCAGAAGATCTATCTAAAAACTTAAATAAACAAAATGGTTACATTCCAGGAATAAGACCTGGAACAGAAACTACAAAATATGTATCAAAAGTATTATCTAGAATTACATTTATGGGTGCATTATTTATAGCAGCATTAGCTGCAATACCAATTGTATTTAGTTGGGTATCAAATATGTCAAGTACAGTAACTCTAGGAGGAACAAGTATACTAATTGTAGTAGGAGTATTATTAGAAACATATAAACAACTTGAAAGTTCAGTAGCAAGTCGTGCTTATAGGAGGTAATAAAAATGAATATCATTTGGATTGCTCCACCTGCCGCAGGCAAGGGAACATTTAGTGGTTTATTAAAAGAAAAATATGGTTTTAACCATATAAGTGCTGGTGATGTACTTCGTGAACAAGTCTCTCTTGGTAGTGACATTGGTAAAGAAGTAGAAAGTATTATTGCAAAAGGAGAAATGGTTGATGACAATTTAATGAAACGTCTCATAGAAACAAAATTAAAAAGTCTTGACCTTACTATTCCATTTATGATGGATGGTTATCCTAGAAAAATAAATCAAGCACATGACTACGAAGAAATACTTAGTAGTTTTGGATTAAATGTTGATAAAGTAATATATATTAACATTGATAAAGAAACAGGTTTAAAAAGAGTACTAGGTCGTGTATCATGCCCTATATGTAAAAAAACTTATAATGTATTAACAGGTTACAACACACCTAAAAATGGAAATTTATGTGATAATTGTAACGTAGAATTAATAAGTCGTACAGATGACACAAAAGAATCATATGAAAAAAGATTTGATATATATATGACAGAAACAGCACCAGTAATTGATTACTATCGTAAACAAGGTAAATTAATTACTATAGATGGTACAAAAGAACCTGAAGAAACACTTAAGAGTTTAATAACTCTTCTAGGAGTTAACAATGGTTAGTACTAAAACAGAGAGTGAAATAAATCTTATGAGTTACGCTGGAAAAGTTGCTTATGGATTATTAGAATTAATGTCTAAAGAAATAAAACCCGGCGTAACTACTAAGTATCTTGATGATTTAGCTGAAAAATTTATAAGGAGTAAAGAATGCACACCAGCATGTCTTAATTATGAAGGCTATCCTGCTAGCATATGTACTTCTATAAATGAAGAAGTAGTTCATGGTATTCCAAGTAATAGAACTCTAAAAAATGGTGACATAATCACTATTGATGTAGTAGTAGAATACAAAGGATACATGGCTGATACTGCAAGAACTTACAGTGTGGGGATAGTAAAGAAAGAAATAAATGATTTACTAAAACATACAGAAGAAGCCCTATATAAAGGTTTAAGTGTTATAAAACCAGGAATTGTGTTAAACGAAGTTTGCTCATCAATTGAAAGTGTTGCTAAAAAATATAAATATGGTGTAATTCGTGAACTTACTGGACATGGAATTGGTACAGAAATGCATGAAGATCCATACATTCCAAACTATAGCAGTAAAGAAAATAATCTTATACTAAAAGAAGGAATGACTTTGGCAATTGAGCCAATGTTTAGTTTGCACAGTAGAAAAGTATGGATGCTTGAAGATGGTTGGACAATAACTACACAAGATGGTAGCCCTGCCGCACACTTTGAGCACACAATTGTAGTAACCAAAGATGGTTATAAAATTCTAACAGGAGAGTGATTAAATGGCTAAAGATGGATACATTGAAGCAGAAGGAAAAGTACTAGAAATAATCCCAGGAGGGGACTTTAAAGTAAAATTAGAAAACGGTCATATTGTAGAAGCTCGCGTTTCTGGAAAAATGCGTCAAAACCTAATTCGTATTTTTCCAGGTGATACAGTATTACTTGAAATTCCAATATGTGATTTAACACGTGGGCGTATAATATATAGAAAATAATGGAGGTATTAAAATGAAAGTAAGACCATCAGTAAAACCAATATGCGATAAATGCAAAGTAATTAAAAGAAAAGGAAAAGTCATGGTAATTTGTGAAAATCCAAAACACAAACAAAGACAAGGTTAATAGGAGGTAATTATGGCACGTATTAAAAATATTGATTTACCAAAAGACAAAAGAATAGTTATAGGATTAACTTATATCTATGGAATTGGTCCTTCAAGAGCTAAGAAAATCTGTGAAGTGGCTAATGTAAGTGAAGACATCAGAGTTAAAGACTTAACAAATGAACAAGTTAACGAATTAAGAAAAGCATGTGATGCTTATGTATTAGTTGGTGACTTAAAACGTGAAGTTGAAATGAACATTAAAACAAAAATGGAAATCAACTCATATCAAGGTACTAGACACAAAAAAGGTCTTCCAGTAAGAGGACAAAGAACAAATAGAAATGCTAGAACTCGTAAAGGTAAAGCTAAAACAATAGCAAATAAGAAGAAATAGGAGGTTAATATAATGGCATATAATAGAAGAAAAAGAAAAGTCAAGAAGGATATTACTACTGGTGAATGTCATATACATGCAACATATAATAACACTATAGTAACTATCACAGATGAAGAAGGTGGAGTAATTAGTTGGGCTTCAAGTGGATCTATTGGATACAAAGGAAGCAAAAAGAAAACTCCATTTGCAGCAGGACAATCAGCAGAAGCTGCAGGAAAAGCTGCATACGATATGGGACTTAGAAAAGTAGCTGTATTCGTAAAAGGTATAGGTGGAGGAAGAGAAACAGCTATCCGTTCTTTAGGAACTGCTGGACTTGAAGTAACATCAATTACAGATGTAACACCAATACCACATAACGGTTGTAGACCACCTAAGAGAAGACGTGTTTAGGAAAGGGGAATTATTATGTTAAGATTTGAAAAACCAGATTATAAAGTTGTGGAATATGATGAAACAAACTTTTATGGAAAATTTGTACTAGAACCATTAGAAAGAGGGTTTGGTACAACAATTGGAAATGCTTTAAGAAGAGTTATGTTATCAAGCCTTCCAGGAAGCGCTATAAAATCAGTTAAGATTGATGGAGTACTTCATGAATTCCAAAAAATAGATGGAGTTAGAGAAGACGTAACAGAAATTATACTTAACTTAAAAAAATTAGTTGTAAAAAACTATTCTGAAGAAGATAAAAAACTTTACTTAAATGTAGAAAAAGAAGGAGTTGTAACTGCTGCTGACATCACTCCAAATGCGGATGTTGAAATAATTAATAAAGATTTAGTTATTTGTGAACTTGCAAAAGGTGGAAGCATAAACATGGAAATAGTTATATCTAACGGACGTGGTTATGTAGACGCTAAAATCAACAGAAAAGAAATGAAAGATATAGAAGTTGGTGTAATTCCAGTAGACTCTTTATATAGTCCAATTGAAAGAATAAGTTATGAAGTTGAACCAGCTCGTGTTGGACAAAGTGATAACTATGATAAATTAATTATGGAAGTATATACTAATGGTGCTATGACTCCACAAGAAGCAATAGCATTAGCTAGTAGAATACTAATAGAACACTTTGATATATTAACAAAACTTAACAAAATAGCAGATATGACAGGACTTCTAGCAGATAAAGAAGAAGATCCAATTCAAAAGACACTAGAAACACCTATAGAAGAATTAGACTTGTCAGTTCGTGCATATAACTGCTTAAAAAGAGCAGGACATCACACACTACAAGATTTAACTTCTCTAAGTGAATCTGAAATAATGAAAATAAGAAACTTAGGTAAAAAATCATTAAAAGAAGTAATTGATAAAATTAAAGATATGGGACTTAAGTTCCGTGATGAAGATTAGGAGGTAACAATGGCTTTATATAGAAAACTAAACAGAGATACTAAACAAAGAAAAAGTATCCTTTCTGGTTTAACAAAAACAGCTTTAACTAATGGTAAAGTTGAAACAACAGAAGAAAGAGCTAAAGAAGCAAGAAAATACATTGATAAAATGATAACTTATGCTAAAAAAGGAGATTTAGTTTCAAGAAGAAAAGCACTTGCTTTCTTAGAAAATGATACTGAAACAGTTAAATATTTATTTGACACATTAGCTCCTAAATATGCTGAAAGAAATGGTGGATACACTAGAATTATCAAACTAGCTGAAAGAAGAGGAGACGACGCTTTAATAGTTAGTTTAGAATTAGTTTAATATTGAACTCTCAAGTAGAGTTCTTTTCTTTTGCAATAAAATGTTAATAACTATAAACTTATTAACAATTCATAAAGACTTAATTATAAGCAAATAATAAGTGCTTTAGAGGAAAAATATAAAATATCAAATAACAAAACAAGAATAAGTTTAAAACACACGTAAAAACAACTTTAAATAGTCCTAAATAACATCTTTAAACATTAAATAATAAAATAAAAAAACTTTATGAAAATTAATCTTAAATACTTTAATAAAATCAAATTTTGTGATAAGATTATAGATGATAGGTGATAATAATGAAGAAAGAAAAAGAAAAAGAAAAAATAACTAACATGCCAAAAGAAAAAAAAATCAAAAACAAAAAAGATAAGATAGCAACATTTAATTTAATAGAAGTAATAGTAATTATAATAATGACAAGTTTAGTAGTGTCTGTTTCAACAGGTATTATAGTTTATAAAAATTATTATAAAATAGATAAAACTAGTTCGAATAAAGACTATTTAAAAGAATTAGAATATGCTTATAACAACATATTAAATAGTTACGTAGAAAAAGTAGATGAAAAAGAATTAACTAATGCTGCCATAAAAGGCATGTATAACTACCTAGGAGACCCATATACTAGTTATCTAGATAAAGATTCAACAGACAACTTAATGGACCGTTTAAAAGGCGAATACAAGGGTATAGGAGTAGAAATAACAACTAATGAAAGCGGAACCGTAGTAATGACTGTTTTTGAAAATAGCCCAGCAGAAGAAGCAGGAATAATGGTGGGAGATATAATAACAAAAGTTAAAGGAGTAGATGTTAACGGAAAAACAACAAGTGAAGTATCAAATATGATCAAAAGTACCAATGGTAATGTAGAAATAGAAGTAAATAGAGGCGGAATAACAAAAACTTTAACATTAAAAGTAAGTACAGTAAGTATAAAGTCAGTTATAAAAAATAAATATGATAAAACAGGATACTTAAGAATAGAAACATTTTCCAATACAACATATAAACAATTTAAAGAAAGTTTAGAAACTCTAGAAAAAGATGGAATAGAAAACTTGATAGTTGACGTAAGAAATAATGGCGGTGGTTTTTTAAATAGCGCTGTAGAAATAGCAGAACTATTTGTAGAAAAGGGTAAACCTATTTATGGATTACAGACAAAAGATAAAAAAGAAATGTATAAAGATACAACAAAAGAAAAAAGAGACTATAAAGTTATAGTTTTAATTAATGGTGGAAGTGCTTCAGCTTCAGAAGTTTTAGCTGCAGCTTTGAAAGAAAGTTATGGAGCAACTTTATTGGGTACTAAAAGTTACGGAAAGGGAACAGTTCAAGACACATCAGAACTTGAGTCAGGTGGAATGATTAAGTACACAACTGCTTACTGGTTAACACCCAAAGGGGTAACAATTAATGAAAAAGGTTTAACTCCAGATATTGAAGTAACTGGTTCATTTAAAGATGGAATGACTTTAGAAAATGATGTTGAATTACAAACAGCAATAAATAATTTAAAATAGATTTACACTTAAAGAAAGAAAAAACTAGGCTTAGACCTAGTTTTGTGCTATAATATAATTAGTGAGAGAAGGTTACCTATGAAATTAGAAATTGGTGACGTAATCAAGATTCACTGTTATAAACATAACGGCATGATATACAAAACTTGGGATAAAGCAATAGTTTTAGATATAACAAAAGAATATATAGTGCTTGGAAATAACAATGTTTTAGTAACAAAAAAAGATGGAAGAAGTTGGCACACTAAAGAACCGGCTATAATGTTTTTTTATAAAAATAGATGGTTTAACATTATCGCGCAACTTAAAAAGAACGGACTTTTTTACTATTGTAATATAGCAAGTCCATATGTAATTGATAACGGTGTAATTAAATATATTGATTACGACTTAGATTTAAGAGTATTTCCAGATGGAGCTTTCAAAGTTTTAGACAGAAATGAATACAATTATCATAAAAAACTGATGAAATATCCTAAAGAAATAAACGAAATTATTAAATATGAATTAACTTCACTTATCGAAATGAAAAGAAAAGAAGTAAATCCTTTTAATAAGACAATGATAGATTACTACTATAAAATATATCAAAAGATTAAATAGTAGTAATCTTTTTTTGTTAATTGCATAGTATAAATATAGTTTAAAAAGTACAAAAAAACCAAAAAATGTCGAATTTTCAAAAAAAATAAAAAAAAATGCAAAAAACACTTGCATTATTTAAAATAAAGTGGTAAATTATTAATCACTGGCTGCAAGAAATGCAGTTAGAAGCCTTAATAAAAGGCTATAATAAGCTCCAATAATAGCAAACTTAAAAAAATAAAAATTTTTTAAAAAAAGTATTGCATTATTGATAAAAGAGTGGTAATATATTACCCGTTGGTTGTGAAAAGAACCAATGAGGCTCAGAAAATAGAGTATTTGACAAAAAATGTTAAAGAAATAGAAAAAATAAAAAAAGTTGAAAAAATATGTTGACTTTTAGTTCTGAGTTTGATATATTATATAAGCAACCGCAAGAAGTAGTTGCGAAAATGATCTTTGAAAACTAAGTAAAATGAATGAGTTTTAGTTAGGATATAAACGAAATCAATTCCAAAATCGAATAGATTTTTTATTGAGAGTTTGATCCTGGCTCAGGATTAACGCTGGCGGCATGCCTAAGACATGCAAGTCGAACGGAACACCCCACTGAAATCTGAATGAAGTCTGAGAGCTTGCTCAAAGATGGAATGACGGTGGACGTGGATTCTGTGTTCAGTGGCGAACGGGTGAGTAACACGTGGGTTACCTGCCTCTAAGTTGGGGACAACAGTTGGAAACGACTGCTAATACCGAATGTGATAGTAATATTAAAGGAGCCTTTAAAGCTTCGCTTAGAGATGGGCCTGCGGCGTATTAGCTAGTTGGTGGGGTAATGGCCTACCAAGGCGACGATGCGTAGCCGGACTGAGAGGTTGATCGGCCACACTGGGACTGAGACACGGCCCAGACTCCTACGGGAGACAGCAGTTAGGAATATTCGGCAATGGGGGAAACCCTGACCGAGCAATGCCGCGTGTGAGATGAAGGTCCTTCGGATTGTAAATCACTTTTATTTGGGAAGAACTGTAAGCAGAGGAAATGATGCTTACTTGACGGTACCTTTTGAATAAGCCCCGGCTAACTACGTGCCAGCAGCCGCGGTAATACGTAGGGGGCGAGCGTTATCCGGATTTATTGGGCGTAAAGCGTGCGTAGGCGGTTTATTAAGTATAAAATAAAAGCCCGAAGCTTAACTTCGGTTCGTTTTATAAACTGGCAAACTAGAGTACAGTAGAGGCAAATGGAATTCCTAGTGTAGTGGTAAAATGCGTAGATATTAGGAGGAACACCAGTGGCGAAGGCGATTTGCTGGGCTGTAACTGACGCTGAGGTACGAAAGCGTGGGTAGCAAATAGGATTAGATACCCTAGTAGTCCACGCTGTAAACGATGAGCACTAAGTGTCGGGTTACCGGTGCTGAAGTTAACACATTAAGTGCTCCGCCTGAGTAGTACGGTCGCAAGACTGAAACTCAAAGGAATTGACGGGCACCCGCACAAGCGGTGGAGCATGTTGTTTAATTCGAAAATACGCGAAGAACCTTACCTAGGCTTGACATCCCTGGCAAAGCTATAGAAATATAGTGGAGGTTATCCAGGTGACAGGTGGTGCATGGTTGTCGTCAGCTCGTGTCGTGAGATGTTTGGTTAAGTCCAATAACGAGCGCAACCCTTTTCCTAAGTTGCTAACATTAAGTTGAGAACTCTTAGGATACTGCCAGTGCAAACTGGAGGAAGGTGGGGATGAGGTCAAATCATCATGCCCCTTACATCTAGGGCTACAGGCGTGCTACAATGGCCGATACAAAGAGTTGCAACACAGTGATGTGAAGCTAATCTCGAAAGTCGGTCCCAGTCCGGATTGGAGTCTGCAACTCGACTCCATGAAGTTGGAATCGCTAGTAATCCCGAATCAGAATGTCGGGGTGAATACGTTCCCGGGTGTTGTACACACCGCCCGTCACGCCATGGGAGTCTGTAATGCTTGAAGTCGGTAACCAAACCCGTAAGGGATGGGGCCGCCGAGGGTAGGACAGGTGACTGGGGTGAAGTCGTAACAAGGTATCCCTACGAGAACGTGGGGATGGATCACCTCCTTTCTATGGAGAAATTAGAAAACGTAGAAAAGAAGAACCTTATGAAATCTTGGGGGATGGCGCTAAAGAAGCGAAAAGATTTCACATAGAAGGCTAAAGATTGACATTTTACTTGGTTTTGAGAGAAGATTCTCTCAGATTTTGTTCTTTGAAAACTAGATAATATAAAGAGTAGCAATATATTTCCTAATATATTGCATTAAGATCTCAAAAACTCATCAAAATAGGAAAAAAAGTGGTTAAATTAATAAGGGCGTATGGTGGATGCCTAGGCATTAGAAGACGAAGAAGGACGCGACAAACAGCGAAATTGCCTCGGGGAGTTGTAAGTAAACATTGATCCGGGGGTATCCGAATGAGGAAACTTACCAAGAAAGGTATCCTAAAATGAATACATAGTTTTAGTGAAGGAAACCCTGTGAACTGAAACATCTTAGTAACAGGAGGAAAAGAAAGAAAAATCGATTGCCTTAGTAGTGGCGAGCGAAACGGCAATAGCCCAAACCAATCTACGGATTGGGGTAGTAGGACACTTCGAAACGAGGATAAGAGCTAAAGATAGCTAAATGATTTGGGAAAGTCAGTCAAAGAAGGTGAAAACCCTGTAGGCGAAATCTGAAGCACTCAGAAGTGAATCCTGAGTACGGCGGGACACGAGAAATCCTGTCGGAATCAACGGGGACCATCCCGTAAGGCTAAATACTCTCTAATGACCGATAGTGAACAAGTACCGTGAGGGAAAGGTGAAAAGAACCCCGGGAGGGGAGTGAAATAGAGAATCTGAAACCATATGCTTACAAAAAGTTCGAGCCCGTTAAAGGGTGAGAGCGTGCCTTTTGCAGAATGAGCCGGCGAGTTATGGTATTGTGCAAGGTTAAGTAGAAAATACGGAGCCGAAGCGAAAGCGAGTCTTAAAAGGGCGAAAAAGTACAATGCTGTAGACCCGAAACTGAGTGATCTAGCCATGAGCAGGTTGAAGTGTAGGTAACACTACATGGAGGACCGAACCAGGGTACTATGTAACGTGCTTGGATGACTTGTGGTTAGCGGTGAAATTCCAATCGAACTCAGAGATAGCTGGTTCTCCCCGAAATAGGTTTAGGCCTAGCCTTGAAGAATTTCCTCTGGAGGTAGAGCACTGAATGTGGAATGGCCGCGTCTAGCGGTACTGACTGCAATCAACCTCCGAATGCCAGAGTAGTTAGCTTCAGGAGTCAGTTTATGGGTGATAACGTCCATATGCGAGAGAAAAACAATTCAGACCACCAGTTAAGGTCCCAAAATATATGTTAAGTGGGAAAGGATGTGGAGTTGCACGAACAGCTAGGAGGTTGGCTCAGAAGCAGCCATCCTTTAAAGAGTGCGTAATAGCTCACTAGTCGAGTGGCTCTGCGCCGAAAATGTACCGGGGCTAAACATATTACCGAAACTGTGGATTTATGCGATAGCATAAGTGGTAGGGGAGCGTTCTAAGGGCGATGAAGATAGATCGAGAGGACTATTGGAGCGCTTAGAAGTGAGAATGCCGGTGTGAGTAACGTAAGGTAGGTGAGAATCCTACCCACTGATTGACCAAGGATTCCAGGGTCAAGTTCGTCTACCCTGGGTAAGTCAGGACCTAAGGCGAGGCTGAGAAGCGTAGTCGATGGACAACAGGTTTATATTCCTGTACTATTTATAGGACTGAAGGAGTGACAAAGGAAGCTAGTAAGAGCCATTTAATGGATTATGGTCTAAGCACAAAGACTGATACATAGGAAAATCCGTGATATCGAACGGTTGAAGTGTGATGGCGAAGCAGTCTACGGACAGCGAAGTCTTATGAGGCTAAACTTTTTAAAAAAGCTTCTAAAGAAATGCTATAAATACCTGTACTAAGAACCAACGCAGGTGGTCAAGGAGAGAATCCTAAGGTGAGCGAGAGAACTATGGTTAAGGAACTCGGCACAATGATCCCGTAACTTCGGAATAAGGGAAGGTCTTGAAAAAGACCCGCAGTGAATAGGCCCAAGCGACTGTTTACCAAAAACACAGGTTTCTGCAAAAGCGTAAGCTGAAGTATAGGAGCTGACGCCTGCCCAGTGCTGGAAGGTTAAGATGATTTGTAAGATGGACGAAAGTCGATAACATCGAAGCAATGAATTGAAGCCCCAGTGAACGGCGGCGATAACTATAATCGTCCAAAGGTAGCGAAATTCCTTGTCAGGTAAGTTCTGACCCGCACGAAAGGCGTAACGATTTGGGCGCTGTCTCAACAAGAAACTCGGTGAAATCATAGTACCTGTGAAGATGCAGGTTACCCGCGATCAGACGGAAAGACCCCATGGAGCTTCACTGCAACTTAATATTGATATTGGGTGTGTGATGTACAGGATAGGTGGGAGACAAAGAAGCGAGTACGCTAGTATTCGTGGAGTCAACCTTGGGATACCACCCCTCGCACATTTAGTATCTAACTAGTTTCCATAAGCTGGGAATAGAACAGTGTTAGGTGGGCAGTTTGACTGGGGCGGTCGCCTCCCAAAGAGTAACGGAGGCGCCCAAAGGTTCCCTCAGAATGGTTGGAAATCATTCATAGAGTGTAAAGGCAGAAGGGAGCTTGACTGCGAGACGGACAGGTCGAGCAGGAACGAAAGTTGGGCTTAGTGAACCGGCTGTGCTGAATGGAAAGGCAGTCGATCAACGGACAAAAGCTACCCTG
>ERZ779982.46-NODE-46-length-70824-cov-4.306010_pt1 | contig 70824 bp, 74 predicted proteins | sample MGYA00511936_ERZ779982 | MGnify/ENA primary metagenome ERZ779982 (study PRJEB29588, sample SAMEA2146682) | human gut metagenome | biome: human gut; feature: human-associated habitat; material: faeces | place: Denmark | collected 2008/2010 ... | reverse complement strand
CACATTTAAGAGAAAAGTACATATTTGAAAGACAAGGAATAGAAGAAGCTGGATTTGATAAAGGAATGGCAAAAGGGTTAGAAAAAGGAATAGAGCAAGAAAAAAGAATGTTAGCCCAAAAATTGAAAGAAGATAATGTTGATATAGAAAAAATTATAAAATATACAGGACTAACTAAAGAAGAAATAGAAGAGCTATAATATTTTTTGAAATAAAGATAGATTTTAAATACAAAGGGCCATTTAGACAAAATAAATGGTCTTTTTAAGTGGTCAAAAATAGGTATAATAATATAAAAAGTGTTGAAAAAACGCGATTTTTAGTATAAAATATATAATGTAAAAAAATAGGAGGAATTGGCTTGGAAAAGATAGATATAACAGAACAGTTAAAATATATAAATAAAGTAAAAGAAATAAATAAAGATAAAAATTTAAAATATTATATACTTACAATGGGGTGTCAGCTAAATGAAAATGATTCTGAAAAATTATGTGGTATGTTAGAAGAGATGAGTTATAAAAAAACAGATGAGTTAAAAGATGCTGACTTAGTTATTTTTAATACATGTTGCGTAAGAGAAAATGCAGAAGAAAAGTTATTTGGTAAATTAGGAGAGGTTAAAAAGTTAAGAGAAGAAAAAGGTACTATTATAGCTATTGGCGGATGCATGATGCAAGAAGATCATATAGTAGAAAAAATAAGAAGAAGCTATCAATATGATGTAATTTTTGGAACTCATACAATACATAAATTTCCACAAGATTTATATAATGCAGTTATGGAAAATAAAAAAATTGCTGATATTGTGGATATCGACGGAGAAATTATAGAAGGATTACCAATTAAAAGAAATGATAATATTAAAGCCTCTGTTACTATCATGAATGGATGCAATAATTTTTGTACTTACTGCATTGTTCCATATGTACGTGGTAGGGAAAGAAGTAGAAATGCTAAAGACATTTTAGAAGAAGTACAAAACCTTGCAAATAAAGGATATAAAGAAATTACACTTCTTGGACAAAATGTAAATTCATATATGGTAGAAGAAAATAGAAAAGCTAAGAAAGAAGGCATTATACAAGAGAAAAATGAGATCAATTCATTTGCAAAACTTTTAAGAGCAGTAAGCCAAATAGATGGAATTGAAAAAATACGTTTTGTATCTCCACATCCAAAGGATTTTACAGATGATGTAATTGATGCTATTGCTGATTGTGATAAAGTAAGTAAGCTAGTTCATTTACCACTTCAATCTGGCAGTTCAAATGTTTTAAAAAGAATGAATAGAAAATATACTAAAGAGCAATATTTAGAATTAGTAGATAAAATGAGAAAAAGAATACCAAATGTTAAATTTTCTACAGATATAATAGTTGGATTTCCAGAAGAAACAGAAGAAGACTTTGAAGATACATTAGATGTAGTAAGAAAGGTTAATTTTGAACAAATTTTTATGTTCATTTATTCAAGAAGAGTAGGTACACCAGCTGATAAAATAGAAAATCAAATTCCAGAAGAAATTAAACACAAACGTTTTGAACGATTGAAAAAGTTATATGAAGATGGTATTCAAAAAAATAATGAGAAATACATTAATACAGTACAAAGAATATTAGTTGAAGGTTATAGTAAAAATAACGAAAACATGTTAACAGGAAGAACTGATTCAAATAAAGTTGTTGTTTTTGAAGGAAAGGCTGATTTGATAGGTACTAGTATAAATGTAAAAATTGTTTCAGAACATATGTGGTACTTAAAAGGAGAAAGAGTATAATGAAAAATATTAGTAAAGATGAATTTAAACAAGCAATTAGAAGATTAATAAATGGAGAGATTACAAAAGTTAAACTTGCAAAAGAATTAGAGACAGATCCAAGAACTTTGGATAATAGGATTCAAGAGCTATCTGCTACTGATCCTGAGTTATATTATGAGTATGTAGATGTATTACCATATAAACAAAAAGGAATTGATCATATTGATTTTGAAGCTCTAGTAATATACATGTTGAAAAATGGTTGTACAGCTGATGAAACTGCACAAAAATTTGAGGTTTCAAGAAGAACTATTAATAGAAGAATTAATGATCTTGAAAATAAAGAATTACGTGAGATGTATAGAGAAGTTACTGATAACAGGAAACATGGAAGAAACAATGGAGTAGAGTTAGATAGAAAAATTTCTGAATTGGAACCTAGAGAAGTAATTAAAGGTGGAGTGAATGACAGAAGAAAAAGGGAATTATTAGCAATAGAATCAAGATTCAATAAGTTATGTGAGACAATGGATAAAACACAAGCTGCAAAAACTATGGGATATGGAGATAGAGATAGACTTTATAAATTAATGTATGAATTATATAAATTAGAGATTGAAGAGGAACATAAAAAAGTAAATAAAGAACAACCAAAAGAAGAAGATAAAGAGAAAAATAAAAAAGCTAAAAGACCAGAGTTAGAAGATGAAGGAAGGTAAAAAATATGGCAGAATTTTCACCGATGATGCAACATTATTTGGAAACAAAAAGTAAATATAAAGATTGTATTTTATTTTATAGATTGGGTGATTTCTATGAAATGTTCTTTGATGATGCAATTAATGTATCTAGAGAGCTAGAACTTACCTTAACTGGAAAAGATTGTGGACAAGAAGAAAGAGCACCAATGTGTGGAATTCCTTATCATGCTGCAGAAAACTACATATCTAAATTAATCTCTAAAGGGTATAAAGTTGCAATATGTGAACAACTAGAAGATCCAAAACTTGCAAAAGGAATTGTAAAAAGAGATGTTATAAGGGTTGTAACTCCAGGAACTGTAATGGAATCAAATTTGCTAGAAGAGAAGAAAAACAATTATATTATGAGTATATATAAAAGCGGTATATTTTATGGCGTTACTGTTTGCGATATTTCAACAGGTGATTTTAGAACAACTCAGATAAAAGATAAAAATAATTTTGCAATGTTGCTAGATGAAATTTCTAGATATTCACCAGCAGAAATTGTTGTTAACCCTATGATGTTCGAGTGCAAAGCTGAAATAGATATAATAAAAGAGAGATTTGATATATATATTACTAGATTGGAAGAAGACGAATTTTCTACAGATAACAATACTATAGATATGAAGTATCACTTGATTGATGATGGTGAAAAAGAAATACAAACTATATCAGATAAAATACTTTGTACAGCTGCTACTAATGCACTATTAAAATATTTATTAGACACGCAAAAAAATAGCTTAGATCATATAAATAAATTGATTATCTATAATACTACAAAATACATGTCACTTGATATTAATGCTAGAAGAAATTTAGAGATTACAGAAAAATTAAGAGATAAAAGTAAAAAAGGTACTCTATTATGGGTATTAGACAAAACTGCTACAGCTATGGGCGGAAGACTTTTAAGAAGATGGCTAAGTGATCCTTTAATTGATGTTGCACAAATCAATAAAAGATTAAATGCAGTACAAGAACTAAAGGAAAATATAATCCTTAGAGGAGATATTATAGATGCTTTAAAGAAGATTTATGACATTGAAAGACTGGCAGGAAAAATTTCTTACGGAAGTGTAAACGCAAGAGAACTTGTATCTCTAAAGAATTCAATAAATCAATTACCAGAAATAAAAAAAATATTATCAAATACTAAATCTGATTTATTAAAAGTGTTATATGAAAATTTAGATGAGTTAACAGATGTGTTTGAGCTAATTGAAAAAACAATTATAGATGAACCACCAATCAGTGTGAAAGAAGGCGGAATTATAAAACTTGGGTATAATGAGGAGATAGATAAATTAAAAACAGCGACGACTCAAGGAAAAAATTGGATAATTCAATTAGAACAAGAAGAAAAAGAAAAGACAGGAATTAAAGGGTTAAAGGTTGGATTTAATAAAGTATTTGGATACTATATTGAAGTTACAAAATCAAATATATCTCAAGTTCCAGATAGATATATTAGAAAACAGACACTAACAAATGGAGAAAGATATATTACAGAAGAATTAAAAAACCTAGAAAATCAAATTTTGGGTGCAGAAGAAAAGGTTATAAATCTTGAATATAATGTATTTGTTGAAGTTCGTGATAAAATAGAATCTGAAATTCAAAGAATTCAAAGATCAGCTAGTATCATATCAACACTAGATGTTTTATGCTCTTTTGCTATTGTTGCAGAGGATCAAAATTACGTAAAGCCAATTGTTAATGATAGTGGAGTTATAGATATTAAAGATGGAAGACATCCGGTAATAGAAAAGATACTTCCAAGTGGAAGTTTTGTGCAAAATGATACATATTTAGATAAATATGATAATAGATTATCTATTATAACAGGCCCAAACATGGCAGGAAAATCAACATATATGCGTCAGGTAGCGTTAATTACATTAATGGCTCAGGTGCGGAAGTTTTGTTCCAGCATCTTATGCAGAAATCGGAGTTGTTGATAAAATATTTACTAGGGTTGGAGCATCAGATGATTTAAGTATGGGGCAAAGTACATTTATGGTTGAAATGATGGAAGTTGCAACAATTTTAAAAGAAGCAACAAGTAACAGTTTAGTAATATTAGACGAAATAGGAAGAGGAACCTCAACATATGATGGATTATCAATTGCGTGGGCAGTTGCAGAGTATATATCAGATAGCGAGAAATGCGGGGCTAAAACTTTATTTGCAACACACTATCATGAACTTACAAAACTAGAAGAAAAACTAGAAGGAGTAAAAAATTATTCTATAGCAGTTAAAGAAAAAGGAGAAGATGTAATCTTTTTAAGAAAGATTGTGCCAGGCGGAACAGATGAAAGCTATGGAGTACATGTAGCTAAACTTGCAGGAGTACCACAAATAGTAACAAAAAGAGCAAATGAAATATTACGATCACTAGAAAGAAAAAGCGTATTAGGAGAGAAAATGCAAGAAAAAGAAAATAAGAAAGTTGCTACAGGACAACTTGATTTATATAACTACAAACTAGCAGAAATAGCACACGAAATAGATAAAATTAATATTAATGAACTTACTCCAATCGATGCTTTAAACGAAATAGTAAAAATAAAGGAAAAAATGGCAGAATAGGGACGTAGGAAAACATGACAAGTTGGCATATAAGGGACATAGCTTAAAATAAACATAGGAGGATTGAATGAAGGCAATAGATATATTAAACAATGAGAAGAATGTAATAGCATGTAAGTGTAATAATGAGATAAAATCATTAAATACAGAAATAAGTAAAAATGATAAAGTTGAACCAATTGATTCAACTACAAGGGATGGAAGAAGAGTTTATCAAAGAGGAATTTTGTATGTAATGTCAAAAGCATTTAATGAAGTGTATCCTGAAGCTCTTTTAACCGTTAATTTTCAGTTATCAAATTCAATTTATTGTACAATTGAAAATATGAAAGTGACAGATGAAATAATTAATAATGTACGTCAAAGAATGCAAACAATAATAGATAAAAATCTAGAAATAAGAAAAGTTGAAATGACAAAACAAGAGGCTGAAAAATTTTATGAGAAAGAGAAATCGTTAAGAGGAATACTTCAGCTAGATAATAAATATAAAGACGAAGTATCATTATATTTTTGTGAAGATTATTATAACTATTTTTATGGTGTTATGCCAATTAGTACAGGATATGTAAAGTATTATGATATTATAAAGTACCATAATGGATTTTTACTAAGATATCCAGATGCAAAGATGCCAAATGTTATGCAGGAGTATAAGGAAACAAAAAAGCTTTTGCAAACTCTACAAGATTATAACAATATTCATGAAGTACTAGATATAGATACAATATATAAATTAAATAAAAAGATTAAAGAAGAAAAAGAAAAAGATATTATCTTACTTGCAGAGGCATTACATGAAAAGAAAATATCAGATATTGCAGATGAAATTGTAAAAAGAAAAGGAATAAAAATAGTTTTAATTGCAGGACCATCATCATCAGGAAAAACAACTTTTGCCAAAAGGTTGGGAATACAATTACAATTAAATGGAATAAAACCAATTACTATTTCTGTTGATAATTACTTTGTGGAGAGAGAAAATACTCCAAGAGATGAAAATGGTGAATATGATTTTGAGAGTTTAAATGCAATTGATTTGGAGTTATTTAATGAGCATTTAACTAAATTGTTAAATGGAGAGGAAATACAAGTTCCTACATTTGACTTTAAGACAGGACATAAGTATTATACAGGAGAAACAATGAAAATAAATGACAACGAAGTTCTTGTAGTAGAAGGAATTCATTGCTTAAACGATAAACTTACAGAAGCGATCCCAAGACAACAAAAATATAAAGTGTACATTAGTGCATTAACTGTTTTAAACATAGATTACTATAATAGAATTTCAACAACTGATACAAGATTAATTAGAAGAATAGTAAGAGACTATAATTTCAGAGGATATGAAGCTTTGCATACATTGCAAACGTGGGAATCAGTTAATAGAGGAGAAAGAAACAATATATTTCCATTTCAAGAAGAAGCAGATAGTATGTTTAATACCTCACTTATTTATGAAATATGTGTATTAAAAAAATATGCGATGCCACTTTTGAAAGCAATAGATAATACGCATCCAGAATATTCAGAAGCCAAAAGCCTATATGAATTCTTAAAATATTTTGAGGATATAGGAGATGAATTTGTTCCTAAAAATTCATTATTAAGAGAATTTATTGGTGGAAGTATTTTTGAAGTATAAAGGAGATAAGATGGGAAGAAAGTTTACAGAAATTGATGAAGAATTTGTGTGTGAAAATTGTGGAAAAAAGGTAAAAAAATTAGGCTATTCATGTAGAAACCATTGTCCACACTGCTTGTATTCAAAACATGTAGATATTAATCCAGGGGATAGAGAAGAAAGTTGCCATGGATTACTAGAACCAGTGGGAGTAGAGATAGATAATAAAAAGGGATATGTTATTATTTTTAAGTGTAAAAAATGTGGTGCAACAAGAAGAAATAAAGCAGCAAAAGATGATAATATGGACTTAATTATAAAATTAACAGCTAATCATTAATGATTAGCTGTATTTTTATTATACTTCCTTATTTAAATTACCATTTGTGAATTGACTTCCTTCTAATCTTTCTCGATTATATGTTACCTCGACTATATGGTTAATTTCATCAACATTTTCATTTATTATATCTATACGAACACGATTAATATTAATGTCTTTTGTAGAGATAGAGAGAGTTTTACTATTATAAATTAAAGTTACAGTTTGTACTGGATCTGGAATAACTTGAAATTTTAAACCTAGTCTATCCTTTAAATAAAATATATTATTTGCCATACAGTCTGTTCCACAATTAGGGTAGCATTTATTGGCTTTTCCTAGTAAACAGTAATTAATTGCCATAACTGGTAAATTACCATATACTATTAATTCTGTATCAATAGATGCAGGGAGAATTTCTTTTAAATCCTCTTTATTTAATTCACGCGATATTGTACAAGTTGATAATCCAAGTTTTGAATAACTGTCTATTGAAAAACGGTTAAATGCATTTAGTGAGTAATTTCCAACAAATTCATATTTATTTCTATAATTTTTTAGCAATTCAAAATCTGCAATGTTTGAAATAACGAATCCTTTTATTTTATATTTATCTAAAATATCTTCTAGAGAGTTTAATATTAAATTTTTGTAGTTTGATTTTATGATTGTTGGCAGATAAATGTATAAATTCGTATGTGTTGAAAAGTAATTAGTAATATCATAAAAATCTTTTTTAGTAAATAGTATTAGAGGAAGATAGACTCTATCAATTTTAGAAAAGTCTAAATTTTTATAATTTTCCCTAGTGCCAAGAGAACGTAGAAATAAAGAAATTTTAGGATGAGCTTTTTCTTTTTCTTCTAATGCATTAGGGAAAGATATTGCTTCTGATATTACTTTTTTTCTTTTTTTATTTATAACAGATTCCTCTAATTTACTTAAAGCTGTTCTGCGAAGCTCATTTAAAGCACTGATACTTGGAAGATATAAACCATCATCTAAATAAACTTTAATATTTTCAAAAGTATAAGGTGTATTATTTGTTTTAGAAATCTGCTTAATAACACGTTCAACATTAATAGGAGTTTTCAAAGCTGCTTCTGGGATTATATCTGATTGAACCTTTATTTTTATTCCTTTGTAATTATCTGATTCTAATGTGCTGTTTGGACGTATTTCCATACTAATAGGTACATCTTTTTTTATAGTAATAAAACAATCAAGAGCAATTTTTCTATTTTCACAATTCTCGTAACTCTTCTTTGCTTTTTCAAATAGTTCCTTGCTACTTATTTTATAGATTTTATTACCAACTGCAATATTGCCTTTCATTCTACCTATTGTAACTTTTTCACCAGCAGGTAAAAATTTAAAGTTTTGATTTCCTTTCATAAGTTCAGAAACAGTGTATAGTGAATCTTCTTTTTCAAAACGAATTGTATCTCCAATTGATAGAGTATCTTTTAATAGTAAATTAATATGACCTTTATTTTGATTGTAATTTGATACATTGCCTAAATAAATTCCTTGGTTACTAGGGCTATCCTTAAATACTAATTTTTTATTTGAGTCAGGTGATAGATGTCCTGTAGAAAATTCACCACGATTGAAAACTTGAAGTAGATCTTTTTTGTCAGAAGGATCAATTATGTAGTCTTGATTATTTAGAACCATATCAATATATTTACGATATATTCTAGTAACCGTTGCAACATATTCGGGATTTTTTAGTCTACCTTCAATTTTAAAGCAACAAACTCCACTATTTATTAAGTTTGGTAAAAATTCTAAACCGCATAGATCTCTGGTACTTAATAGATGCCCTTTGTCCACTATTTTTTCATTCTCTGAGTCAGTTGGAGACTGTTTAATAAGACTATATGGAAGCCTACATGGCTGCGCACACTTACCACGATTTCCTGAACGTCCACCAATGTTACTAGACAATAAACATTGTCCGGAATAGCATATACATAAAGCACCATGTATAAAGGTTTCTATTTCTATATTAGAATTAGCACATATATATTCTATTTCTGGAAGTGATAATTCTCTGGCAAGAACTGCTCTTTTAAAGCCTAATTTTTCTACTTCTTTTACGCCTTCTAAATTATGAATGCTCATTTGGGTACTAGCATGAATAGGCAAGTCTGGGAAATGATCAATAAGATATTGGGCCAGACCTAAGTCTTGAACAATAAGTGCATCAACACCAAATTCATATGCTTTTAAGGCTAGGTTTACGGCATCCTCAAACTCGCCATCTTTTATAAGAATATTTAGTGTTAAGTGAGTTTTTACATTTCTTATAGTACAATAATTAATTACATCTTTTAAACCATTTAAATCAAAGTTTTTAGCAGATGCTCTAGCATTAAAAAGACTTGCTCCAAAATATACACTGTCTGCACCATTTTGAACAGCTGCTTTTAAACATTCAAAATCTCCAACAGGAGATAATAATTCTATTTTTCTTGTCATATATATTAATTCCTTCCTTTTATCTACCAATAACTATAAAACTAATTTATTTTGTTAAAACAACTATCTTAATTGTAACACAAATTAGATAATTTGCATACTAATATGGTATAGGAAAATATGAAAGGAGTTGAAATTATGCAAGAAGAAGTTAGAGGCTGTGGTTGTGACAATAATGGAGGTTTCTTAAGCAATTTATTTGGAAGAAATGGATGCGGATGTGGAGATAATAGTATATTATTCTTTATATTAATATTTTTAATACTTTTTACAAACTGTGGATGTGGTAATAGATAAATACTTATTATTTGGAAGCGGAATAGATATTCCGCTTTTTTATTTTATGTATAGTCTACTTGTAATATGTACTAAATCGTAGTAATATAAATATGGTAAAATATAAAGAAGGTAGTAAGCATATATGGAAATAGAGAAAAAGTATTATTGAAGCTAATAGAATAATCAAGTACATATCTAAAGATTCAACATGCTTGAAGGAAATGTGTAATAAATATTTTGAAAAAGTATTGGAAAAAATAGGAAAAATACAATAAGTAATTTGCCAAAAATAAACAAATATGTTATAATATAGAACAGTGGTGCATTATTCTAGTTATATTATCTATTATGAGGGTGGGGCTAAAAATCCACTAAAGGGCACATCGTTGAAGTTTCTTGTTCGTGCGCAAAACGCCCAGTTATGTGTGCATTCAGGGAGTAAAGAAAATAGGGCAGTATGTAATGGCATACATATATAGACCCTGTTTTCGCGGAGGCTTAAATAGAGTATATATTTTTTAAGTTAAACCTATGTATAGTGCCAAGACACGAAACATAGAGTAGCCTGTTTTGAGTGAAAGTATTGGGATTAACGTTACATAAATTGAAATGTTATGGCCATACATTTTATTTTATCTAGTTATGAAATTTCTTTTGCAAAAAAAACTAGTAATAGAACCAATATATTAAGGAAAACTTCTAGAATGTTTGCTTGAAAAAAGCATAGAAGTATAGGGATTAAGGTGCGGATTTAAGTGGCAATCTGGTATCTTTTGAAATATAAAGATATTTTGTTAAATGGAAACAGCTAAATAGTAATGTTTAGTACAAAATAGAGAAATTCGACCAGACCTAAACCGTAAAATTTACTTATATTTCTACCACTACTTTATATAAATACATGGGAGAGAAAATTAAAATGAAGAATGATAGCCTGAAATGGTTTATAACAATATTTATTACAACGTTTATACTATCAATTATATTTTCATTTATATCAACAAATGCTTTAAATAATTTAGATATATTACCTGCAATTATAGTATTAGTAGTAGTTATATTAATAGGAGTTATATTTGATATTGTAGGTGTTGCAATTACTGTAGCAGATGAAAATGAATTTCATGCCAAAGCTACTAAAAAAGTAAAAGGTTCAAAATCTTCTATTTTCCTAATTCGTAATTCCGCAAAGGTAGCTAATATTTGTGCTGATGTTATAGGAGATATCTGCGGTGTACTTTCAGGAGCTATAAGTGCTATAATTACAACAAAAATAACCGCTAAATATGGTATGGAATTTAACTTACAATTTTTTATGAGTGCAATAGTTGCTTCAATTACTGTTGGAGGAAAAGCTTTAGGTAAGAAATTTGCACAAGACAAATCAACAGAAATTGTACATGTAGTTGGAAAGATATTCAGTATATTTTCAAAAAATAAATAATATTTTATAAAGATACATTATTATACATGTATCTTTTTTTATTTTGTATAGAACAAGAAATTTCTTGACATTCAATACACATATTGATAATATTATTAATGATTATAATATTGGAATAATACATTCATTAGGAGGAAAAATGCTATATCCAAAAGAATATTTAAATAGTGTAAAAGAGATTGATATAGATCTATTAAATAAAAATCAAATAAAGGGAATTATATTAGACGTTGACAATACACTAATAGATTTTGATAAGAAAATGCTAGATGGTGTTGAGGAATGGATAGAAAAGCTAAAATTAATTGGGATTAAATTTTGCATATTATCTAATAGTAACAAAGTTGATAAAGTAAAAGAAGTTGCAAATAAGTTAGATATTCCATTTATATATTTTGCAAAAAAACCATTTAAATCAGGGTTTAAAAGAGCAAAAAAAATATTGGAATTGGATGAAGAAAATATTGCTGTGGTAGGAGATCAAATTATGACAGATGTGATTGGAGCCAATAGATGCAAGATGTTTTCTATTTTAGTAAAACCAATAAAAGAGAAAGATTATTTAATAACAAAAATAAAAAGACCGTTTGAAAAAATGATAATTAATAAATATTTAAGAAACAAAAGAAGGAGTGCATAAATATGTATATTAATGAGATACATATACTATGGTATGTGTTTGTAGGAATTATAGGATTATTTGTAGGACAATTTATTGATTGGTGTAATATAAGATTAGTAGAGTATAAAAAAATATTTTCAAGAGATTTTTTTAAAGAATATTTAAAAAATTGTAAACCAAAATATATATTAATGATTATTGTTGCCATTGCATATATTCTGTTATTATATAGACATGGCTTTTCAATTAATGCTTTAAAATTTATGTTTTTAATACCAATGTTAATTAGTGCATTTCAAATTGATTTGAAATTACAGATAATACCTAATAGATTGACGCTTACAATATTTGAATTTGGTTTGATATTTACATTCCTAGGCGTAATTATAAATGTGAATACTGGAATCAATTTATTTATTAATAGTTTACTTGGAATGATTGTGGGAGCAGGAATATTTTTACTTATTACCTTGATTGGTGGAGCAATAGCAGGAAAAGAAGCAATGGGATTTGGCGATGTTAAACTAATGGGAGCAATGGGTTTGTTCTTTGGATGGTTTAATATAATTTTAATTTCAGTAATTGCATTTTTATTAGCAGCAATTACTAGTATTGGAATATTAGTGTTAAGAAAGAAGAAAATAGATGAATATATACCATTTGGTCCGTTTATTGTAATAGGTGCTATTATTTCTATATATACACCGTTCTCAATACTGTTAATAGCATTACTAAAAATCTTTTCTTTAGGGATGTATCAACTATAATTAAAGTGAGGAGGTATGCTCATGAATAATAAAATTCAATGGTTGAGAAACAAAATAAGTATGCAAAATATGCAAGGAATGATTATAACTAACCCAGTGAATATTAAATATCTTACAGGAATTGATGCGGAAGGTACGTTATTAATAACCAGAAAAGAAAATTTCTTTCTGACAGATGCAAGATATTTGGAACATGTAAAATCAATACTTACTATAGATGATGGAATAATCGTAAATGACATTGCCAATATTACAATAGATGATTATGAAAATTTCTTTATGTTTTGTGAAAATGTAGGTTTTGAAGAAAACTATGTTACATATGCTAGTTATAAAAGATACCTAGAAAGATATAAAATACACAACTTGGAGGAAACAGAATATTTGTTAGAAAAACAGCGTATGATAAAAGATGATGATGAAATTGCCTTAATAGAAAAAGCTTGTTATATAACAGATGAATGTTTTAAACATATTTGCAACTATATAAAAATAGGAAAAACTGAAAAAGAAATTGCTTTTGAAATAGAAAAGTTTTTTGTAGAAAATGGTGCAGATGGATTATCGTTTGATACTATTGTTGCGTCTGGAAAGAACTCTTCAAAACCACATGCCGTACCAACAGATAAAAAAATAGAAGCGGGAGATCCCATAATTATTGATATGGGTTGTAAATATAAAGGATATTGTTCAGATATGACAAGAACAATATTTGCAGGATATGTACCGGTTCAAGCGTATAAAATATATGATTTGGTTTTAAAAAATCAATTACAAACATTAAAAGAAATGAAAGAGGATGCAAGTATTAGGATGATTAGCAGGATGGTGGAAAATGACTTTAAATTAAATGGATATGACTTAATACATAGTTTAGGACATGGAGTAGGATTAGATATTCATGAAATGCCATATATTAATGGTAAAAATGATAATGTTTTAAAATCAAATATGGTAGTAACAAATGAACCAGGAATTTATTTACCAAATAATTTTGGGGTAAGAATAGAAGATACAGTGCTAATTACAAAATCTGGCAGTATAAATTTAACAAAATCTGATAAAAATTATATTATCGTAGATAATACTTGATTTAAAGCGGAATTTGTGTTAAAATATTAAACATTGAATAAAATTATGTAAAATATAAAGGGAGGAAATAAATATGGCAGAAGTATATATGGCAGGAGATTTTAGAAATGGAACAACTTTTGAAATGGATGGAAATGTATTTAAAGTAGTTGAATTCCAACACGTAAAACCAGGAAAGGGAGCAGCATTCGTAAGAACAAAATTAAAAAATGTTATTACTGGTGCAGTACTTGAAAAAACATTTAACCCATCAGAAAAATATCCAGGTGCGGAAATAGAAAAGAAAGATATGCAATATCTATATAATGATGGAGATTTATATTATTTCATGGATAATGAAACATATGAACAAATGCCACTAAATAAAGATCAAATTGGTGACGGATTAAAATTCTTAAAAGAGAATATGAATGTTAAGATGTTATCTTTTAAAGGTAATGTATTTTCAGTAGAACCACCAATGTTTGTAGAATTAGAAGTTACATATACAGAACCAGGATTTGCTGGAAACACAACAACAACTTCTGGAAAACCAGCAACTTTAGAAAACGGTTATGAATTAATGGTTCCTATGTTTGTTAATATAGGTGACGTTGTTAGAATTGATACTAGAACTGGCGAAAATAGGGAAAGAGTGTAAAAAGTAGAGAGGAAGTAAACTTAGATGTCAGAAATGAGCGGTAAATATAATGAAATTATGCAAGAATTAGAATCAAACATAAAAGATCCTGAAGAATTGAAATTTGTAAAGGATAAATTTTCAGATTTATCAATGTTATTTGTTGATATGCTAGATAGAATAACTAAATTAACTGATGATAGGATTCAAGAGATAGAAACAAAACAACAAGAAATTATGGGAAAAATTCAATCTGTTCAGTCTACAGTTAAAGGAATTGAAAATGATATTTACGAAGATGAAGAAGAAAATTATGAATTCGAAATTGTATGTCCATATTGCAACCATGAGTTTTCTGCGGATATAGAAGAGGAAGAAAATGATGAAATAAGATGTCCAGAATGTCACAATATTATAGAATTAGATTGGAATTGTGAAGAAGAAGTTGGAGGATGTCATGGAAGCTGTTCTCACTGTCATACAAATTGTGGAGTAGCAGAAGATGAACAAGAATATTTACCAGAAAAAGACGATGAGGAAGACGAAAATAAAGATCAAGATGAAGATATGTAAAAAATATTTTGATAGCATAAATAGAGCTTATTTTTATAATAAGCTCTATTTATTTGCTATACAGATTATAAGTCTTCAAATAAACTTAGTGGATCAATATATTCATCATTTATTCTAACACCTAAGTGAAGGTGGGGACCGGTTGTAGCACCATTTGTTGGATTACCATTGCTATCTGTGTATGGATTTCCTTTAACTCCATAAACATTTTTAGGACCAACATAGCCAATTATATCTCCTTTTCTAACAACATCTCCTTCTTCTACTATATAGTGAGGAGAAACGTGGCAGTAAGTTACTTTCATAGAATCTTTTGAAAGCGTTATAGTATAACCACCACCTCCTAAGAAACCTGTAAAAGTTATTTTTCCAGAGGTAATGGCAATTATGTTGCTACCTTGAGGAGCTCCAATATCTATCCCTTTATGAAATGAAGATGCACCTGCTGTTGGGGAATATCTTTTACCAAAATATGAGTTTATAGATGTATAACCGGGAGTAGGCCAAATATATTTGGATGAACCAATTATAAAGGAAAAGCCCTGATCATATGAATCATCTTGAAAATTATTTGAATATAATGCTGGAATAAAAAAACAAGATATTAGTGTTACAATTATTATAATAAGCAAAATTAATTTTTTGAAAGATATAAAAAGACTATTAGACATATAACCTCCAATCTAATAGCCCCCGAAAACAAATATATAATTTTATTTAAAAATTTACTTTTTCTTAAAAGCAAAAAATTTGCTAATAAAAAAGTTTAATATAATGACAATTACTGTAATCATGCATTTACTTATAATTGTTGCGATAGGTGCATACTTGAATAATAAAGCACAACCAATATATTCTACAGCCATTGTAAAAAGTCTACCTAAAATAAACTTGCAAAATTCTACAACTTTTTCTCCAAATTCAGTAGCCTCAGAATGAAAAACTAATGAACGATTAGTAAAATATGCAAATATAACACTTAAGGAAATAGCTATGATATTTGCAATATTTTCTTCAAAATTAAAAATAGAAGTCATTACATAAAATGAACCTATATTTACAAGTGTTGTTAAAACACCAAATATAGCATAAAAAATAACTTCTTTATTACATATTTTTTTTATTAAATCTTTTAATTGTTCCATATAATTCACTCATTTGTTATAAGATTGGCAGGGGTACTAAGACTCGAACTCAGACTTGTGGTTTTGGAGACCATCGTGCTAACCATTGACACTATACCCCTATGAAAATTACTATATTATATTAACATATAATGCGGTAATGTGCAAGTAAAAAATAAAAAAATATTTTGCTAGTTTTTGCTCAGTAAAATGATTTAATCTTTTGGTGGAGATGAGGAGAGTCGAACTCCTGTCCAATATTCTTTCCATATAAAATTCTCCGAGTGCAGTTTGTTATTAAAATTCCCTAATTAGTAACTTAACAAACAAAGTTATTTATTAGGTAGTCATATAAATACCAGCAATTTGCATGACAACAAATTGGTTCGTTTCCCACTTCTTGACGCCTTATCCTAAACCGTGGGAAGTAAAGGTAAGACGACGCCGCAACTAGGCAGCGTATGCTAATTCTCTATTATCAGCGTTTATAATTTAATTTTGCTTTTTTATAGTGGCCAAAGCAACCATCCACTACTCGCTATTTATACTTCTGGGATACTGTCGAAACCAAATACATCCCCATAAATAATCAATAATTATTATACTATATTTTATGCAATAAAACAAGATATTTACCAGTAGAAAATATTATAAAAAATTATCAAAATATGTTTACTTTTGTCTTAAAATTGTATACAATATACGAAATAAAAGCAAAAGAAAAAAGTAAAGTGAAAGGGGCTTCATAATGAAAATATTAATGTTGACATGGGAGTATCCACCAAGAATAGTTGGAGGTATTGCGAGAGTAGTGCATGATTTATCAAAGAGATTGATAAAAGATGGCCATGAAGTTACAGTGGTAACATATAAAGATGGAGATGTTCCAATGTATGAAAATGATAAAGGTGTAAATGTATATAGAGTAGAGAATTACATGATACATCCAAATAATTTTATTGATTGGATTATGCAATTAAATTTTAATATGATCTCAAAAGCAACTGAAATCATACAAAAAGAAGGAAAGTTTGACGTTATTCATGCTCATGATTGGCTAGTAGCTAATGCAGCAAAAGCACTTAAAAATGCTTTTGATATACCTGTGGTATCAACAATACACGCAACGGAATCTGGAAGAAATTCCGGAATTCATGATGAAACACAAAGATACATTAATGATACAGAGTGGCTTTTAACTTATGAATCAACTGAAGTAATTGTAAATAGTAATTACATGAAAAATCATGTTCAAGGCTTATTTGGGCTTCCTTTTGATAAGATTAATGTTATACCAAATGGAATAAATCTAACTAATTTTAATGGAGTAGAAAGAGATTACGATTTTAGAAGACAATATGCAATGGATAATGAAAAAATTATTTTATATGTTGGAAGGCTTGTATATGAAAAGGGAGTTCAACATTTAATTTCTGCTATGCCAAAAATTTTAGAAAACTATCATGATGCTAAATTAATTATTGCAGGAAAAGGTGGTATGTTAGATGAATTAAAATCACAAGCAGATTATATGGGACTTTCAGACAAGGTATATTTCACTGGATATTTGAATTCTAAACAAGTACAAAAAATGTATAAATGTGCTGACGTTGCAGTGTTCCCAAGTACATATGAGCCTTTTGGAATAGTCGCACTAGAAGCAATGCTTGCAGGAGTTCCAACAGTAGTATCAGATGTTGGAGGCTTAAATGAAATTGTTGATCATAGAGAAAATGGAATGAAGAGTTATGCTGGTAATTCAAATTCTATAGCTGATTCAGTTTTATCATTATTATTTGATAAACAATTAGCTGCTAAAGTTTCAAAAAATGCAAAAGCAAAAGTGAAAGAAGAATTTAGTTGGAATAAAATTGCACAAGATACACATTATATTTATGAGAAAGCAATTTGTAAGACTGTTGCTCAAAAACAAAAAGAACAAATTGAACAAGAAAAAGCAAAGAAGACTGGTAAAGCAAAAAATACAGATAAAGAAATTACAAATCTTTTAAATTTCAGAAAAAAACATGCATATGCATAATTAGAAAGGTAGGATGAAAGATGAATGTATATGATACAGCGAATCGCTTAGCATATGAAATTCAACAATCAGAAGAATATAAAGAATATAAAAAAGCAAAAGAAACATTAATGGGGAATACCGAAACAAAAAAGAAAATAGAAGATTTTGAAAAACTTAGATATGAGGTACAGCTATTAGAATATACTGGGGAAGAAAAAAACGAAGAAAAAAATAAAAAATTACAAGAGATGTATACAATTCTTGTGCAAGACAAAGAAATTAAAGAATATTTTGATCTTGAAGTGAAATTTAATGTTATGATTGCAGATGTAAATAAAATTATTGCAGAATCAATTAAGGATGTATTATAAATAAAAAACAATAAAATGCAAAGAAAATGTTTTATCCATTTATATGAGTATATTGAAAAAATTATATATGTAATAAAAATGGAAGGAGGATATTAACTTGCATAACAAGTTAATATAATAAAATGGAATATATTATTAGTTTGATTATATGCATAGTAATTATTGTGATTTTAAAATTTGCGTTTAATATAAAAACAGGAGACATGAAAGAATTAAAAAAGATAGGGTATAGTAAAGAACTAAACGATATTACAGATAAATTACCAAATAATGAGGAAGTTTGTACAGCTATATTAAAGCAAGTTAAAAATGAAAATGTTAAAATAAAAGTAAGTGATAACGAGAAAGATAAACTTACATATTATATGGCTGTTACAGATAGTATAATAATAGCCAATATAAAGAATACATTTACAAGAATTCAAACGATTGCACACGAATGTGCACATTCAATACAAAATAGAAAAATGTTATTATTTAATTTCATTTTTTCAAATATATATATACTATATTTTATTGTTGTATCTGTACTGACGATATTAAATTTAATAGAATATAAATCACTTCAATTATTTATTTTGGCCTTATTAGGTTTAGTTTATTATTGCATTCGTAGTTATTTGGAAACTGATGCAATGACAAAAGCACAATATATTGCCAAAGAATATATTCAATATAGCAAAAGGCTAAATGACAATGAAATTGAAAAGGTGATAGAAAATTATGAAAGATTAAATAAAATTGGAATACCAATGACGAATTTTCAGCTAGTGGTATCAACTTTAGTAAAAATTATAATTTATTGTATTATTGCTATACTGTAAAAGTATAGTAAATATAAATAATAGGAGGATGAAAATGAAAAGATTCGGAGATTTTTTATGGGGCTTACTTTTTATTACATTAGGATTAATTATAGGACTAAATGCATTAGGAATAACAGATATTAACATATTTTTTGATGGATGGTGGACTTTATTTATTATTGTTCCATGTTTTATAGGTCTGCTTAAGGATCAAAATAAGTTAGGAAATTTTATAGGGTTAATAGTTGGTTTAGTTTTATTATTAGCAGCTCAAGGAGTCCTTTCAATGGAAATAATATTAAAACTAGTATTACCTATTATCTTTATATGTATAGGAATTAATATTATTTTTAAAAATGTTGTTCCAAGTTCAATGTCAGAAAAAATAAAATCTGTTAATAAAAATGATTTAGATAGTTTTTGCGCAACATTTTCTGGAAAAAAAGTTGACATGAGTGGAGTAGACTTTAAGGGATCAAACATTGACTCAATATTTGGTAGTGTTCAGCTAGATTTAACTAATGCCCACATAGGTGGAGATAGAGTGATTAATGCAACATCAATATTTGGAGGAACAACAATTATTGTACCAAATAATGTTAATGTTAAAGTAAGATCAAACGGTATATTTGGAGGAGTAAACAATAAAGTAAAACATTCTGCTGAAGATGCGCCAACATTATACATAAATGGTTCAGCTGTATTTGGAGGTGTTGATATAAGATGACTTATGGACAAAAAGTAATAAAAGTTTTTGCTATTATTTTAGCATCATTTATTATTCTAAATATGTGTTTTCTTGCATATGCAATAATTGAATTTTTTACGGACATATTTGGAGATAAATATGTTACACCAATAAACGAAGAAAAGTATCAAACAACATATAATAGTGTAGATTATTTTTATGATGTTTAAGAAGAGTAATTAGGATTTGAAGTAGAAATCTAAAAAATATAATAAAAAGAGAAATATATAATTGAGGGCATAGTATTAATTTAATATAAATTAATACTATGTTTTTTTATTTAAACATATACAAAACATTGCAATAAATATGTCAAAATGGTATAATATTAGCATTAAAAAGGAGAATTTGAATGAATAAAAAATGGGAATGTTGTGAAGTAGATGAAAACAGAGTAAAGAAATTAGTTAAGGAATATAAGATTAGTGAATTACTAGCAAAGATTATTGTAGGCAGAGATATTGATATAAATGAAGATATGCCTAAATTTTTAAATCCAACAAGAAATGATTTTCATGATCCATTTTTAATGCCAGATATGGAAAAGGCTGTTGAAAGAATTTTAACCGCAATTGAAAAGAAAGAAAAAATCGTTATATATGGAGATTATGATGCTGACGGAATTACGAGTATTACAGTATTAAAAAAATTCCTAGTAGGAAGAGGAATGAATGTAGGTTCTTATATACCAAATCGTCTAGATGAAGGATATGGATTGAATAAAGAAGCACTAAAAAATATAGGAAACCAAGGATATCAATTAATGATTACAGTTGACTGCGGTATTTCAGGAATTGATGAAGTTGATTATGCTAATAGCATAGGAATTGAAACTATTATAACAGATCATCATGAACCAGCAGAGGAACTACCAAGAGCTTATGCAGTAATAGATGCAAAAAGAAAAGATAACCAATACCCATTTAACCAATTAGCCGGAGTTGGCGTTGTGTTTAAACTTATACAAGCATTAGCTATAAAACTAGGATTAGATGAAAAAGAGTATCTAAAGTATTTAGACTTGGTTTGTGTGGGAACTATATCAGATATTGTTCCTTTAGTTGATGAAAATAGAGTTATTGCAAAATTAGGACTTAAATTAGTTGAAGTTACAAAAAATATTGGTCTACGTACGTTAATAGAAAGTATAGGATTTAGAAAAATAGATTCTGGAATGATTTCCTTCGGAGTAGCACCAAGAATAAATGCTTGTGGGAGAATGGGACATCAACAAGATGCTTTAGACTTATTTCTTTGCGATGATAAAAATGAAGCATCTAAAATTGCAGATAAATTAAATAAATTCAATCAGGAACGACAATCAAAGGAAAAAGAAATTTTTGAACAAATTATACAAAAAATAGAAAAGACAGAAAAAGATAGGACATGCATTGTTCTTGGAGATGAAGGTTGGCATCATGGAATAATTGGAATTGTTTCATCAAAGGTAACAGATATGTATTTTAAACCTAGTATTTTGGTCTGCTTTGAAGATGAAATTGGAAAAGGATCTGGAAGAAGTATACCAGGTTTTGATCTACATGATGCATTAACTAAGTGTAGTACCTATGTAGAAAAATTTGGTGGACATTCAATGGCTATAGGCATTACAATAAAAAAAGAAAATTTTGAAAAGTTTAAAGAAGAATTTGAACAATTTGCAAAAGATAAACATATTAGTGATATAATTCCAATTATAAGTATTGACGAGGAAGTGTCATTAAAAGATATTAAAATTGATAACGTTAAAAGTTTGCAACTTTTAGAGCCTTACGGAGAATCTAATAAAAATCCACTATTTTTGTTTAAAAATCTAAAAATAAATTCTATAAGAGCATTGTCAGATGGAAAACATTTAAAATTAACATTAAAAGATGATAATTACATTATAGATGCAATTGGGTTTAATATGGGAGAATTATCAAATAGATACCTATTAGATGATAAAGTTGACATAGTTGGAACGTTAGATATTAATTCATTTAATGGAAATGATAATATTCAAATTACTATAAAAGATATGAAATTATCTATTTAATTTAAGTATAAACATAGAAGATCTTATGCTGAAAAGACTAGGAAAGGGGGATAAGTAATGTCAGAATATAAAGATGCAACAATAGAAGATATAATATCTGTTATGAAAAAGAAACAAAGAAGATGTGATACAAAAACAATAATGAAAGCATATGAATATGCAAAAAACAAACATGGTGACCAATTAAGAAGATCAGGTGAACCTTATATAATTCACCCTATACAGGTTGCTTATACTCTTGCAATATTGGGAATGGATGAAAATACAATTTGTGCGGCACTGTTGCACGATGTTGTAGAAGATACAGACACTACTAAAGAAGATCTAGCACATGAATTTAACCAAGAAATAGCAGAGATGGTAGATGGAGTAACTAAACTTGGTAAGCTTAGTTATACAAGTATTGAAGAACAGCAAGTCGAAAATTATAGAAAAATGTTCCTAGCTATGGGAAAAGATATACGTGTTATATTAATAAAATTAGCCGATAGACTTCATAATATGAGAACATTAAAATATTTAAGTCGTGATAGACAAATAGCAAATGCAACAGAAACAATGAACTTATATGCTCCACTTGCTAACCGTTTAGGTGTATATTCTTTAAAATGGGAATTGGAAGATTTGTCATTTAAATATCTATATCCAGAAGATTATAGAGAGATTGTGGAAGGAATAGATAAAAAAAGGGAAGAAAGACTTAAGTTTATAGATTTGATTTTGGATCAAATAAGAGCAGAATTAAAGAAACAGAAGATTGATGCTGAAATAACAGGACGTGCAAAACATTTGTATAGTATATATAGAAAAATGAAAAGAGATAACATTACATTAGATCAAGTATATGATTTATTTGCATTAAGAATTATTGTAAATTCTGTTAAGGATTGTTATGCTGCATTAGGAATTGTTCATGAGTTATATAGTCCTATGCCAGGAAGATTTAAAGACTATATTGCAGTGCCAAAACCAAATATGTACCAATCTTTACACACAACCTTAATTGGACCTAAGGGGACTCCTTTTGAAGTTCAAATTCGTACATGGGATATGCATAGAATTGCAGAATTTGGTATAGCAGCACATTGGGCTTATAAGGAGAGTAGTTTTGCTAAGGGAAAAAAAGAGAATGTTAAAGTAGAAGAAGATAAATTGGCTTGGATAAGGGAAACCTTGGAATGGCAAAAAGATATGCAAGATCCTGAAGAGTTTATGCAAACACTAAAAAAAGAGCTTTTTGAAGATGAAGTATATGTATTTACACCTAAAGGGGCAATAAAAGTACTTCCAAAAGAATGTACACCGATTGACTTTGCATATCAAATTCATGAAGAAATAGGTCATCATATGGTTGGATGTAAAATTAATAGTAAAATGATGCCTATTATAACTAAATTAAAAAATGGTGATATTGTAGAAATAATAACATCAGATCAATCAAAAGGACCAAGCAGAGATTGGCTAAAATTTGTAAAGAGTTCTGGTGCAAAAAATAAAATATCTTCTTGGTTTAAAAAGAATGAAAGAGAAGAGAACATAGAAAAAGGAAAAGACTTAATAGATAAAGAACTTAAAAAAATAGGAATGAAATATGATGATTTGTTTAAACCAGAATTTGTTTCTGCAGCACTTAATAGATATAAATTTAATTCAGTAGATGATATGTATGCAGGTGTAGGGTTTGGATCAATATCATCAGGAAAGATTATTGCTAGAATTCTTGAAGAATATAGAAAAGTACACCATGAAGAAAATCTAGAAAAAACACTAGAGGAATTATCAAAAGAGAAAGTTCATAAGACAAAAACTTCACAGAGCGGAATTGAAGTAAAAGGAATTGATAATTGCTTAGTAAAGCTTTCAAAATGTTGTAATCCAGTACCAGGAGATGAAATAGTAGGATACATAACAAAAGGAAGAGGTGTCTCAGTACATAGAGCAGACTGTGTAAATGTTAAAAATCTTATTTCAGAAGAAAATCGTATGATTGATGTGTATTGGTATAACAATGACAAAACAACATATAACGTAGATATTGAAATATATGCAAATGATAGGGCTGGTTTATTAGCAGATATAATTGCTGAAGTTGGAAATACAAAAAGCAAGTTAATGGCTGTTTCTTCAAGAGCTACAAAAGAAAAAATAGCTGTAACTGAATTAACTGTTGAAGTAGAAAATATAGATCAATTAAACAAAATACTAAAGGCATTAAGAAAAATAGACAGCGTATATGAAGTAAAAAGAAAGAAATAACATGACCAGTTGGCAGGTTAGGGACGTTCTTTAATCTGCCATATTGGCAGATTAGGGACATACTTAAGATAATAATAATAAATAAAAAAACGGGTGAAGAGGTATGATATTAAAGGTTTTAAAAGTAGATGGAGGTTTTTTACAAAAAACTAATTGTTATATTGTACAAGATGAAAAAACAAAAGAAACAATGGTTATAGATCCGGGTGGAAGTGTAAACGAGATTGTGGAATTGCTTGATATATTAAAAGCAAATTTAAAGTACATTTATTTAACACATTGCCATGGAGATCATATTGGAGGAGTAAAGGAACTAAAAGAAAGAAAAGGCGGTAAAATTTTAATACATAGATATGATGCAGAAGGATTATATAATCCTGAAATTAATTTAAGAGAACATGTTGGCCTTACTCCGGAACACTTGGAAGCGGATTCTAGAGTAGATGATGCAGATTTAATACATTTGGGAGATTTGGAGTTTGAAGTACTTCATACACCAGGACACACTGCAGGGGGTAGTTCTTTATATTGCGAAAAAGAAAGATTGGTATTTTCTGGAGATACACTTTTTAAAGGAACTTGGGGGAGAACAGACTTACCAACAAGTAGCTTTGTAGATATTATAAATTCAATTGAAAATAAACTATTAATATTGCCAGATGACACAATCGTATATCCAGGACATGGCCAGCCAACAAGAATTAGAGATGAAGAACCAATATATTATAATTTGATGCCTGGAGAATAGAAAGACGAACTAAAATATTGAAAGAGATATGTTATAGAAAATAAAAATAAAGGAGATTAATATATGAAAGTTGAACCACGAACATTACCAGGTTTTATGGAGCTGTTACCAAAAGACCAAATTTCGTTTAATAATATGAAAGAAAAGATACAAAGGTCATATGAAAAATTTGGATTTTTACCATTAGATACGCCTATTATAGAGATGTCTGATGTACTTTTGGCAAAAGCTGGAGGAGAAACTGAAAAACAAATTTATCGCTTTAATAAAGGAGATAATGACTTGGCTTTAAGATTCGATTTAACAGTGCCACTTGCAAAATATATTACAGAGTATTTTAATGAAATTACTTTTCCGTTTAGAAGATATCAAATAGGAAAAGTATACAGAGGAGAAAGACCACAAAAAGGAAGATTTCGTGAATTTTATCAATGTGATATAGATATTATTGGAGACGGAGAGCTTAGCATAATTAATGATGCTGAAATGCCAAGTATAATATATACAACAATAAAAGATTTAGGATTTGATGATTTTACAATTTGTATTAATAACAGAAAGGTATTAAATGGATTGTTTAAAGAATTAAATCAAGAAAAACAATCTGTAGATATTATGAGAGTAATAGATAAACTAGAAAAAATAGGAAAAAACAATGTTATTGCAACATTAGAAGAATTAAATATACCAAAGGAAACAATTAATAAGATAATTGAGTTTATCGAGATAGATGGAACTACAGATGAAAAGATTGCTGCTTTAGATAAATTAAATATAAAAAATGATTTATTCCTAGAGGGAGTAAATGAACTAAAAGAAGTAGTAAAATATGTTGGAATGCTTGGCGTTCCGGACACACACTTTAAAGTGGATTTAACAATTGCAAGAGGCTTAGATTATTATACAGGAACAGTATATGAAACATTTTTAAATGAATATCGTGAAATAGGAAGTGTTTGCTCTGGAGGAAGATATGATAATTTGGCAGAATACTATACAGACAAGAAATTACCAGGAGTAGGAGTATCTATAGGACTTACAAGACTTTTTTATAAATTAAATGAATTACAAGCTGTACGAGAAAATCAAAAGTCAATTGCAAAAGTATTAGTTGTATCTATGACGGAGGATATAGAAAAGCCATTAGAGATTGCGTCAAAACTAAGAAATGAAGAAATAAATACACAAGTTTACTTAGAAAATAAAAAGGTTAAAGCAAAATTTAAATATGCAGATCATTTACAAATTCCATATGTTATTACAATTGGAGAAGATGAAGTACAAAACAATGTTGTTTCATTAAAAGATATGAACACAGGAGAGCAAAAAACTTTAACAATAGAAGAGGCAATTAAATTATTAAAAAAATAAATTTATCTTAACTATATGTGAAATTAAGTTATATTTTTCAATGTACAAGAATATATTAGTATATAAGACTTGGACAAAGGAGAAATAGAAATGATTAATTTAGCAGTAGTGGAAATGAAAGATGTTATAAAATATCTAGTAAAAATCACTATAATTATAACAATTGTAGTGGCTCTTACTAGATATTTTTCAAGTTTTAAGATAAAAAATTCTAAGAAAGGTAATGATAAGTATACTCTTTTGTCATGCTTAGATACAGTAATACCAAACATAAAAGATGTTAATAATAAATCAAATAATTCGCAAAACAATAATTCTAAAAAACCGCTAAGGATGGTTTTGGGCGTAGAATTAGGTATGATGGATAGTATAGAAAGTAATGATAATAAGAAAAGCAATCAAACAGAAGAAAATAATAATTCAAACAGTATTTATGATAATGATGAGGGAACAATAAGTGAAGCAAAGACAGGAGTGAAAACAGAAGTACAAGAAACTAATGTACCTCAAAAATTTACAACTACATATAATACAGTAAAAATAAAAAATGAAACAAAGACAAAATTAACACAACAAATGTTGACTCCAGATGTCAAAATAAATACCAAAAAAATATTAATATATCATACACATACGTGTGAAAGCTATACTCCAAGTGAAAAATACACATACAAAAAATCGGGTAATTTTAGAACAACTGATAAAACGAGATCTGTTGTTAGGGTAGGAACAGAACTTACAAAATACATGAAAAATTACGGATATAGTGTAGTGCATGATACAACATTATATGATTATCCTTCGTATAATGGATCATACAATAGATCATATACAAATGTTGGAAAATTGTTAGATAAAAATGAAGGGACAGAGATTGTATTTGATATTCATAGAGACGCAATTGGAGATAGCTCATATGCTCCTACTGTAAAAATTGGAGATGAATATGCTGCCCAATTATTATTTGTAATAGGTGGCAATGGAGAACGGTACACATAAAGATTGGCAAGAAAATTTAAAGTTTGCGATAAAAATTCAAGAAAAAGCAAATGAGTTATACCCTGGATTATTTAAACCAATTATTTTAAGGAATAGTGGATATAATCAAGAGCTAGCAAAAGGTGCTAGTATTATAGAGGTAGGAGCTACTGGGAATACTTTAGACCAAAGCCTAGTTAGTATGAAATATTTAGCTAAAGTTTTAAGTGAGTTATAAGAAAGTTTTACCCCAATAGGTAATTTATTACAAAAAAAATTTAAAATTATAAAAAAATGTTGAATAAAGAGTATTCTTAGTATAATATATATAAAGAACAGGAGCACACAATTTATAGCAAAAAGTATAATAGTATACTAAGGAGGAACCTATGGGAAATATAAAGGTTGATTTTAAAAATGCACGTGTATTTGAGAAAAATGTAATGAATTATGCTGATAAAGTATCAGAAATTCACAAAGAGTTACATGAAAAAGCTGATGACAAAAGTGAGTTTATAGGATGGCTTAATTTACCAACGAATTATGATAAAAAAGAATTTGAAAAAATAAAAAAGTCTGCACAGAAAATACAATCAGATTCAGATATATTATTAGTAATAGGAATAGGAGGCTCATATTTAGGTGCTAGAGCTGTTATAGAAGCATTAACAAATACATTTTATAATATGCTTGATAAAAATATAAGAAAGACACCGCAAATTTTATATGTAGGAAATAATTTGAATCCTAATTATATAAATGATTTAATTGATGTAATAGGAAATAAAGATATTTCAATTAATGTAATATCAAAATCTGGAACAACAACAGAACCTGCTATAGCATTTAGAATTTTTAGAGAATTATTAGAAAATAAATATGGATTAAAGGAAGCTAAAAAAAGAATATATGTAACAACAGATGAAAAAAATGGAGCATTAAAAAAACTAGCTTTAAGAGAAAAGTATACTACTTTTGTAATACCTAATAATATAGGCGGTAGATATTCTGTTTTAACAGCAGTTGGATTATTACCAATAGCAACAGCTGGAATTGATATAGATAAATTAATGAATGGTGCAAGAATTGCTCAAGATAAATATGCAGATGAAAATTTGAAGTATAATGAGTGCTATAAGTATGCAGTTTTAAGAAATATATTGTATGAAAAAGAAAAAAATATAGAATTATTAGTTACATATGAGCCAAAGATGAGATATATGATTGAGTGGTGGAAACAATTATATGGAGAAAGTGAAGGAAAAGAAGAAAAAGGAATTTTTCCAGCAGGAGCAGAATTTACAACAGATTTGCACTCATTAGGACAATATGTTCAAGAAGGACGTAGAAATCTATTTGAAACCGTAATTAATATAAAGAATTCAGATTCAGATTTAAAGATAAATCATGATGAAGATGACTTAGATTGTTTAAATTATTTAGAGAATAAGTCACTAGATTACATTAATAAAAAAGCAATGGAAGGAACAATTCAAGCACATGTAGATGGAGACGTTCCAAATATACTAGTAAATATGGAAAAGCTAGATGCTGAAACTTTAGGACAGTTGATTTACTTTTTTGAACTTGCATGTGCAATGTCTGGAAAGATATTAGGAGTAGATCCATTTAATCAACCTGGAGTAGAAAAATATAAAACAAATATGTTTAAATTATTAGGAAAACCTGGATATGAAAAATAAAGTGTGAAAATGCTTTGACAATATACAAAGATTATAGTAAAATAATATAGTAAGCACTTGAAAGGAGAGTTCATATATGGTAGAAAATAAAGAACCTGAAATAATAGAAAATGGATCAACAAAGAAATTGAATAAATGTGGATTAGTTAGTTTTATATTTTCATTAGTTGGAATTATAATAGCAGGATTACCTTGTGGAATAGTTGCTATAATTACAGGTATTATAGGAATTGCCACTTTTAAATCTGATGTACAAAAAGGAAAATGGATGGGTATTACAGGTTTGGTAATCGGTGTGTTAGATGTTGTTATTGTTATTGCATTTTTAGTATTAAGAGTTGCAATAAATCTAAATGTACAATAAAAAATAATGAAAATAATATATAAAATTTAAATATTAAAAAACATAAATGAGACAAAGTAAAATAAAGGTTATTTTAAGAGAGAAATAGTTGTAAGCTGGAAGCTATTTTAAATAAACATATTTGAAAAACTACCTCATTGTTTCTGGAAAATCAGACGATTAGCATACGTTAAATGCAAATGAAGAAAAAATAAGGGTGGAACCGTGCAATATAAAATGCACCCCTCTAAATAGAAATAAAACTATTTAGAGGGGTGCGTTTTTTTATAAACATGGAAATACTCATATAAAATAAATTTATTATATTTTAGGCTGATGCAAAAAACATGCGTCAAAAGGAGGAAAAAATGAAAATTGTATTAAAGGATGGATCAGTTATTGAAGCTGATAAAGGGATTACTGTTTTAGACTTGGCAAAAAAAATAAGTGAAGGATTAGCAAGAAATGCTACAGCAGGAAGAGTTAATGGAGAAGTAAAGGATTTAAGATATAACATTGTAGAAGAAAACGCACAAGTTGAAATTCTAACATTTGATAACGATATAGATGGAAAGAAGGCATATTGGCATACAACATCACACATTATGGCACAGGCAATTAAAAGAATTTTTGGAGATGAAGTAAAATTAGCAATCGGCCCATCAATAGATGAGGGATTTTATTATGACTTTGATATTGAAAGAGCTTTTTCAGATGAAGACAAACTAAAAATTGAAGAAGAAATGAAAAAAATTATAAAAGAAGATTTATCAATTGAAAGATTTACTCTACCTAAAGCTGAAGCTTTAGAATTAATGAAAGACGAACCATATAAAGTTGAGCTAATTAATGATTTGCCAGAAGGTGAAGAAATATCATTTTACAAACAAGGTGATTTTACGGACTTATGTGCTGGTCCACACTTGATGAGTACAGGAAAAGTTAAAGCTATCAAACTTTTAGCCTCTTCAGGAGCTTATTGGAGAGGTAGTGAAAAGAATAAAATGCTTCAAAGAATCTATGGTGTATCTTTTCCAAAAGCTAGTCAATTAGAAGAACACCTAGCTTTACTTGAAGAAGCAAAGCAAAGAGATCATAGAAGAATTGGCAAACAGTTAGATTTATTTATGACACATGAGCTTGTTGGTTCAGGACTTCCAATGTATTTACCAAATGGTGCAACAATAAGAAGATTGCTAGAACAATATATTCTAAAAAAAGAAGTTAAACTAGGATACAAGCATGTATATACTCCATCACTTGCAAATGTTGCATTATATAAAACAAGTGGACATTGGGATCATTATAAAGAAGATATGTTCCCAGTAATGAAAATGGATACAGAAGAGATGGTTTTAAGACCAATGAACTGTCCTCATCATATGTTAATTTATAAAAACGCAATGCATTCTTACCGTGATTTACCTATAAAAATAGGAGAGCTTGCACATGACTTTAGATATGAAGCAAGTGGTAGTGTATGTGGTCTTGAAAGAGTAAGAGAGATGTGTCAAAATGATGCTCATATTTTTGTAACACCAGAACAAATAAAACCAGTTTTTGGAGAAGTTGTTAATTTGATTCTTTCTGTATATAAAGACTTTGGATTCCAAGATTATACATTTAGATTATCATTAAGAGATAAAGATAATAAAGAAAAATATTTTGATGATGATGAAATGTGGGAAAATGCTGAAAGTCAATTAAGACAAATATTAACAGAATTAAATATTGATTTTTATGAAGCAAAAGGAGAAGCAGCTTTTTATGGACCTAAATTAGATGTTCAAATAAAAACAGCAATTGGACATGATATTACAATCTCAACATGTCAATTAGATTTCTTATTACCACAAAGATTTGAACTAGAATATATAGGAGAAGATGGAAAAGCACATAGACCTATAGTTATTCATAGAGCAATACTTGGAACATTTGATAGATTTATTTCATTCTTAATTGAAGAGACAAAGGGAGCTTTCCCTGTATGGCTTTCACCAGTACAAGTTAAAGTAATGCCTATTTCAGATAACCATAAAGAATATGCAAAAAAATTAACAGATAAATTATTTGAACAAGATATTAGAGTTGAATTAGATGATAGAAACGAAAAAATTGGTTATAAAATTCGTGAAGCTCAACTTCAAAAAGTACCATACATGTTAATTGTTGGAGATAAGGAAATAGAAGCAAATGCTGTAGGAGTACGTTCTAGAAAAGATGGTGATATTGGTCAAATGTCTCAAGATGAGTTTATTAAGAAAATTAAACATGAAATAGAAACATTTGCAAAAAATTAAATAAAAGTAAAAAAACAGTTGATTTTTTTGCACTCTTATAATAAAATTTAAAGGGGTGCAAAAAAATGACAAAAAATTCGAAAATAGTAAGAAAAAACACAGCAACAATATTAGAAAATAAAGCAATTTTAATAATTGTGTTATTTATGTTTTTACTATTTTCATTTATATATAATGTTTTATAGAAGGTGTCTGGAAAGTAGATACCTTCTTTTTGTATCTTAGTATAAAAATAAAATAATAGGAGGAGTTTATGGAAGAGAAAAAAATGACATTAGATGTAAACGAAAAACCACCAATTGCTAAATGGATTATATTAGCAATTCAGCATGTATTTGCTATGTTTGGGGCAACTATATTAGTTCCAATTTTAGTAAATTCGGCAGCAGGAGAAACAGTGCTTACTATACCAGTAGCATTAGTAACATCAGGAATAGGAACTTTGATATATATTTTATGTACAAAAGGAAAATCACCAGTGTATTTAGGAAGTTCATTCGCATTCATAGCGCCAATTGCAGCAGCGTATTTAAAAGGTGGAGTATCAGGAGCTATGACTGGAATTATGGTAGTTGGACTTATTTATATAATAGTTGCAATTGTAATTAAATTAATAGGAAAAAATTGGATTGATAAGTTGTTGCCACCAGTGGTTATAGGACCAATGATAATGATTATAGGACTAGGATTAGCTCCATCAGCAGTTTCACAGATAGGTTTAACTTCAGGTGCGGAGCTTGATTGGAAGATATTACTTGTTGCTGTAGTTTCTTTTTTAGTAACAGCTATTGTTATGACTAGAGCAAAAGGATTTTTAAAGGTTATACCATTTTTAGTAGGAATAATTTCAGGCTATGTGTTATCTATAATTTTAGGACTAGTAGATTTTACAGCTGTAGCAGAGGCTAGTTTCTTTAGTGTTCCAAAATTTATAATTCCTTTTGTAAATTATGCACCAAATTTTTCAGCATTGATTACTATTGCCCCTATTGCATTAGTTACATTGTGTGAACATATAGGAGATCACACATCATTAAGTAATATTATAGGAAAAGATTTATTAAAAGATCCTGGATTAGATAGAACTATACTAGGAGATGGAATTGCAACCTTTGTAGCTGGTGTGCTTGGAGGACCTGCAAATACTACTTATGGAGAAAACACTTCTGTTGTAGGTATGACAAAAGTAGCATCAGTATGGGTAATTGGATTGGCAGCAATTATAGCAATTATAATAGGATTCTTGGGAAAATTCACAGCTTTAGTATCTACAATTCCTAATGCTGTATTAGGAGGAGTATCACTACTTCTTTATGGATTTATAGCTGTTAATGGACTAAAAGTTTTAATTAAAAACCAGATAGATTTTGAAAAAACCAAAAATATAGTTGTTGCTTCTACTATGCTTGTCTTAGGGCTAGGTGGAGCATCAATATCAATTATAAGTGGAGATTTATCTATAACAATATCAGGAATGAGCTTAGCTGCAATTATAGGTATAATATTAAACTTAATATTACCAGATGAAAAAGAAGAGGCTAATGTGAATAAGCAAAAAAATGAAAAGAAAGTAAGTAAGAAAAAAGAAACTGTAAATGTATAAAGGAGAGTATTGTAAATGAAAGCGATAGAATTAAATCATCCGTTAATTGAACATAAATTAGCAATTTTGAGAGATAAAAATACGGGAACAAAAGAATTTAGAGAATTGATAATGGAAATAGCTATGTTTTTATGCTACGAAGCAATGAAAGATGCTAAATTAGAAGAAGTTGAAATAGAAACTCCGATTGAAAAAATGAAAACAGGAAAATTAGATGAAGATAAGTATGCATTTGTACCAATATTAAGAGCTGGTATGGGAATGTTAGACGGAGTTATTAATGTTGTTCCAAATGCTAAAATAGGACATATTGGAATGTATAGAGATGAAAATACATTTGAACCCGTAAACTACTTCTTTAAGGTACCAAAAGATATACAAAATAGAGAAGTTATAATTCTAGACCCTATGCTTGCAACAGGAGGTTCAGCAGTAGATGCAATAGAACTATTAAAAAGTAAGGGAGTAAAGAAAATTAAATTTTTAAGTATTATAGCAGCACCAGAAGGAATAGAGAGAGTCGAAAATAAATATCCAGATGTACAGATTTTTTGTGCACATATAGATAATCATTTAAATCCAAATAAATATATAGTACCAGGACTTGGAGATGCAGGAGATAGAATTTTTGGAACAAAATAAATAAAATTTAAATTAATATTTAAATAACCAGATAATATGTAATGTTATCTGGTTATTACTTATTTTATCTCTTAAACATTGACCACTTATGCTGTAAAATGATATAATAAAAAATGGAGAGTGAAATAAATATGCTAGAAAAAATGAGAGTGTATGCATTTGTTGGACCATCAGGAACAGGTAAGAGTTACAGAGCTCAGATGGTAGCAAATGAGAATAATATAAGTTATATAATAGATGATGGACTTTTAATTAACGAAAATAATGTTGTGGCAGGAAAATCAGCTAAAAAAGCACCAACAAGAATAGAAACTGTAAAAAAAGCTATTTTTATTGATGAAAAAGAGCGAAATGAAATGAGAGAGGCATTAAGAAAATATAAACCAGAGGCAATTTTAATTCTTGGAACATCAGATGATATGGTCGAAAAAATTGCTGCTAACTTAGATATTCCTAAGCCGGAGAAGACAATTTATATTAACCAAGTTGCAACAGAAACAGAAATGGAAACAGCAAAAAGAATTAGGACAACGCAAGGTAAACATGTTATACCAGTTCCAACATTTGAAATAAAAAGAGATTTCTCAGGGTATATTTTAGATCCTTTACAAATATTTAAATTTAAAGGCCGTGGAAATGAACCATATATAGCGGAAAAGTCTATTATAAGGCCAACATTTAGCTATTTAGGAAATTTTACAATATCTGATAATGTATTTAGACAAATAGCAGAATATGTTGCAAAAAAAACAGAAGGAATTCACAGAATATCAAGAACTAGAGTTGAAAGTACTGTTGGTGGCACAAATATCTACATGGAAGTTTATGTAGTATATGGATATAATATAGTGAATGTTTTAAGAGAATTTAAAACAAAAACTAAAAAAGAAATTGAAAGATTAACTACAATGAATGTGCAAGAAGTGTCTATAACGGCAAAAGGAATATATATGCCAGAAAGTGAGGGAAAATAAATGTCTTTTATAGTAGCAATAGATGGACCAGCTGGGACAGGGAAAGGAACAGTAACAGAAAAGTTATCTAGAAAATTGGGATTGATTAATATTGATACAGGAGCAACTTATCGTGCTGTTACTCTTGCGATGATAGATGAAAAAATATCACTAGAAGAAATTGACAAAATAAATACACTCCTAGAGAATATAAAAATTGAACTTAAAAACCAAAAAGGTAAACAATCTGTATTTTTGAATGGTCAAGATGTTACAGAAAAAATAAGAAGCAAAGAAGTAACAAAATTAGTGTCACAGGTATCTAGTATTAAAGAAGTACGTTTTGCAATGGCAGGACTTCAAAGAAAAATGGCAGAAGGAAAATCTGTAATAATGGAAGGCAGAGATATAGGAACATATGTATTTCCAGGTGCAGATGTAAAGATTTACCTAGATGCAGATGTAGAAGAAAGAGCAAAAAGAAGATTTAAACAGAATCAAGAAAAAGGTATAGATATGAGCTATAAAGAAGTTCTTGATAACATAAAGAAGAGAGATGAAAACGACAAAAACAAAGAAATTGGTGCTCTAAAAGTCGCAACTGATGCGATTGTGATAGATACAACTAAAATGACTATAGATGAAGTTACTTCCAAGATAGCGAAACTTATTAAAGAAAAACAAAAACAAACTAAGTTATTAAAAAAAATATATAAAGTTAGACCAGAAACAAAGTGGAAAAAAACTGTAAGAGCAGTTGTTAAAGGAATATTGGCTGGTTTATATCGTATAGTATTTCGCGTAAGAATAACTGGAAATGTTCCTGAAACAGGAAGTTATATAATCTGTGCAAATCATATAAATTACCTAGATGCTGCTGCAGTAGTTTTATTAAATAAACGAAAAATTTATTTTGTAGCAAAAGAAGATTTGTTTAGATTTAAAGTTTTAAATTGGTTAGCACATGTATTTGATATTATTCCTATAAAACGTAATATGCAAGATATGGAAGCCATGAAAAGATGCCTAAAAATTGTAAAATCTGGAGAATTACTTGGAATATTTCCTGAAGGAACAAGAAAAGGGCTACAAAAAAATGGAAAAGCTAAAAATGGAGCTGCTTATATGGCAATTAAGACAGGAACACCAATAATACCCGTAGGTATACATGGAACTTTCAAACCATTTTCTAAGGTATATATTAATTATGGAGAACCAATTGATTTGACTGGATATAAAAAATCAAATAATATAGATGATGCAACAAAACTTGTTATGGATAAGATAGTTATGTTGACAACAGTTGAAAAATGAAGTATAATGTTGAATTAGATTTTATGAGAAAGTACTTACATAAAACCAATTATTTTTTAATAATTGGTTTTATATAGGTAAAGGAGAAGGAGTAAAAAGATGAATAATAAAAACATAAGAAATGTAGCAATTATTGCACACGTTGATCATGGAAAAACAACACTTGTTGATGCGTTATTAAGACAAAGCCATGTATTTAGAGAAAATGAGCAAGTAGATGAAAGAGTAATGGATTCAAATGCACTTGAAAAAGAAAGAGGAATTACAATTCTATCAAAAAATACATCTGTAATGTATAATGGAGTAAAAATTAATATAGTTGATACCCCAGGACATGCTGATTTTGGTGGAGAAGTTGAACGTGTTTTAAAAATGGTAGATGGTGTTTTACTATTAGTAGATGCTTTTGAAGGACCAATGCCACAAACAAGAGAAGTTTTAAAGAAATCTTTAGCATTAAATTTAAAACCAATTGTTATTATAAATAAAATTGATAGACCTGGAGCAAATCCTTTAAAAGTTGTAGATCAAGTTCTAGAGCTATTTATAGAATTAAATGCAAACGATGAACAATTAGATTTTCCTGTTGTATATGCTTCTGCAAAGAATGGAATTGCAAAAATGCATTTAGAGGATGAAAGCGATAATGTAAATTGCATATTCGATACAATTATTAAAAATATTGAACCACCAGTATGTGATATGGATGGAGATATGCAATTACTAGTTTCTAATATTGATTATGATGAATACTTAGGAAGAATTGCTGTAGGTAGAGTTGAAAGAGGAACAGTAAATTCAGGAATGTCTGTAGCTGTTTGTAAGAAAGAAAAAACAGAACAAGGAAAAATAGCTAAATTATTTACATATATGGGATTAAAAAGAACTGAAGTAGAATCAGTTTCTGCAGGAGATATTGTATGTATATCAGGTATTCCAGATATTAATATTGGAGATACAATTTGTGATATAAATAATCCTGAAAAAATTCCATTTGTGGATATTGATGAACCAACAGTATCAATGACATTTAGTGTTAATAATGGACCTTTTGCAGGTAAAGAGGGACAATTCGTAACTTCAAGACATATTCGTGATAGATTATTTAAAGAACTTGAAAGAAATGTAAGTTTAAGAGTAAAAGAAACAGATTCAGCAGACAGTTTTGAAGTATGTGGACGTGGAGAATTACACTTATCGGTATTGATAGAGACAATGAGAAGAGAAGGTTTTGAACTTCTAGTATCTCGTCCAAAAGTTATATTTAAGGAAATTGATGGTGTAAAATGTGAACCTATGGAAAGATTAGTTGTAAATGTTCCAGACGACTGCATAGGAAATGTAATTGAAAAATTAGGTAGAAGAAAAGCTGAAATGATTAACATGGAACCAGCTGAAGCAGGTCACACAAAAGTTGAATTTAAGATCCCAGCAAGAGGATTAATTGGATATAGAACAGATTTCTTAACTGATACAAAAGGCGAAGGAACAATGAATAGCATCTTTGATTGTTATGAGCCATATAAGGGTGAAGTACAATCAAGAACAAGAGGAGTACTAGTTGCATTTGAACAAGGTACATCTGTTACATATGGATTATATAACGCACAAGAAAGAGGAGAATTATTCATTGGTGCTGGTGTAGATGTATATGAAGGAATGATAGTTGGAATTAATTCAAGAAATGAAGATATTTCAATAAACGTATGTAAAGAGAAACATTTAACTAATACAAGAGCTTCAGGATCTGATGATGCACTTCGTTTAGTACCACCTATTCAATTATCATTAGAAAAAGCAATTGAATTTATTCAAGATGATGAATTAGTTGAAGTTACTCCAAAAAATATTCGTTTAAGAAAGAAAATATTAGACAGTAAAACAAGAGAAAGAGAAGCAAGAAGAGGACAATAATATATTACAAAAAGGAAATGGAAAATTTGATTACTAATTAAAACAAAGTTGTCGAATTGTTGCTCCGTTTCCTTTTTATGAGGAGTTAATATGAATAAAGTTGAACTAAAAAAAATAAAAGAAAAAGCGTTGGAAGATAAAATACCAATTATAATGGATGATACATTAGAAGTAATAGATAAGATTTTAAAAGATAAGAAACCTTCTAAAATTTTAGAAATAGGAACCGCTGTGGGTTATTCTGCAATCTGTTTTTCAGAATATTTAGATGGTGATGGATATATAGATACTATTGAAAGAGAAGAAGATAGAGTATCTCAAGCAAGAGAAAATATAAAAAAAGCAGAAGTAGGAGATAAAATTAATATATTATTTGGAGATGCTGTGGAAATTTTACCAACGCTAAATAAAAGATATGATGTAGTTTTTATTGATGCTGCTAAAGGAAAATATCCTTTCTTTTTGAAAGAGGCTTTGCGTATGCTAAGTGAAGACGGAATAATCATAGCTGATAATGTACTATATAAAGGATATGTTATGAGTGATTATAATAAACATAAGCAACGTACTGCTGTAAGAAACCTTAGAGAATTTATAAAAGAACTACAAGAAAATTCAGAATTAGAAGTTGAAATATTGGAAGTTGGAGATGGACTTGCAGTTGCAAAAAGACATGAAAAAAGCTTAGTATAACTAAGCTTTTTTCAATAAATTTATATTAAGTATCGGGCAAAGGATAAAACGTAATCTAATAAAAGTATAGAAGATAAAAAGTATAAAATACAAATTTGAACTTTATAGGGAATCTTGGATAATATAATATTTAACTTCTTTTTGAAAAATGGGTATATGTTGTTAATGAATAATATTGCCGCAATTCCCCATACAAAAGAGTAGAAAATACTTATTCTACCATTTAAATTAAAAAATTCATTTGAATAATCCCACCATTTTGCAGCAAAAAGCGCATCCATTCCATAACTAACTGCATATTCAAATATAGAAAAAATAATAGCTGCATATAAAAATAATTTAATATTTTTTCCTTTATATTTACTGAAAAAAAGTATTAAAATAAGTGCACCACATCCATAAATAGGGCAAAGAGGACCATATAAAAAACCTCTTTTGGTAAAATAACCTAATTCGTATAAACTATAAAATGTTTCTATTACCCATCCTAAAAATGAAAATATTAGAAAATATAATAGTAATTTACTAAATCTTGAAATTTTTTTTGTATTGTTTTTTTTGGTTGTTTTCTTTACTTTGTTTTTTATTTTCATATAATTCTCCTTTTGATTAACTATATATTATCAGATTTATGTATAAAAGTAAATTATTATACAATGTATTTTTAAAAATTAAATATAAAGTTAATATAATTGATTTTTTTATGTGAATATTGTAAAATATATATATTGGAAAAAGAAAGGAAGAATTTATAATGAAAAGACCAGAGTTATTAGCACCAGCAGGTTCATTTGAAAAAGCAAAAACTGCATTTAGATATGGTGCAGATGCTGTATATTGTGGAACAGGTGCACTATCTTTAAGAAGTAGAGCAGAAGTAGATAATGATGAACTTGCAAAAACAATAGAATATGCACATAGTATAGGGAAGAAAGTATATACAACTATTAATATATATGCGTGGGATGAACATTATGATGAAATAAAAAAACAAGCTAAAATGTTAAATGATTTGAAAGTAGATGCAATTATTGCATCTGATGGCGGAGTTATAGATATTTTAAAAGAATATGCACCAAATGTGGAAATACATGTAAGTACACAGGCAAATACAGTAAGCTATCATGCTGCTAATTTTTGGTACAAAAATGGTGCTAAAAGAGTTATTCTTGGTAGAGAAATGAATAAAAAACAAATTCAAGAAATTATGGATAACAAACCAGAAGATTTAGAAGTTGAAATATTTGTACATGGAGCAATTTGTTTTGGTTATTCTGGAAGATGTTTTTTAAGTGACTTTTTAGCATCAAGAAGTGCAAATCTAGGTGACTGTGCACAAAGTTGCAGATGGGCATATAATGTATATGTTGAAGAACATAATAAACCAGGAAACCTTATGCCTGTAGAATATGATGAAAATGGAACATACATATTTTCTTCTAAAGATTTATGCTTAATAGAAAACCTTCCAGAAATTATAGAAATGGGAATTGATAGTTTAAAAATAGAGGGTCGATTAAAAACAGAATATTATTTGGCAAGTGTAGTAAATGCGTATAGAAATGCAATTGATGATTATATGAAGGATCCTGAAAACTACGATCCAGCTAAATACATGAAAGAACTAGAAAAGACAAAAACGAGAGGACTTACTAAATTCTACTTTGAAGATAGAAATAATAAAGATTTTCAAGAATATGAAGGAAAGCAATATAATCCAAATTATGAATTTGGTGGAAAAATAATTGAATCTCAAGAAGAAAAATCAACTATTGAAATTAGAAATAGGTTAATGGTTGGAGATAAAATGGAAATCTTAATTCCGAATAAAATAGAACCATATAAATTTATTATTGAAGATCTATGGGATGTTGAAACTGATGAAAGAGTAGATAATGTAAATCCAGGTAAACAAGGTCAAAGTATAAAAATGAAATTGCCTATAAAATGTGAAAACGGATGGATTCTAAGAAGAAAAAAGTAAATAACAGTAAAAATTATACCTTTTTGTACAAGTTTTACCAATTCGGAGGACCTGAATATGGAAAATGCTGATGAATCAATAAAAAAAGCCAAAGAAGTATTAGATGAAATAAGTGAAGATGAACATGAACAATATTTAGCACATTTAAGAGAAAAGTACATATTTGAAAGACAAGGAATAGAAGAAGCTGGATTTGATAAAGGAGTAATCCAAGGTTCTAGAAAAGAAAAATGCGAAATTGCTAAAAAAATGAAAGAAAACAATATTGATATAGAAATAATTATAAAGTGTACAGGTTTAACTAAAGAAGAAATAGAAAAGTTATAATCAATATATTTATTAAAAATAGATTTTAGATAGCAAGAGTCATTTAAGTAAAAAATAAATGACTCTTTTAAAATGTAATATAACTATAAATTTATTGATAAAGATTATCCGACAGCAGGAAGCAACCACTAGTGGTCAGCTTCAACTGCTTCAAGCGGTTCTGAATTTTTGCATGATGTATATAGTAACGAAACGTTCATAGATGACGTCAAATATAGTGGTACATATTTTTATTAAGATAATTTTCTAATTTCCTTTTTTCTCAAATAACTGTGCAATATAAAAACAAAGTAAAAAAAGTATTATTGAGATTATTCCTGAAAAATCAAAGGTTATAGGGACATAAAGCACTAAAACAGAACCTAGAGTAAAACCAATTATAGAATAAAACGTTTGCATATAATATTTAGACAGAAGGAATTTTATAATCTTTAAAAAAATGAATCCTCCTAAAACAACTCCAAAACCGATTGGGATCAATACAGGCAAGTTTATAGTGGAAACAGCTTCTAAATAAATGTTATATACTCCAAAACACATTAAAATTAAAGTGCTGCTAACTCCAGGTACAACAATCCCAATAGACATAAAAAAACCAGCGATTGCTAATAAAACAATTGGAAAGAAAGAAGGGATAGTATTTGAATATAGATCTTCTATTAAATATGAACTTGCAGTAAAGACACTTGAGGATAAATATTTTTCTAATATGACTGCTAACAATCCTAATGCAAATGCTATAATTGTGTAAAAGATATAATGTAGTTTAAACTTATTTTGAGAATTTATTTGTTTTATTAACATAGGAATACTTCCTAAAATCAATCCTATAAAAGCATATTTTGTTGGAGAAGGGAATGAATTTAAAAGTAAGTTTAAAATGTTTCCTAATAATATTATTCCAACTGTAGAACCAAGAAATATTGGCAATAAGTAAAAGAAATTCTTTTTAAAATCATGAAAAATCCCTAAAACACTTTCAACCAATTTATCATATATTCCAAAAATAACACAAAGTACTCCGCTACTTATTCCTGGAAGGATAGCACCAGCACCAATACAAATTCCTTTTAAAAAATCACTTATTATTCTCAATTATATTCTCCTTAAAATTAATAAATTATATCCAATATAATTTATTACGGCCATGCACTTTTTATGAACGAATACATATAATTTATGTATAAGAAAATTGGAGGTGCATTTATGGTTACAGCACTTTTTAGCGGAATTGGAATATTGGGTTTCTTTGAATTTTTGAAATCAGCAGTATTCTTAGTTGGATACATTTCTAGTAACAGTCTATTCCCAGAACCATTAACAGTTGAGGAAGAAAGAGAATGTTTAGAAAAGATGGCAAATGGAGATGAAGAAGCGAAGAATATATTAATAGAAAGAAACTTAAGATTAGTAGCACATATTTGTAAAAAATATAATTCTACTAATGTTGAACAAGATGACTTAATATCAATAGGCACAATAGGGTTGATAAAAGGAATTAACAGTTTTGAACCATCAAAAGGAGTAAGACTTGCAACTTATGTAGCTAGATGTATAGATAATGAGATTTTAATGCATTTACGTAGTACAAAGAAAATTGGAGCGGAAGTATACTTAGATGATCCAATAGGAAAGGATAAAGATGATAATACAGTAACTTTACAAGAGGTACTTGAAAATAATGAAAAAAGTATAGAAGATGAAGTTGATTTGAAATTTAAAATAAAAAAATTATATGAAAAAATGAAAGAGGTTTTAAAGATAAGAGAAAAAACTATACTAGAGTTAAGGTTCGGATTAGATGGAAACAAGCCAAAAACACAAAATCAAATTGCTGAAATGATGGGAATTTCTCGTTCATATGTATCAAGAATTGAAACTAAGGCAATTAATAAGTTAGCAAAAGTGATTAAAGATGATGTATAGATATATTAGAATAAATGCTATTGGTTAATAAGAAAAAATTAGAGATTATATATGAAGTGAACCAAAATTATTAGACAAAAAGTTTAATAATTTTGGTTCATTTTAATATGACAAAAATATTTTATTTGGAATGCAACTAAATCTAACAAACCACTTGATTTATTATTAGACAAATGATAAAATATCTTAGTAAAATATATAATTATATATTTTAGTTATTAACTTTTTAAATGGTGATCAATATGCCAATAATAACAAAAAGAGGATTACCTGTAAATCGTATTTTACAAGAAGAAAAAATAAAAATTTTAGAAGAACTAGAAGATGAAAATGATTGTACTTCAAATACTATTAATATAGCAATATTAAATTTAATGCCATTAAAGGAAGACACAGAATTACAATTGTTAAGAAAATTGTCATCTGTTAAGAAAAACATTAAAATCACTTTTTTCTATGTTATTTCATATATGGGAAAAAATACAAATCCAGATCATATGAAGAAATTCTATTCTACATTTGCAGAAATAAAAAACAAAAAATTTGATGGACTAATTATAACGGGAGCACCTGTAGAACAGCTTAATTTTGAAGATGTAATATATTGGAATGAACTTAAAAGAATTATAGACTGGTCAAAAGCAAATGTAAAATCAACATTATACATTTGTTGGGGGGCACAAGCAGGATTATACTATAATTATAATATAGATAAAGTTTTATTAGATGAAAAGACATTTGGGGTTTTTGAACATAATATTATAGATAAAAACTCTAATATATTAAATGGCTTTGAAGATGGATTTAAAGCTCCACATTCAAGACATACAACTATTAAAAAAAGTGATATTGAAATGCATCCAGAACTTACTATTGTTTCAGAATCAAATGATGCAGGAGTATTTATTGTAGAAAATAAAAAACAAAAAGAAATTTATGTGACGGGTCATTTAGAGTATGCAGTAGATACACTAGACAAAGAATATAAAAGAGATAAAGAAAAAGGTTTAAAAATTCAAATTCCCCAAAATTATTATCCAGATAATAAAATAGAAAAAAAGCCAATTTTTAGCTGGAGAGAGAATGGAGATAAATTGTACTCAAATTGGGTAGATTATTATTTATCATAAGAAAAAAATATTTTTATGATATATTGATATTTTATCTATTGTATTATAGAATGATAAAAAATAATAGTAGTAAAATAAGGAGGAAATATACTTATATGAGAAAGAAAATAATTGCAGTATTTATGATGATAATGTTTATGTTTGGTAGTATGGCAATATATGCTACAAGCGGTAATTCAATGAACAAGCAAGCTGATTTAACAGGAGATTCAACTGTTAGTTTAGTAAAAATAAAAGATAAGGAATTAAAAACTATAAAAGACTATCAAGATGAATATGGCAATGATACATATGGGTTTGCAGCATATATTTTAAATATTATAAGAATTTATAGTATTCCATTTGGATTTGTAGGTATTGCAGTTAGTGGAATATATAGATATATAATAGGAATTAGAAAATTAGATGTAAGAGACAAAGGATTCGGCGCAATGATTGGTATTATAACAGTAATGGTAATTTGTCAAGTTTTACCATTAATATTTGCCATAGTAGTAAAAGGCTGGAGGGGTTAACAAATGAAGGTATTATTTGCGGTTAATAATGAAAGCATTTCAGATTCAATCATAAAGAAATATCAACAAGAGTATAAAGAAATTATTTCTAGTAAAAATGTTTATTATTTTAATGCAATATCAAAGGAACTACAAAAAGATAAATCATATGATAGAATTGTAATTAGTGAGGATCTAGAGCCTTTTGCTAATAATAATTATGAGATAATAGATAAGTTCATATTTGAAAAATTGGATAGCATAAGTGATGAGGCAACTTCTAGTAATGGACAAGATATTCCAATTATTTTGATATGTGCAGATAGAAGAACAAAATCAGAACCGCTACTTACAAAGTTATTCGGAATTGGTATTTATAGTGCTTTGTTGGGACAAGACAGGAGTATTACAAAGGTATGTGAATTAATTAATCAACCCCGTACTAAAAAAGATGCAAAATTATATTATAGAATAGATTCAGAAGATGTAGATTATAAAGTCGAAGGGGAAGGCGATGTTAGTGAAGTTGAAATACAAAATATTTTAAATCACTATAAAAGATTGGGAAAAAATGAGGATAAATATGTTGAGAGTTTTGATAGTATAGCAGCTCAATATACTGATCCACAGTTAAGAGTTATATGCAAATTCTTACCATTAAATGTTAAAGCCGTATTAGAAGCAAATTCACAAAAATATCAAGAACTAATTACATTTGGAACAGTTACACCAAGCATATCTGAAAAAGAAAGGAATAAATGGCAAAAAGAAAAATACGTTCCTAATAGTGACTACAAAAAGAAATCGGATTCAGCACAAAAAACAGGAAAAATAGATATAATAGAAAAAAATATTGGAAAATCTAATTTAAGTAAACCAGTTATTATACCTTCTGCTATGAATATATCAAATGTAAGAAAGGTAAAAAAAGTTGATAATGTTCAAAATAATGTAGAACAAAAACAAAGTGATAATATTAATAGTGTTTCAGCAAGTAATACTCAAAACATACAAAATAACTTTGTACAACAAGAAAATCAAAAGTATGTTGAAAAAGAATTAGAAAATAATTCAATTAATGCAGAACCTAAGGTTGAAGTTGTAAATAACAATGAGGTTTCAAATAAGCCTAATATAGATACACCTGTTGTGGAACAAAAAAGAAGAAGAGGAAGACCTAAAAAGGTACAAACACAAGAGGAAATAAAACAAATAGAAGAAGCACCTAAAAAGAAAAGAGGAAGACCAAGAAAAGTACAAATTCAACAGGAAGAAGAGACAGACAACAATGTATTACCTGGATTTGATGATCAAGACAGTAATAGTGTACTACCAGGTTTCGAAGATGTAAAAGAAGAAAACGATAATGTATTGCCTGGATTTGATGATCAAGAAAAAGAAGAAGTAAATTTATTTGACCTAGGAAATAAAGAAGAAACTAGAAAAAGCAATATATCAGGTGAAATTATATTACCTGGGTTTGATGAAAATGAAAGTCAAGATGAGCCAGAACCTGTACAACAAGTACCTGTACAAAACATAAATCAAATGCAAACTCAAACTCAAACTCAAAGTTATACAAGTCCTGAACCAAGTTTTGATAACTTCAACAATAAAAAAGAAATAGAAAATACAACAAGATATAATGACATTAATTTAGATAGTTTGCTAACAGGAAATAAAAAAATTGTTTCATTTGTGGGAACTTCAAAAAATGGTACTTCATTCTTAGTAAACAATTTAGCAGAAGTGTTATCTAAAAAAGGTATAAAAACCGCAGTATTAGATTTAACAAAAAATAAAAATGCATATTATATATATACTCAAAATGAAGAAGAATTAAGAAAAAAAGCATTTTCATGTATTACAAATCTTAAAAATGGAATTGTGGATGGAATACAGGTAAATAATAATCTAACTGTATTTACTACTCTACCAGATGAAGATAATGTTATGGATGATTACGAAAGTATATTAACAACATTGGCACAGAATTATTCATTAATTTTAATGGACTGTGACTTTGATACAAACTACGGTTATTTCAAAAATGCACAAGAAATATACCTAGTTCAAAGTTTTGATATATTAACAATTCAACCATTAACAGCATTTTTAAGAAACTTAAAAACAAAAAATATTTTAGATCCTGAAAAACTAAGAATTGTCTTAAATAAAGTATTAAGAGTAAGAAGCGTTACTGAAAGAGCAGTAATAGGGGGAATGGCATTTTATAATGACCCAGCAATGTCTTTCATGACAGAGTTATTTAATAAAGACACAATAAAGTATTGTACTATTCCATTTGAGGAACAAACTTATTCAAGATACTTAGAGGGATTAGTAAATTGTAAGATATCAGTAAATGGTTATTCTAAAAACTTTATGATGAGTTTGGAAAAATTATCAAATATGGTATATCCACTATTATCAAATAATGGAGGATATAATTCATATAATCAAAATGGTTTTTCTAATAATATGAATGCAACACTAAACAAAATGAAAAGAAATTATTAATTATAAGAAGAGAGGTGATATCTTTTGATTTTAGTGGTAATTATTATATTAGTAATTATTATTGTTTTACTTACGATATATAACATGTCAATCCATAAAAAAATAGAAAGCTTTAATAATTTAAATCAGAAAATAACAGGTTTAAATATTATTCAAGATTTTATGGAGACAGTTAGTCAATGTACTAGCGTAAATGAAAAAATAGATAAAATAAATGAGATTTTAGTTGAAAGATATCAAATCAAATACTCAACTATAGTTGTATATGATGGGACTGAGTATATAGTTAAGGCCTCTAATGTAGATAAAAAACATTGGGATACTCTAAGAAGTTTGCAATCAGAAGAAATCTTTAAAGATAGTATCCAAACTGCAACACCAAAATATGTAACAGTTGAAAACGAAAATGAAAGATTACCATATCAAAAAATGGAATTTGGAAGAGCAAAGTCAGCAATGTTCTTTCCATTGTACATAGAAAATGTATATATAGGTTATTGGTTGATAGAAGGAAGCAGACCACACGAATTTGATAATATTGATACTACTGTTTTAGAAGTTATAAGGAATAATATAGTGTCAGTATTAAGAACAGTATCAAATCAAGGCATTATAGAAAACATAGTTAGAGATGATAAATTCAGTAAATTAAAGACAGTAGAGTATTTATATGGAGACGGAAGACGAATTATTGATCAGTATACAACTTCTACTGTATGCTTATTTAAAATAGTGAACTTGGAAAAAATAAATGATGATATTAGTAGAAAAACTGGTAATGAAGTAATTACAAAAGTTTGTGATGTTGTTAGAGAAAACTTATCTGAAGAATACTTATTTGTAAGATATATGGGACCAAAGTTTGCAATTGTATTTTCTGGAGTAGATGAACAATCTATAGAAAGTTTTATAGAAGATATAAAAAAACAAGTTGAAAATATAGAAGTTGATCCGGTTGACGTAGAATTTGAAGATGATGAAGAAGTAGTAGCAAAACCTAAAATAAATATAGTTATCACTACATATTATAAAGGAACAGCTTTGGAAGAATCGATGAAAAAATTAGAATCATATTTAGATAATGCAGATCAAAATGAAAATGATATAAATTATTTATAGGAGGTATAATTATATGTCTGTGATGGATGAAACTGTAAGTTTTAAAGTAGAAAGAGATAAAAGCATTAAGGCAAGAGAAATATTAAAGGAAGTATATAAGGCATTAGAAGAAAAAGGATATAATCCTATCAATCAAATTGTAGGATATATATTATCAGGAGATCCTACATATATTACTAGCCATAATAATGCGAGAAATCTTATAAGACAAATAGAAAGAGATGAACTTCTAGAAAAAATGGTAAAAAACTATATAGGATTAGATGATTAAAATGAGAAAATTAGGTCTAGATTATGGAGATAGTAGAATTGGAGTGTCTATTACAGATGAACTTGGAATTACTGTTCAGGGATTGGAAACGATACATCATAATGGTAATGATAAATTAGCATTAAAAAGGCTTGATGAAATAATGACTCAATATAAGATTGATACTATTGTAATAGGAATGCCACTTAATATGGATGGTACTCAAACACAAAGAGTAGAGGTCACAAATAAATTTATACACAAGTTGAAATGTAAATTTAATCAGTTAAAAATCGAAACAATTGATGAAAGATTAACTACTGTTGCTGCTCATAAAACGATGAATTATTTAAATATTAACAAAATGAAAAAAAGAAATATTGTAGATACTATTTCTGCAGTATATATTTTAGAAACATATATGAACAGATTAAAAAATGAAAAATAGTATATGTTTATAAAAAATGTAAACAATACTACTAAAGTTATTAACATTGTAGAGATACAAGAATTATATAAATTTGAAAGGAGAATAAAAATGAGTGAAGATGTAAATAATAATCCAAACAATATAGAAGAAGGAGAAGAATTAGATAATATAATAGTTTTAAATGATGAAGACGGAAATGAAGTTGAGTTTGAGTTTTTAGATTTAATAGAATATGACGGAGAATCATATGTTGTTTTATTACCTAATGATGATGACGAAGAAGAAGCTGGTGAAGTTCTAATATTAAAATTAGAAGATAATGATTCAGAAGATGAAGAGTCATATGTAAGTGTAGAAGATGAAGAAATATTAAATAAAGTTTTTGAAATATTCAAAGATAAATTCAAAGATGAGTTTAACTTTATTGATGAATAATTAATATAGACATATTAAAATTATTAAATGAGATTTTTTTGTTAATAATATTGCAAAAGAATCTTATTTTTTCTTGTAAATTTAAAGAAGTATGATAAAATATAAGTATATAAAAGTCAAAATAATTATATTTGGAGGAAATCTAATGAAAAATTTTTCAAGTTGGTTAATAGCAATGTTTGCATTTATGTTTTGGGGTTTAAGATTAGTTGGAACAGTTATGACGTCATTGGGAGAAAGTTTTATGTTTGAACCTACTGATCTAACAATGGAAGTAGTTTTGCTGTTTATTACTTTTATTTGTATTTGTTTTATTATAAAGAGAAAATTATTAGCAAGTATAATTTATTTAGTAGCCCACTTATTTTATTATGGGCCAAGTTTCTATACACATTTTATGGGTATTATTAATAATAATCTAGAAATAAGTAATTATATGACAGTTTTCTTAGAACTTATAGGAATAGTATTACCACTAGCAGCTGTATTTGATGTATTGTTAGACAAAAATAGAAAAGCACATCCAACAGACAAAAAGACAGATTGGTTTTATAAAAATGAAGAATATGATAGAAAACTAGATGATCGAGCAGATAAGAATAATTATAGAACATTATAAAATATAGTAAAAAGTAGGTATTTGATAAATATCTACTTTTATGCTATTATATTGAAAAAATAACTGGAATAATAAAAGCAAGTGAAGATTCAACAGAATTAAAAGTAAAACGAATAGACCATATGAAAAATAGAAAATAAAAAGTGGGGTGTAAAATGAACTTTAAATATATAAGAAAAATTAATTATTATGAAACAGACAAAATGGGAATTGTTCATCATTCAAATTATATAAGATATTTAGAAGAAGCAAGAAGTAGATGGTTAGAAGAAATTGGTATATCGATGGAAAAGTTAGAAAGCCAAGGGTATACTATACCAACATTAGAGGTAGATTGTAAATACAAACGTCCTGTAACTAGCGGAGACACCATAATTATAGAGCCATATATAGAAGAATACAATGGAGTAAAAATGACAGTTAAATATAAAGTTATACAAGAGGGTACAAATGATATAGTTATAGAAGCATATACAAAGCATTGTTTTACAGATAAAAGTTTAAGACCAATTAATATGAAAAAGAAGAATATTGAGATACATAATAAATTTGAAGAATTGGTTAACGAGAAAAATGATAATAAATAGAAATGAAATTAATAAAGAATATGGTTCTAAATAACATTTTTACAATAAGAGAAAAACGTGTTTAGATACTAATTATATACTAAAAATTATTAAATGAAATTGATTTTTAATATATATTTGATTTTTCTTGTAGTATCTAAAATATAAAATAGAAAGGAAGGATAATATATGAATAATAAAATTACAACAAAAATGAATGTAAAAGATAATTTGATAAACGTAATGAGAATTGATAATATAGATTATATATCTTTAACAGATTTAGCAAGATACAAAAATCCAGATAATCCTGGGGATGTTGTTATTAAGTGGATGAGCAATAAAAGTTCTTTTGATTTTTATTCACTTTGGGAAGAACTGTTTAATGAAAATTTTAAACTAGCGGAATCTCGCGAGTTTAAAAATGACTCTGCAAATAATTCTTTTACAATGAGTCCTTCTAGATGGATAAGTACTACAAATGCTAAGGGTTTTGTAAGTAAAAGAGGAAAATATGATGGTGGCACATTTGCACATCCAGATATTGCCTTAGAATTTGCGTCTTGGATAGATCCCGCATTTAAATTATATTTGATTCAAGAATTTGAAAGATTAAAATATAATGAAACATATCAAGAAAAAATAGAATGGTCTGTTAGAAGAAGCTTATCAAAAATAAATTATAGAATACATACTGATAGTATTAAAGAAAATTTAGTTCCTACTTTAACAGATAAACAAAAAGTTTTTGTTTATGCTAACGAAGCAGATGTAATAAATGTAGCATTGTTTGGAATGACTGCAAAAGAGTGGAGAGAAAATAATCCAAAATTGGAGGGTAATATAAGAGATTATACAGATATTTTACATTTAGTTGTCTTATCTAATTTAGAGGTATTAAATGCCAGTATGATAGAAAATAATATTGGTCAAAAAGATAGATTAGAAAAATTAAATGAAACTGCTAAAAGACAAATAACTATTTTAGCAAGCGATAATAATATAATAGGTATAACGAAATTAGATGATCAAAAATTAATTGGAGGTACGAATGAGTAAGTATTGCATGATTGAAGTAGTTGGAATTGGAAAAATTTAGAGTTATACAAGATCAAAAATATATTTCTTCAATGGATGAATTTTATAGTAAATATTTAAAAGAAACAAAAATGATAGAAAAGGGAAGTGAAAGTAATGAATGAAAATATAACAAAAATTAACTATTATCCAGGACATATGGCTAAAACAAAAAGACAAATACTTGAAAATATTAATCTGATTGATATTGTTTATGTAGTTGTTGATGCAAGATGTCCAGTGTCTACGATGATAAAGGATATAAATGAAATTATAAAGGGTAAAACTAAAATTTTAGTTATGACTAAAAAAGATTTATGTGATGAAAAGAAAACAAATTATTTTGTAGAGTTTTATAAAAAGTCTGGTTATGAAGTAATACTTCTTGATTTAAAAAATAATAAAGATTTTAAGAAATTATTTGATATTACTAAAAAATGCACTTCATATATTCAAGAAAAAAGAAAAAGTAAAGGCTTAAAAGAAAAAGAAATTAAAGCTTTAGTAATAGGTATTCCTAATGTAGGTAAATCAACTTTAATTAATAATATGGTAGGTAAAAAAGTTCAAAATGTTGGTAATAAACCAGGTGTAACTAAAAATTTAAATTTTTTACCTACAAAATATGGTATAACACTTTTAGATTCTCCGGGAATATTATGGCCAAAACTTGATAATATTGTGCATGCTTATAATATGGCCACTATTGGTTCAATTAAAAAAGAAGTATTAAATATATCTGATATTGGTATGTACATAATTAACTTCTATCTTAAAAGCTATCCAAACATTTTAAAAGATATTTATAAAACATCAGAAACTGATGCAATTGAGGTATTTGATAATTTATCTTTAAAATGGGGATTTACAAAAAATGGAGAAACAGACTTTACAAAAGTTAGTGAAAGACTATATAATGATATTATTGGAGGAAAAATAAAAGGAATTACACTAGATGAAGAAAAGACAGATAATTAGTATTTTAAATGATTTAAATATAGATAAAGATAAATATATAATTACAGGTGAAACTGCTCTTACTATTTACGGCATAATAAAAGAATGTGATTATATATTTTTAATGTGTAGTGAAAGTATTGATAATGAATTTATTAAAGTTATAAATAAAACTTGTAATTTTGAATTAGTTCATAATTTTAAAGTAGAATCTTTAGAATCACTTTTTGCTAAAGAGAAAAATAAAACTTTAAAAAGAAAAATTGAAGATTTAATCCTCATAAAAGATAATCATCACTTTGAAAATGAATTATATAATAAGGGTTATAAATTAATTGCGGGTACTGATGAAGCAGGAAGAGGACCTTTATGTGGGCCAGTTGTTGCCGCAGCAGTAATACTTCCTCATAACTATGAGCTTTCTGGGTTAACTGATTCAAAAAAACTTACAGAAAAGCAAAGAGAAAAATATTTTGAAATTATAAAAAAAGATGCTATTAGTTATAGTATAAGTATAATTGATAATAAAAAAATAGATGAAATAAATATTTTGGAAGCATCAAGACTTGGTATGAATACAGCAGTGGATAGCCTAAAAGTTAAACCAGATTTTATAATAACTGATGCAATGGATTTAAGAAGAGAAAACTCTTTAGGAATAATTAAAGGTGATGCTAAAAGTATTACCATAGCGGCTGCATCTGTCCTTGCAAAAGTAACAAGAGATCATATAATGGATGAATATGATAAAATATATCCACAGTATGAATATAAAAAACATAAAGGTTATCCTACAAAAAGACATCTTGAATTATTAGAAAAATATGGTATATTAGATATTTATAGGACTACATATGGTCCAGTTAAAAAAATTATGGAGGAAAATAATGAATAAAAATAAAATACTAAATAATTACTTAATTTTACTTACTTCGGGATTTTTAATTGAAGTTATTTTTAGATTAATTAATAATTTAAATATTTTAAATTTTTCTTTTTTAAGAACTTTTATAGGTATTAATGTAATTAGTATTATTTTATCTTTAATATATTCAATATTTCCAAGAAAAGTATCTTATGTTTTTTCGAGTATAACCGTTTTAATTTTTTCTATTTATTCATTTGCCCAAATGCTATTTTTAAACTTTTTAGGAGTTTATATGTCCTTTAATACGGTAAGTCAAGCGGGTGCAGTAAAAGATTACATAATGGATTTTCTTAAAAGTTGTAAACCAGTATTTCTAACTTTATTTTTACCTTTTATACTTCTTATGTTAGTTTTTATTATTAATGGTATAAGACTTAAAACAAAACCAAAAGATTTTCATTTAAAAAAGAAATATAGATATGAATATCAAATAGTATCTTGCATTTTACTTATAGTGCTTTGCTTGTCATCAATATTTTATTATCATTCATTAAGCGATAAATACAACGATAAATATCAAGTACTTTCTTTAAAAGAACTTTTCGAAGGAACCTCAAATCCTAGTTTAGCGGTAAAAGACTTTGGTATTATTTCATATGGCTTACTAGATTTAAAAAGTAAATATGTTGAAACAAATATTTATAAAAATGATGTAATTGCTTATAATCCAGATAAAGATAAAAGAGATATCGATGATACTACATGGGAAAGTATTATTAATAGTGAAACTAATAGTACATTAAACTCATTGAATAATTTTTATATTAATAATAAGGTAACTAGTAAAAATGAATATACTGGTAAATATAAAGATAAAAATTTAATAGTTATTATGATGGAAAGTGTTAATGATATTATTATTAATGAAGAGTATTTTCCAAACTTTCATAAATTATTAAGTTCAAGTTATTACTTTGAAAATAATTATTCTCCGAGAAATAGTTGTGCTACAGGTAATAATGAATTTAGTGCAATGACATCACTTTATTCAATTTATAATAATTGTACTTCAAATTTATATGTAAATAATACATACCCAGAAAGTATATTTAATTTATTTAATAATAAAGGTTATACGACAAATAGTTTTCATGATTATGATAATACTTATTATGAAAGAACAAAGATACATCCAAATATGGGTAGTCAAAATTATTATGATGTTAATAGTTTAAATATGGAGTATTCAAGTGTTTATGGAGCTTGGCCTAGTGATGTAACTTTAATGGAAAAATATTTAGAAAAACTTGATGATATTGATGGCAAATTTATGAGTTATATTACAACTGTTACAACTCATCAGCCTTATGCATCACAAAGTGAATATGGAGATAAATATTTAGATAAATTTGAAGATACTTCTTATTCACTTGAACTTAAAAGATATCTTTCAAAAATGACTGAACTTGATAATGCTTTAGGAGTTCTAATTGATGGTTTACAAGAAAGAAATCTTTTAGACGATACTATTATAGTACTTTTCGGAGATCATTATCCTTATGGAATAAATCTTAATATATTAAATGAAATATTAGATAGAGATTTAAATAATTATGAAAATGAAAAAGTACCACTTGTTATTTATGATAGTTCTTTAAAAGAAACAATAACTATGGATGAATATACAAGTTATATTAATATTCTTCCTACAATGGCTAATCTATTTGATTTAGATTATGATCCTAGATATTATATGGGCGATGATTTATTTTCTGAGGATTATCAAAGCTTAGTAGTGTTCTATGATTATTCATGGAAAAATGAATATGCATACTTTAATGCAAGTACTGGTAAAATAACTTACTTTACAGACTTTACATACTCAGATGATGAAATTAAGAAGATAAATGAATTAATTTATGCTAAAATGAATATGAGTAGTTCAGCAATTAAAAATAATTATTTTGCTTACTTATTTGAAAAAATTGAAAATGAAAAGGAGAATGTTAAATGAAAAACATAATAATCGTGGAGTCCCCTGCAAAATGTAAAACAATATCAAAGTATTTGGGAGGAGATTATACTGTAGTTTCTTCGAAAGGTCATATTAGAGATTTAGCAACATCTGGAAAGTATGGACTTGGTATTGATATTGAAAATGATTTTAAACCTAGTTATGAAATAATTAAGGGTAAAAAGAAAGATGTTAAATATTTAAAAGATTTAATTGAAAAAGCAGATCATATATATCTTGCAACCGATCCAGACCGTGAGGGAGAGACTATTTCTTGGCATTTATATGATGAATTAAAAGTACCTGATGAAAAATATGATAGAATAGTGTTTAATGAAATTACTAAAGATGTTGTTTTAAAAGCTTTAAAAAATCCTCGTAGAATTGATATGAATTTAGTTCATTCTGGAGAAGCTCGTAGATTTCTAGATAGAATTATTGGTTTTAGATTAAGTAAAGTTATGCAGTCCAAAACAGCTGGTAAATCTGCGGGTAGAGTACAATCTGTTGCTTTAAAACTTATTGTTGATAGAGAAAGAGAAATACTTGCATTTATTCCTAAAGAATATTGGACTATTGAGGCTGACTTCAAAGATTTTAAGGCAAATTTAGAAACTTATAAAGAAAAAGCCATAGAAATTCCAAATGAAAAAGAGGCTGATAAAATACTTGATAGTTTAACAAATACATTTACTATTAAAAAAGTTGAAGAAAAAGAAAAGAAAAGAAGTGCTAAAGAAGTATTTAAAACTTCAACACTTCAACAGGCTTGCTCTAATAAACTAGGGTTTGCTGCCTCAAAGACAATGAAAATTGCTCAAAAACTTTATGAGGGTATTGAACTTGATGATGGATTTCATGGCCTTATCACTTATATGCGTACTGATAGTGTAAGACTTTCTGATGAATTTACTTCTGCATCTTTTGCCTATATTAATAGTAAGTATGGTAAAGACTATGTAGGTTATGTTAAAAAGGGCAAAAAGATTGAAAATGTTCAAGATGCTCACGAAGGTATTAGACCCACAAATATTAATTATGAACCTGATAAAATTAAAAAGTATTTAGCACCTGATGAATATAAACTTTATAGAATTATTTATTATAGAGCTCTTGCTTCATTAATGGCTGATGCTAAATTTAATTCGACTACTGTACTTCTTGATAATAATGATTATGGTTTTAAAGCAACTGGTAGTGTTCTTACATTTGATGGTTATTTAAAAGTTTATGGTGATTATGAAGATCAAGAAGATACAATTTTACCAGACTTTAAAAATTATAAAGCAGGTATAATTTTATCTGATACAATTACTAAGACTCAACACTTTACAAAACCACCAGCAAGATTTACAGAAAGTTCTCTTATTAAAGAACTTGAATCTCTTGGTATAGGAAGACCCTCAACTTATGCAACAATTATTTCCACAATTAAAGATAGGGGATATGTTACCATTGAGGATAAAAAGTTTGTTCCAACAGAGGTTGGTTTTGAAACCACTGATAAATTACAAGATTTTTTCTCAATTATTGTTAATGTTAAATATACCGCTAATATGGAAAAAGATTTAGATGAAATAGCCGAAGGTAATGAAGATTATAAAAAAATGTTAAAAGACTTCTATGATAATTTTGCTCCTCTTGTGGATAATGCCTTTAAAAATATGGAAAAGAAAAAGCCCGAAGAAACTGGCGAAAAATGTCCAGAATGTGGTAGCCCTTTAGTTATTAGAAAAGGTAAGTATGGACAATTTACAGCATGTTCTAATTACCCAACTTGTAAATATATTAAAAAAGAAAATAAACAAACAGAAAAAGAAATTATTTGTAAATGTCCAAAATGTGAAGGTAATATTATTGTTAGAAAAACTAAAAAGGGAAAAGAATTTTACGGATGTGATAATTTTCCTAAATGTAAATATGCATCATGGTATAAACCAACAGGTGATAAATGTCCTAAGTGTAATGATTTATTAGTTATTAAAAATGGTGAAGTAATTTGTCCTACTTGTGATGAATAATTCATCATTTTTTTTGATATTAAAAAAAACACTAAGATCTTGCTTAATCCCAGTGTTTACCTAGTTCGTATTTTCCTATATCTTAAACATTTAAGAAAATTTATCAATGTACTTTTGTACTTTACAAACTAATTTTACTATAAAAATTTATAAATTACTAGTGCTTTTAACGTATTTTCGTAAGTATTTTTTCTTAAATGTTTAAGATTTGAGAAAAAAGGAAGGCGTATTTATGGGAAAAAATAAGAAAAAGGGTATTTTAATTATATCTTGTTTGTTCGTAATATTGTTATCAATATTTTTATATCCAAGAAAAGATGATAATAAAAGTATAATAAAAAAGTCTTATGCTTTTAAAATTAAAAATAATGGAGAAACAAGTTATACTTCAGTAAATAATCTTCCAAGTGATTTAACAAATTATCATATTGATGAAGAAAAAACAATATGTGAAAATGGTGGTAAGGTCTCAATAGTGGGTAATAAACTAGCTTATCAAACATTAGGTTCTGATAGATGTAGTGTTTATTTATATTATGAAGAACCTCATGATATTAATATAAATGTTTCTAATCCAAGTTATCTTTTAGGGGGATATACAAAAAGTATAACTAATTGTGATGGCATTACTGGTGGTACATGGGATTATAAAATTAATGGTATTATAATTGATAATATTTCAAAAACAAATTCATCATGTAATATTACATTTACTCCAAAAACGCCAAGTAATGAAAAATTATTAACGACTATAGTAAATAATAAAGCCACTAGAAATGCAAATGGTAAAAGATATCAAGGTAAAAATCCAGATAATTATGTATGGTTTAATGATGAATTATGGAGAATAATAGGAAATATTCCAGTATGTTTAACAAGTGGATGTGCAACAACGGAGAGTAGAGTAAAAATAATAAGAAATGATTCAATTGGAGCTATAGTATATAATCAAACTGATTATAGTTCATCTTCACCTTTAACATGGATGGGAAGTAATATTCAAAATCTATTAAATACATGTTATTTAGGAAGAAAATCTTCATGCGATAGTTATTGCTATTTATATGAAACTTCTGCAAAAGGAACATGTGATTATTCATCAGATGGAATAGATACAGCAGACTATTATGGCAAGATGGTTGAAGATGTATACTTTAATGTAGGAGCAGGAGATGAAACATATAAAACAGCATCAAACTATTATACTCAGGAAATAGCTACCCATGCAACTAGTACTTCAAAAATAGGACTGATGTATGCTAGTGATTGGGGTTATGCAATAGAAGGGTTCACCGGATTATTAGGAAGAAGTGGAAGTCCTCAAAATTCATCTGATAAAAACTGGTTAATGTCAAACGGTAATGAATGGACAATGAGTGCTTATTCTTCTTCGTGCCCTCTTTACGCTTTCAACAATGGCTATCTCAGTTTCAACCAGGCTGTGTCTGGCAATTCTATTAGACCAGTCTTATATCTAAAATCTAATGTATATGTAGTAAGTGGAACTGGAACAAAGGTAGATCCATATAGGATAGGAATGTAATATAAATCGTGCTTCGCTTTTGTGAAGCCGATTTTTTCTTGCAATAAAATGGTTTTGTGAGTATAATAGTTCCTACAGGTGGGTTATATGAATAGTGAAAAAGAAATGCTAGAGCAAATGAAAAATGATTTAGATAAATTAAATGATATGTTAAATAAAAGTGAAGGTAAGAATTATTATAGTAAAGAAAAAGCAAAAGTTATATGTAAAATAATTGCTCCTTTTGTGGGATTTACAGGGACATTTTCATCTTTATACTTTTTAACTATTGGAGTTCCCTTTATGAAACATAATATAAAAGCATATTTAAATAAAGAAACAACTACTTATGATGATAATACTAAAAGTGTTTATGAATACTATCAAAAAAAGCAATCTATTAAACCAATGCTTTATATATATGGCACTTGGGTAAAAGAGTCAGATTATTTTGTAAGAGATGTATCACTTTATACAGTAAGTGGTGAAGAAGATGATATATTTGAAAAGGGCATTTTAGTTTCCTCAGGTAAAGAAAAAACTATGGAAATTACTGATAATCACAAATATAAATTAATGACTTATGATGTAGATAAAAATGAATTTAATTATGTTTTGGAAAGTAATGATGCTACTATAGTAAGAAACGTTTGTTATATACTTGCTGTATTTATTTCTTGTTTATGTGGATTAGCTTATAATGAGTCTAAAATGAAAGGATATAAAATGGCTTTAAATAAATTAAAGGAAAATTATTATGAAGAATATGTAAAAATAGAAAAGATATTTAAAAGTAGAGTAGAAAACTATGAACTTCTTTCCGGAGAACATTATGAAAGATAAATTAAATAGTTTTATTCATTTAAATGAAAATGATATTTTGAGTAAATTTAATTCTAAAGATTTAAGACATTTATTTTTCTTACTCGAAGATTATTTAATAAGCTATAAAAAGAAATTAAATATAAATGATGATAATATTTCATTTGGACTTGAGATAGAAACAGAACATGCAAAAACAGGCTTAATAAAGGATTTTATACAAAGTAAATATCCTTCTTGGAGTTATTGTGGTGATAGTTCATTAGATAATGGCATTGAGGTATTATCACCAATACTTACTAATAATGAAAAGTCTTTTGAACAGTTAAAAAATGTTTGCAATTTTTTAAGAAAAAATTCTTTTATAGATGAAAGTGCTTCAGCACACATTCATGTTGGCGCTCAAATATATAATAATTTGGGGAGTGTTTATCTTTTATTTTTAATTTGGTTTGCTTACGAGAAAGTAATATACAGATTTTCTTATGGCGAACATAATGCTGGAAGGAAAGAACTGTATTATTATGCTGATTCTATGTTGTATAATGCTAAAGATTTGGTAGATATTTTTGAAAAAATATTTGAAAGTTCTGGCGATTATGCAAAATATGAACAGGAGTTTTATAAATATATACAGAAAATAGAAGGATATAAATCGCTTAATTTTACAAATGTTAGTCAGTTTGGTAAAAAAGAAGAAGGAAATACTATAGAATTTAGATGCCCTAATGGGACTTTAAATGAAGTTATATGGCAAAATAATTTAAATTTCTTTTTATCCTTAATGAATTATGCTAAAGATGGCTACAATAATGTAGATTGGGAATATTATGTAAATAAGGCAAATGATAACATAGAAAGTGATTATGATTATAGTGAACTTTATTTAAAAGATGCTTTAGAACTTGCGGATTTAATATTTAAAACTAATCAAGATAAAATAGATTTTTTAAAGCAATATGTTAAATCTATTAATGATATTAATTATTCATATGATAGAGTAATTAGACTTACTAAATAAATCTCATTTCGCAAACTATAAAAAAATTAGAATTTGCGAAATGTTTTTTAATTTGATGACAAATGTTTAAATTGATGATATTATATATTCAAAGGGAGAAATGCTTGGAAATAATAATGTAAAAGTAACAAGTGAATCACTTTTGAAATTTTTAACTAATCATAAAACTAAAGAACTAGTAAAAATGTGTTTAATTATAATTATAAAACTCTTAATGAAGTATTAATATTATTAAAAAATATTTATAATGAATACCCAAAATGGAGTAAAAGAGGTAATATATAGTGTAAAGAAAAATCTTTACATTTTTATATAAAATATTTTAGAAAGGAAAAGTGTTATGAAAATAGGAATAATTTTTGCAATGGAAGAGGAAATAAATGAAACTTTAAAATATGCTGATGTTATTAATGAATATGAAATGTTTGGTATAAAGTTTTATGAAGTTTTGATTGATAGTAAAAACTGTATTTTAGGATTATGTGGAGTAGGTAAAGTAAATGCCTCAAGGTGCACGCAAATTATGATTGATAATATGAATGTAGATTTTATTATTAATGTAGGTGTTGCTGGAGGTCTTTCAAATAACTTAAAAGTACTTGATATAGTAGTGGGGGAAAAACTTGTACAACATGATTTTGATATAACTGCTTTTGATCATGAAAAAGGCTTTATTCCTAACTGTGGTGTTTATTTAAATAGTGATGATTATTTACTTAATATTACTAAAAATATTTTAATAGAAAATATAAATATTCATGAAGGAGTAATAGCCTCTGGTGATATATTTTGTACAGATAAACATATGAGTGAAAAGATTCATAATAAATTTAATGCATTATGCGTTGATATGGAAGGAGCAAGTATAGCTCAAACTTCTTTTTTAGCGGGAGTTCCTTTTATCGTTATAAGAAGTATTTCTGATATACCAAATAATCAAAATGTAATGACCTATGATAAATTTTTAGAAAGGAGTTCTAATATAGTTTCTTTATTTTTAAAAGAAATGATTGATAAATTATGACATTTGAAATAGAACTTAAAATTAGATTTAATGGTGATTATGTTTTTAATAGAGAAAAAGGAATTATAACTATTGAAAATGATAAAATAATAGGAAATATAGGTAATGATTTAATATATGGAGTATATAAAAGAAATATTATGTATCCACTTTTATATTCAGACAATGCTTTTTCTTTTTATAAAGATAAATATCTATTTACTTATCCATCATTATCTTCGAGTAATGGAACTATTTATGAAAATGATACTGTTGTTGGTACATTTTCAATAGATTATATGAAAAAGATAGATGGTAATTTGGAACTTTCAAGTGAATACCATTTGCACTAATTTGACGTATTTTAAGAAAAGTGGTATAATTACTACAGTTAAGGGGGATTAGAATGATAGATAAAATAATACAAACTAAAAATCATAGTTATGAAATGCTAGGAAAAAAGGATAATATAAATATTAAAACTTTTGGAGATTTACATTATTTCAAAAAATTTGATGATAGAAAACTTGAGCTAATTAGTGATAATTTATCTGCAGAGGAATTAGAATATCTTTGTTTAGCTGGAGATATTATTGATAGCACAGATTTTCTAAAAACACATAAAGAAAAAAGTGAAAAATTACTTTTATGGCTTGAAAGTTTAGGAAAGAAGTATAAGACTTTTGTTAATTTAGGTTCACATGATTTTACTACTTGTGATTTTAAACAAGGACAAAATGACTTTCCAGAAGGTTACTGGAAAGAAGCCAATTCAATTAGTAATGTTTATGTATCACATTATGCACCATATTATGAAGATGATAAAGTTATAGTATTTTCTTTAGAACTTCCATATGAATATTATTTTAATGGAACTGGTAATGAAAGCAAAGAATATTTACTTAATAAACTTGAATTTGCAAAAAAATATACAAATTATGTAAGTAATTTAGATAATTCGAAAGTAAAAATATTAATAGTACATTCACCAATATATATGACTGATCCAAAAGTTATATCTTATATAAAAGAATTCGATTTCGTTTTCTGTGGTCATATGCATAATGGTATGGTATTTCCAATTGTTGATGATTTAATTTCAAATAACAAAGGAATAATTGCTCCGAATAAAACATTATTTCCAGATAATGCAAGAGGTACAAAAACTATTACTGTTAATGGTCATCAGATTCATTTGATTATCAATGGAGGAATAACTAAACTTCAAGAAAGTGCGGGATTCCTTGGCAACTTTAATGGATTTTACCCAATGAGCATTGATAAAGTTGATGTTAATGTAAGAAGCTTAAAAAAATAGCTTCTTTTTTGTTTTTGATATAATCTTGATATTTTTTATTATGTATGCTAATATATTTGTCGTTATGGGGGAAAGTACGGAAAAAATATCTTATGAAAAATTTGTAAAATTAGTTAATAGTTTTGATGAGTTTAATGAAAAACTATTATTTGCTTTATATGAAAAATATGGAAAAGAAATTATTAATACTTATTTTGATAAAATGAGTAGTGATTTACAAGAGGATGATTTTTTAATATTTGCAAAAAAATATTCAGCATATTTTGATAATATATATGATGGTTCTTTAAAAAATGAATCTGGTGTAACTGATTTAATAAATCATACGTTTTATAGTCTTGGAACTGATAATACTAGTATTATGAATCAAAATGAAGAAATATATTATGGAAATATTTTAAATGAAGCAAAAACTTTAAGTATATGTGAAAATAATGATAATTTATATCCAAAAGTTAATATTGCTAAAATATTAAAATCTATATATTTTTCTAATGATTATGAAAATAATTTAGAACTTTTAAAAGAGATAAAAAGTTTACCATATAAATTAGGTGATGATAACATTTTAAAAGGAGAAATACAATATATTAAAACAATGTTAAAACTTATAAATAAACCTAGTTATGAAGAATTTTGCAAAATATTTAATGAATTTAATTTTAATAATATTGATATAAGTGATAATATTTCATATGAACTTACTTTATTAAAAAAATATATAATAGCTAAAAATAATTTCTTTAAGAGAAATATTAGATTAGTTTATTCAATATCAAGACATTTTAATAACGTAAGTAAAATGCAATTCAATGATATTATCCAAGAGGGTAATTTTGGTTTAATAAAGGCAATAAATAGATTTGATATTTCTAAGGGTAATAGATTTTCAACTTATGCTACTTACTGGATAAAACAATTTATTTTAAAAAGTTTAAATTATAATACAGATTTAATTCGTAAACCACATCAAATTAACTCTAAGAAAAGTATATATAATAAATTTATAACTGAGTATTATAGTAAATATAGATGTATGCCAAGTGTTGAAATCATTAGTAAAGAACTTGGTATAAGTAAAAATGATATATATGATTTTGAAAATAATTATGCATCATGTACTTCTTTAGAAATACCAATTAATAATGAAGATGGCTTTTTAAGTGAAGTTGTACCTGATAATGATGCAACTGTTGAGGAAGATATTATGAATAAAGAACTTTCTTTAATAGTTAATAGTGCTATGAATAAGTATTTAACTGATAGAGAAAAAGAAGTGTTAATGTTAAGATTTGGACTTAATGAAGATAGAAAAGAATATACTCTCGAGGAAATTGGTCAAAAATATGGTATTACAAGAGAAAGAATAAGACAAATTGAGATTAAAGCTAGAAAGAAATTAAGATTTAACGATAAAAACACCGGTTTAAAGGATTTTTTACGTTAAAAAGTCACTATAAATTATAGTGATTTTTTTTGTGAACTTTTGGGCAGTTTTTGCATACATTACATTAGGAAGGTGATATAATGTCAAACTTTAAAGAAATCGTTACTAAGGCAATAATAGGAAAATGTAAGAAAAAGGTAATTAGTTCCTATGACATAGAGTGTGATGAAAAACCAAATACTATACTTGGATGCTGGGTAATAAATCATTCTTTCAGGGGAGTTAATAATTTAGGAAAGGTTAATGTATCTGGTTCATTTGATGTAAATGTATGGTATTCATATGATAATGATACTAAAACAGCAGTTACAACAAGAAAGTTTTCTTATACTGATGCTATAAATGTTCCTATAAAAGATAATAGTAAAATTGATAGTAATAGTGAAATAATTGTTAATGCATTAAAACAACCTACAGTAACAGATGTTAAAATTATCGGAGAACTTGTTAATTTAAAAATTGAAAAGGAACTAGGTATTGAGGTAATAGGTAATGCCACAGTAAAAATTCAAGTTGAGGATGATTATGATGATTATGAAGAAGTATATGATGAAGAAAATAATGATGAACTTAATATTAATGTCGATGATCTTAATGATGATTATTTAGAAAATAAGTAAGCCTTAATGGCTTTTTTTGGTGGTATAAAATATATAATTTATATTGTAAATTATAAAATAATTTGTTATATTTAAATAGTCAGAGTTTAGAAAGGACTAAATATAAAAAAGTTTGACAAATTATATTCAAAATCTGGTTTTATTAGAGATTTGGCTTTTAAAAAACTATTTATAGATAATTATGATTTATTATTTTATGTAGTGATGAAAACGTTAAATAGTTTAAATTTACCTATGAATAGTGATATCACTGTTTTAGATAATTTAGTTAGTGATAAAGTAACGTTAAAGAAAAAAGAAACTGATTTACTTTATGAAACTAGTGATTATTTAATAAATATCGAAGGAAATAGTGAATACTCAAATGCCGTAAATGTAAAAAATATGTCATATGTTTTGGCACTACTTTTAAGACAGTTAAAACCTGGTGAAAATAATAAAATTAAAAAGGTTTTACAAATAAACATAAATAATGAAAATCCTTTGAATAATGGTGAATTTATGGGAGTATCTTTATTTACAGATGTCTTAAGTGGAAAAGTAAGATATGAGGATGCTATAGTCGTAGACTATAATCTTGAATATTTGAATAAAATGACATATAATGAAATTGCAAGTTTACAAGATGATGATATAAAGAAAATATTTTATGCATTTACCCGGGATAACAATGATAAATATTATGATTTATATAATAATAGTGAACTTGGACAAGAGTTATTAAGGAGAATGGAAAAAATGATGGAAAATATTGATAGTATATTTTATTATGATAAGGTAGAATTTGCTAAAACTGTAGGCGAGGAAATTGGTTTTAACAAAGGAAAGTCTATTGGCTTTAATAACGGCAAAAATGAAACAATTAAAAGTCTAATCAAAAATAATATGCCAGAGGAAGATATAATAAAATTCGTTCAAATATCCAAAGAAGAATTGGATAAAATAAAAAAGAGTATGAATAAATAAAATAAAGTTCATACTCTTTTCTTTAACTAAATAGTGTCAACAAAAAAAGGTTGACAGTTAAAAATAAGTATGCTATATTAATAATGTAATTGAAAGGAGAAAATTATGGCAGTTAAATTAAGATTAAAAAGAATGGGTTCTAAACAAAAACCATTTTATCGTATTGTAGCAGCTGACTCTCGTAGTCCAAGAGATGGTAGATTTATTGAAACAGTAGGTACTTATAATCCAATTAAAGGAAAAGAAGTAGTTACAGTTGATGAAGAAAAAGCTTTATCTTGGCTTTCTAAAGGAGCTATACCTACAGATACAGTAAGAAGTATATTATCTAATCAAGGGATTATGAAAAAATATGCTGAAAGTAAAAATGCTTCAAAGAAGAGCGTTAAAAAGGATTAATTATGGATATAAAAGAATATACTTCATTTTTAGTTAAAAGTATAGTAAAAAATCCAGATATGGTAAAAGTTGAAATGTTTGAAACTGAAGGCGAAGATCCAATAATTGAAATAATTGTTCATCATGATGATTTTGGAGCAGTTATTGGTAAAGGTGGTAAAATAGCAACTTCACTTAGAACTGTTATTCAAGCTTATGCTTTTTTACATAAAATGCCAAAAGTTAAAGTAAATATTGATTCTTTTTAAAAAAATAAAAACTGCTTTTTTGCAGTTTTTTTAGTTTCTATGTTTTTCATTAAATATAGTAAATGCATCATTTAATTCATCATAGGATAATTCTATAAGTTCATCATTATTTCCTAATTTAAATATTTTAAATAGGGAAGTATCTTCTTCATTACCATAATAAATGTATGTATTATTATTATGAGTAATTGTTTCTATTTCAAAATAAGTTTTACCATCAAATTCCATTGTATTTAATTCTATCATTTTTATCTCCTTACCTTGTATAACTTAAACCTTCATAGTCAAGTACAAAACCTAACTTATCAGAAAGAGTAGTTGAAGTTACGCTGATATTTGGTATAGTATGAGTTGGAACAATTGAGGAAATACATATTGTTGCTTCTTCATCTGTATAACCATTCGATATAAGCATATCCTTTAAAGCATTATAACTATCATTAGTTATTTCACTATATTCTGGATTAGGTTTTCCATAAAGTTCATTATAATCATTTAATGCTACCATTGTCTTTCCTGCATCAATATCATTTTTTATATAGCAGTGATATGAATTTAGCATTTCATTTGTATCATGAGATATTTTTTGGAAGTTAGTAATATATTTTACACCAACAGCACTTATTGTAGTCATCGTTGCAATTACAGTTCCAATAGCAATACGTTTTAGATTTTTTTCTCTTTTGCGAATATTTCTTATTTTTTCTCGTCTTTTTTCAAGCTCTTTTTCTTTTTGATTGTTTTTTTGTCTTTCAATTCTATCACTTACTTCACGTATCATTCTATCAAGTTCATCTTTTCTTATCTCACTTCTTGGAGATATACCTCTTTTTACATCTTGACTATGTTTATTAACTATTTCTGTAAATACATCAAGTACACTGTCTTGACTCATAATTGAGGATGTTTCTTTTATATCACTAACATTTTGAATAACACCATCAGTTATTTGAACTCTTTGACTTTTATTTACAATTCCTATTGTACCTGTTGGGGCAGCGTAACCACTCATCAAAGCACTAACTTCATCTTTACTTAATATTTTTCCAGTTTTAACATAATAAAAAATTGTTTCCATATCCTTATCTCCTACTATAAAAATTATATCATTAATGATGTGCTAAATCAATTACAAAGTTTTCTTATTTTTAATAAATTCTTTTAAAATTTTGGTAAGAGCTCTTTTTTCGATTCTTGATACATAACTTCTTGATATTTTCAATTCTTTTGCAATACCTTTTTGGGTCATTTCTTTTTGATTATTAAGTCCATATCTTTTAACAATAATTTCTTTTTCTCGAGGCGAAAGCATTTGCAAGTATTTTTTAAGTTCATTAATGTTATCTTTTTTAGTAAGATAATCAATTAAATCCAAATCTTTTTGAATTAATACATCAATTAAATTTACATCATTTCCTTCTTTATCATAACCAATAGAATCTTCGAGATAAACATCATTGTTACTTTTTTTATTTGCTCTAAAATGCATTAATATTTCATTTTGGATACATCTTGCAGCATATGTAGTAATTTTAGTTTTTTTATTATTTTTATAGGTATCTATTCCTTTGATTAAACCAATTGTTCCAATAGATATTAAATCATCAGTCATATCATTATTATTATTTGTATATTTTTTTACAATATGAGCTACAAGTCTTAAATTATGCTCTATAAGTTTATTACGAGCAGAAGTATTTCCTTCGAGCATAAGTTTAACATATTTATCTTCTTCTTCAGGGGTAAGCGGTTCTAAAAAAACATTATTTGAATAACTTCCTGTAAAAAATAGTAATCCTTTTACAAGATTAATTAAATTAAAAAACATATTTCACTTCCTACTTAAATATATTTATGATAAACTATAGATATGAAAAAAAGATTTACAATGATTGATGAAAATTTTATTTGTGAAAACTGTGGTAAAGTAGTAAAAAAACTAGGGTATAGTGCAAGAGATCACTGTCCATATTGCCTATATAGTAAACATGTAGATATATTTCCTGGCGATAGAGAAAATACTTGTAAAGGACTTTTAAAACCTATTGGGATTGAAAAGTTTAAGGATACTTATAAAATTATTTATAAATGTCAAACTTGCATGCAGTTACATAAAAATATTGTTGCCATAGATGATGATTTTGATAAAATAATTGAACTTTCTAAAAATATTTTATAGTATTTTTTTAATCTTTATGATATATTTTTAGTAGGAGGATTAGATGAATAGAGTAGAGATTAAAAATTATGCAAAGGAAAAACTTTCTGGTAATTTAGGTAGTATTTGGAAAATACTTATAATTGCTTTAGGAATATCTTTAGCATCTACATGTGTACTTAGTATTTTATTTAATAAAATGGATGCTGACTTTTTAGATTCTTTATTAGGAATTTTAATGATGCCACTTGGAATTGGTACTACGGCATTTTTTGTAAGTTTAATTGAAAACACTAATTTTGAAGCAAAAGATTTATTCAAATATTATCATGACTTTGTTAAAGTTATAGGCGTAACTGTTTTAATGAGTTTGATTGTAATGCTTGGTTATATTTGTTTCATTATTCCTGGAATAATACTTACATTATCTTATAGTTTGGTACCAATAATTTTAATTAAGAAACCTGAACTTGGTATTGTTGAAACACTTAAATATTCAAGAGAAAAAATGCAAGGTCATAAATTAGATACTTTTGTATTAGGACTTTCATTTATTGGTTGGGCAATACTTGGAACACTTACTTTTGGTATTTTATATATTTGGTTATATCCATATATGCAACTTACATTTACTAAATTTTATTTAAACATTTTAGGGGAAAATTAAAAATTCTCCGAAAAAGAGATAAGTTCTCTTTTTTTTATGTAGAATTCTCCGGTGAAATATGATATAAGTAAATTAGAAAGGCAGTATATGAAGAATAACGAACTAGGTGAAAATATTTATTTTTTGCGAAAAAGGAAAAAATTAACTCAAGAAGATTTTGCTAAAAAAATGAAGATATCAAATAAAACAATTAGTAAATGGGAAACGGGTTATTCAATTCCAAAATTTGATGATTTATTAAAAATAAGTAAATATTTTAATGTACCAATTAATGTATTAATTAATAAAGAATTACTTGATAATTATAAAATAAAAAGTAAGTTTACAAGATATTTATCTTTTGAATATATTAAATATTTTCTTTTTATATTAATGATTATCGTAGTATTACTCTTTTATAAATTTTATTTTAAACCAACAGTGAGAAATCTTCCTACATTTGATGAAAACTTAGAAATTGAAGGTTATTACTTTGATAATCACAAACAAGGATATACCGTAATAAGAGGTGCATCCTATATTAATAAACCAATGGAGTGTAATAAAATTTCTCTTAAGATTATAAAAGAAAATGATTTATACTCATATTATAATGTGTTTTATGATGGCTATACTTACGAAGAAAAAGTAAATATAAATGAATTTTTAAATAGTATTAATAATGTTGGGGTAGGAATACTTGATACAAAAAGATTAGATTATACACTTACTTGTGATGATAAAGTTATAAAAGGTAAAGTGTATTTAGAAACTGATTAATAGAAAAGAGGTAGTGTTTATGAAACAATATATAATAACAAAAAACAAAAGAAATAAAAGAAATATATTTTTAATAATATTGTTTTTTATATGTTTTATTTTAGTTAATTTTACAATAATTTATTATCAGAATCATGTCTATAAAATAAATAAATCAATAAATGATAGTATTGATGGAAGAACTTTTTTAGTTAGTCCAAAATCAAACATTATTCAGAATATGACCGAAGAGGAATTTTATAATTATAAATATGATTATGATAAAATTAATAGTATA
>ERZ779982.25-NODE-25-length-82868-cov-4.655211_pt1 | contig 82868 bp, 62 predicted proteins | sample MGYA00511936_ERZ779982 | MGnify/ENA primary metagenome ERZ779982 (study PRJEB29588, sample SAMEA2146682) | human gut metagenome | biome: human gut; feature: human-associated habitat; material: faeces | place: Denmark | collected 2008/2010 ... | reverse complement strand
TCAATAGTAACAGGTAAAATAATAACATATACTGCAATAGCATTTGGAGTAATGGCAATGCTAGGTTATGGAGTATATGAAATTAAAAGGAGAATTTTAAGAAAAAAGATTAACTAAGGAAAGGAGGAAAAAATGAAAAAAAACATAATAAAAGTTAGTGTATTTGCAATATTAATAGGGTTATCAATATTTGGAATAAAAAATTTAATAAGTGTAAAAGTGAATAATACAGGAATTAATTATACAGAGAAACAAGCATATACGGTTCCAGATGTAGCAAAGAATTATAATGTACCAAGAGAAGCGTGGTATACAAATAAATTAAATCGTTTTTTTATACCATATTCTGGAAGATATCAAATTTATTGCACAAACAGGGACAAAAGTTTTCCTTTAGAGGAGAGTTATTACAAGAGTGCAACAGATGGAAAAATCTATTATGGGCAAGTAAATAAGCTTAATTCAGGTAGCAATATTACATACACACCGACAAAAGATGGATATTTATTTGCGGATGAAGCATATGTGTTTTCAAGAGATAGCTGTACCTCATGGTATAAATACAGTACTGATTATAAATCGGATGCATACAATACTGTTTCAGCAACAGTAAAAAACTGGTACATAAAGCAAAATGCATATTGGCTATTAAATAATGAAGAGTGTGGATCATATGTTGATCGTTCAATAATAGTAAAAGAAACTGCTACTGCATGGAACACTGGAAAAAAGACAATTAGAAAAGAAATAAACGACTTAGTAAGTGAAGCTACTAATTATGAAACATATTACCAAAATGTGAAGGATAATGGAGGACTAAATGCGTATTGGATGAAAGCTAGTAAAACGGCAACAAAAGAATATAAAAATAATGGAGTAGTTAGACTTGGACCATATAAAATGAATTATTATTCACTAGGAACTACTGGATATAGATTTTCCGGGGTGTCTGACATGAATGTGGAGATATATCTTAAAGGAACTAATTATAGAGTCAACACTTTTAAAGTTGCTGGGATAGAAATGAGAGGACAAACAAAAGAGCCTAATTTTTTTAAAACAGGTGATGATTGTATAAGCAGACAAAATAATATATGGTATCCTAAGAGCGAAGAAGAATTTTATATTATTATAAAGAATATTAATAATAATGAGATAAACAATTATAATTTTCAAGTAAATGTTACTTTTGAATATATGATTGCTTCAGGGTATGAGGTTAAGTGTAATGGAAAATATAAATCTAATAATGATGTACAACCAGTAACTGTAGTTGATGCAAAAAGAGAAATAAAAACTGAAGAAATAAAAAAAGTTACAAATACAACTCCCACAGGAAAATACAAAGTATACATTAGAAAAATAGATTTTTCAAAAGACGAAAATCTCATAGGAAATGTTAAGTTTAAGATAAGTGGAAAAGTAAATAATACAGTAAAGACTAATACAAATGGGAAGGCTTATGTTAATAGTGTAACAATTACAGAAAACACTTTAGGAAATGATGTATATTATATAACAGAAAACAGTACAAAAAGAGGATATATAATGTTCAATGAGAAGATAAAGTTGACTGTAACAAAATCTAAAAAAAACGGAAAATTTTCAACAACTGCAAATGTGCAGGTTCTAGACAAAAATGGTAAAGAAGTTTCTGGAGACAGAAAGAATATAGCTAAGGTAGATATAGTAAATGATGAAATAATAGTAACTATAAAAAATACTAAAATCGAGGATGGAAGTTTTGACTTAAATATTAAAAAAGTTTCAGCAGGAACCTATGAGAAGCCATTATCAGGAGCAGAATTTAATATTAAGGAATGGATTAAAAACGATAAAACTAATAGATGGGAGTGGGAGGAAAATGGAAAGACTATAACAGCTGAAAAAAAAGGTGAAAATGGAACTTATACTTTATTAAGTAATAAAAAAATTAATAAATCTGGAACGTATAATTATTGGATAACAGAAACAGATGCACCAGATGATTATGTAAGATTTACAGGTGGAATCAAAGTTATTGTAACAACTGGTGTGAAACAAAATGGAAATACAGCAAAATATGTGGTTAAATCTGTAGATATAAAAGCTTATAAGAATAATACAGAATTTAATCCATCTCCGGTAACTCTAGAAGAGATAAAAAATGAAAAAATCATAAATCTTAAAATGACTAATATACAAAAAGGATCATATGACTTAAAAATAAATAAGGTAAGTTCATCAAGTGATGAATCGTTATCTGGAGCAAAGTTTAAAGTTCAAAAAGCTACAAAAAATAGTAGTGGAACGTGGACCTGGGATAAAGGAACTACGATAAGTACGGAAGCAAAGGATAAAAACGGAAAAGAAATAAAACGGAACATATGTACTAAAGGAAAAAGTCGAAATAACAGAAGCAGAGCCATTTGATTGCTATTGGATAACAGAAACACAAGCACCATATGGATATAATAAATTTACAGGAGGTATCAGGGTACAGGTAAATAAGAAAATTGAAAAAAATAAAGCTGGTATACAACAGTACATGGTTGATAGTGTAAAAATAAGTGCTTATGAAGATAGGGATCCGAATAGAACAAGAGTTGACTTTAAAGGGGAAAATCCTGTGACATGGGATATAAAAGAGACAACTATAACCCTTAAAATGAAAAATGAACCACAATACGACTTAGCATTAAGAAAATTCATTACATCAATTAACGGAATAGCACCAAAAGAAAGTAGAGAGCCAAGAGTAGATTTAACAACGTTAAAAAATGGAACATTCGACAGAAATAATAACAAAGAATATACGGCAACATATAAACATAATAAGGACGAAGAAGGCAAAGTATTAAAAGCAGCTACAGGAGATAGGGTAGTTTATACAATTAGAATATATAATGAAGGAAAGAAAGCTGGAATAGCAACTGAAATTACAGATTACTTACCAGCGGGATTAAAGCTAGCAGACAATAGTACGATAAATATAAAATATAGTTGGAAAAAAGGTAAGTCAGATAAAGAATATACCGCATATACCACCACTTATTTAAAAGATCAAAATGAAATAATTACAGCATTTGATGAAAAAAATAATACATTATCATTTAAAGATGTTCAAATTGAGTGTGAAGTTATAGCAACAAAGGCTAAAGATAATTTAAAAAACATAGCCGAAATAACAGCTGATGATGGAAAAGATAGAGATTCAACACCTAAAAATGTAAATAAAGGTAATTATGGAAGCACAAGTCAACAAGATGATGATGACTTCGAAGTATTAAAATTTAGACCAACAATAAATTTAGGTGGAACTGTTTGGCTAGATGTAAGAGGAGGAAAAGAAACTCTATCTAATGGATTAAAAGACAGTGATAACAAAGATGAAAAGGGATTAAAAGGCATAAAGGTTGAACTTTATCAAAAAGATGATGCGAATCCAGTAGTAAATGGTACAAAAATTGCAGAAACAACGACTAAGGATAATGGAACGTATATGTTTGAGAAACAACCAATTGATAAATGGTATTACGTTAAATTTACATATAATGGACAAAATTATGAAAATACGTTATATAATGTAAGCAAAACAAATGACAAACATATAAATTCAAACGCTACAGAGAAAAAACAAGATAGAGATAATTTTAATAATGGATTTAATATAAATGATATATCGGATACTGAGCTAAAAAATGAACTTGGATACTTTGAAGATTATAACAAGTTAACGTACCAAAATAGAAAAAAAGAGGCTATAAGTTGTGCAATTTCAGCATATACTGGCCATCAAAATGGAAAAGATTTTTATTATAGTCATTATTCTGCTCCAAGCAGTGTTGATAACGTAACAATTAATACAATTGATTTCGGTATAACAAAGAGAATAGAATTTGATATGAAGCTTGAAAAAGACGTATATGCAGCAACTGTAACGGTTAATGGAAAAACTCAAATATACGGATATAATAAAAAGAAGATACAAGATAGTATTCCAAACTACGAAAGTTTATCTGAGACTGAAAAAGAGACAGCTTTAAACAATTGGACAATAACAGTTGTAAAAGGAGATTATCAAAGAGCTATTGCAGAACCTGATTACAACTTTGCAGGAGTAAATGGAAATGGTAAATTAGAATTATATGTGACATACAAGATTGCGGTAAAAAATCAATCAATGAGTATGTTAGGAGAAGTAACTAAAATAAAAGATTATTATGATTCAACATATACGTATGTACCAGAACTTTCATGGATAAGTAGTAAGAACTATTCAACAAATGATTTAATTAATGTAAGAAAAGGAATAATTAATAGCTTACAAAATTCAACAGCAATATCAAAAGATAAAGATATGAATGCAAGTGAAGTTACTTATAATAGCAATACAAACAATACTTTAGATATTGCATTTAGTGGAAAACTTCAAAGTGGGGAAGCAAAATATTTATATTTAACATTTAAAGTTAAAAATGATAAAGATGGAAAAGATGGAAAAGTAATAACAGGAACTAAAGCAAAAACAAACAAAGCAGAAATAGCAGCATTTAAATCATACTATAAAAAAGGAACAGTATTACCATGCTATAATGGAGAAAACGAATATGAGGTAAAAAATAACACAACTATAGCAGGAAGAGTAGATAGAGATTCAATACCAAATAACTTAAACAAATCAAATGGACCAAAAGAAGATGATGAAGATGAAGCACCAGGATTAAATGTTAAAGTTGAAGGTGACAGAACAATAACAGGTTTTGTATGGGAAGACACAAGAAACAATAAAGTAGACGACAGTGTAATAGGAGACGGAGTATACAATAATAAAGATACAAAAATTGATATAGCTAAAGAAGGAATAAAGGTAGAATTATATATAGCAAAGAGCGAAAAACAATTTGAACTAGTAAAAGATGCTAAATTATCTGTAGATGGAAATAAATATACATTTAGCAATGTAGTTGCAGGAGATTATATTGTAAGATTCACATACGGAGATGGTACAGTAAAATATAATGGACAAGACTATAAAACTACAATATACCAAGATTATGGCGACAGTGATAAATATAACTTAGATGTTAGTGATGAAAACTTATCTAGAGCAGCTGATTTATGGGATGTAAGAACAACACTAAATGCAAGTAGTGCAGCTAATGTAAAAAATGAAATGGCAGAGAAACTTGCAAAAGGTGAAGGAAGCAAAATGATTGCTGATACAAAAACAATAGTAGCTGAAATAGAATATAACAGACAAGTTACTACAGAAAATCCAGCACCAGGTTATGCTATCAAAGGTGTAAACTTAGGACTAGTTGAGAGACCAAAAGCACAATTAGAGTTAAATAAAACTGTATCAAACATTAAAGTAACACTTGCAGATGGAAGTATATTATTTGATGTAAATCAATCAGCAGACAATGTTGCTTGGAAACCAAATACAGCATATAACATTGATAGTAATAAGAAAAATGGAATATATGATAAAAAATATAGACCAACTATAGGATCAAATGCAAAAGGCTTAGTACAATTATCAATGGACCAAGAAATAATGCATGGAGCTACAATACAAATTACTTACAAAATTAAAGTAAAAAATGTTGGAGAAGTAGATTATGAAGGCAAAGAATTCTATTATACAGGTAAGAACCATGGAAATATTGTAACAACAACACCTAACAGAATAATAGATTATGTATCAAATAATTTACAATTTAATAGCAATAGCAATACAAATGATTGGCAAGTTATGACAGTAAACGATGTAATAAACAATAAACTTGTTAATGCAGATGTAGCTGGTGTAATTCTTAAAGATGATAAACCACAATATAATACTATTTTAACAACAACATTTAGTGATACATTAAAACCAGGAGATTCTACAGCTGAAAAAACACTTGTATTAACACAAACTATTACACCAGAGAATACAAGTGATAACCTAAAATATATAAATATTGCAGAAATCGTTGAAACAAGCAACACTGCAGGAAGAAGAATGGCTTACTCAATAGTAGGAAACCAAAACCCAACAGAAGCTGTTGCAGAAGTTGATGCTTCTTCATCAGAAGAAGTAATGATATTACCACCATTTGGTGATACACATATTTACTATATCCTAGGAACAGTAATAGGAATTATCCTTATCGGTGGAATTGCATTTATAATTAGAAAAGTACTAAAAAAATAAACTATACTAATGTAAAACTCTAATGTTATAAAATTAAAGAGAACTCAAATATATTAAAAATATATTGAGTTCTCTTTTTGTATAAAATATATTGAAATTTTCGGCATTTTACGATAAAATTATATTCATAATTTGTTTTATTCGGAAAGAAAATAAAGCAACGTATCACATATTGTAAAAAACTTTTTTATATTATGTATCAAATGTGACAAAAAAATAAAATTATATAAGCTATAATGAACAGGAATTTTAAAATGCATATATAGAAAAGGTAGAGGTGGTAAGGATGTTTCAAAATATATCAAAGGATTATGCAGAAGATCAGTTTGAGGATGTTAAATTAAATAAAAAAGATAATATTAAAAATATTGCAAAAGGATTATTGGCTAAGCAAAATTTAGTACTATATATATTAACTTTTATGGTGTCAATGGTTGGGTTTAGTTCAAATAATTTGATTTTTTCAATTGTTCCTTTTGGACTAGCTTTATTAGCTGCAGCTTTTAGTAATGGACAAGCAATTGGAATAATGTATATTTTATCGTTGATAGGTACTTTTATAAGGTTCGGTACAAACAATTTATTAACTTATGTGGTAACATCATTAACGTTTTTTATACTGGTATTATTAATTAGACCAAAAATTCAAGAAGGTGTTAATGAAAAAAGAAAAATAGGTGTACATCTATTTTTTGCTGTATTTCTTGTGCAAGTAGTACCATTATTTTTTAGAACGTTTTATGTTTTTGATTTATTAACAAGTATAATGTTAGGAATGACTACATACATTTTTTATAAAATATTTGTTAGCTCAATTTCACTTATTAAAGAATTTGAAACAAAGAAAGCATTTACAATAGAAGAAGTAATGGGAACAAGTTTATTAATAGCAATTGCAATATCTGCATTCGGTGATCTAAATATTTTTGGTTTTTCAATTAAGAATATACTAAGTATTTTAATTGTGCTAATATTAGGGTGGAAAAACGGAATATTGGTTGGTGCAACAGGGGGTATAACAATAGGTGTTGTTCTTGGTATAATTGGCGGATCAGAACCTGTGATGATAGCTGTATACGCTGTATCTGGTATGATAGCAGGATTACTAAACCGATTTGGCAGGATTGGTGTTGTTGTAGGATTTATATTAGGAAATGTTGTTATTGCATATGCTGCTAATGGAAATTCTGTACCACTTATTATGTTCCAAGAAATACTAATTGCTTCTCTTGGACTTTTAGCAATACCAAAAAGAATTCAAATTAATATTGAAGATTTATTTGGTACTACAAAACTATTACCAGAAACTACTGGAAGAAGTTTGGAAGAAAATAAAGATACAGTATATAAACTAAATAGTATTTCGGAAACAATATTTGATATGGCAGAAAGCTACCAAGAAGCAGCTGCAACAATACTTTCAGAAGAAGAACTAAAACAACAGGAAAGATCTAATATAGAGATATTTATGGAAGAATTTAAAAATAATCTAGATGGATTAGAAGATAACATGCTATATGATACTATGTGTTATATATCAGAAGAATTTATGATGGATATTTTTGAAATTCTTTTAGAAAAAGATATAATAACAGAAAAGGATTTTATAAATGTTTTAGCAAAGCATAATCAGTACATTGTTGGATTTGAAGATACTAGCAAAAAAGCGCAGGAAGATGTTTATAAAATTGTAAAAGCCTTAAATTATTCTTATCGTGTTAGTAAATTAAGTTTTATATGGAAAAAGAAAATGGATGAAAGCAAAAAGAATGTTTCTGCAGGGCTAAAGGGTGTATCAGAAGCTATTTCAAAAATGGCAGTAGAAATAGATAAAAAAGAAGAGGATTCTTTTGCAGATGAAAAAGAAGAAATTATAAAATTGTTAGAACAAAAAGAAATTTTTATAAAAGATATTAATATAAAAAGAGCAAATTCGGGTAGATACACGGTAAGCGTGTATACAGATATTTGCGAAAATGTAGATGGAACACAGTGTAATATTAAAAAGATAGGAAAAATAGTTAGCAAAGTATTAAACGAAAAAATGATAATACAAGATCAAGAATGTGGCTTAAGGATTAACAAAAAAGAATGTAAATTTACATATTTATCTGAAGATAAATATAAGGTACAAGTTGGAATAGCAAAATCAACAAAAGCTGGGTCTCCTGTTTCTGGGGATAGCAGTATTCATATCAAATTAAATGATGGTAAGTACTTATTAGCACTTAGTGATGGAAAAGGATCAGGACCTGAAGCAATGAAAAGCAGTAAAATAGCAATTAAGATGCTTGAAAGATTGCTTACAGCGGGATTTGAAAAAGATGTATCTATGAAATTAATTAATTCTACATTATCTGCAAATACAAGTGAAGACATGTTTGCAACATTAGATATACAAATTTTAGACTTGTTTAACGGAAATATGGAATTTATAAAAAATAGTGCATGTCCTACGTACATTAAAAGAAATGGAGAAGTACAATTATTAAAAGCGGTATCGCTACCTACTGGAATATTAACTAATGTGGACTTAGTGGTATATGACTACGATTTACAAGATGGAGACATATTAGTAATGTGTAGTGATGGTATTATAGATTCAAACAAAGAATATTTAAATAAACAAGTATGGCTAAAATATTTGCTTGAAGATATACAAATAGATGATGCACAAAAAATAGCAGATATAATTATAGGAGAAGCAATAGATAACGATTTTGGAGTGCAAAAAGATGATATGACAGTTATCGTTGCAAAAATAACAAAGAAATAGGCAGAATGTAAAAAAATAAAGTAAATTAAAAATAATGAAATAAAAATAAACTCGAAGTTATAAAATGTGGCTTCGAGTTTGTTTTTTTCTAGAAAAAATGTCAATGAATAAATAAAAATGTTGTATTTTAGTATAGAAGTATGGTATAGTATATATGGATAATTATAAGTAAACTACATATGGAGGTAAATATGAGTAGAGGTAAGAGATATGACGGAGAACAAAAGCTAAATTGGAAGAAAGTATTTGCTGTTGTTATAGCAATTGCAGTAATTATTATGTTTGTAGTAGGAATAAAAAAGTTAATGACACCAACAAGTAAGGGAGAAGAAAAAGTAGTTGCACAAAAATATCTTCCTGTATATACAAACAGTAAATGGGGTGTAATAGATTCAAAGGGAAACATAGTAATTGAGCCAACTTACGATGAAACAATTATAATACCAGATAGTACAAAAGCTATGTTTATTTGTACATATGATGTTGATTATAATAAAAATACATATAAAACAAAAGTGTTAAATGAAAAAGGCGAAGAAATAATGACAGGATATGATACAGTGGAAGCCATTGAAAATTATGATAAAGATAACACTTTATGGTATGAAGAAGATGTATTAAAAGTTAAAAAAGATGGTAAATATGGAGTAATAGATTTTAAAGGAAAGACAGTTGCTGATTGTATATATGATTCAATAGATGCTATTAAAGGAACAAGCAATAGCTTAATTACAGTTAAAGACTCAAAGAAAGGTTTGATAGATAATACAGGTGCTGTTATTATAGACAATGAATATAAAAATATAGTAGCAATTTCTGATAAATATGAAAATGGATATATTATACAAGCACAAAACGGAAAATACGGAGTAATTAATTGTAATAAAAAAGTTGCATTGGCTGCAAAATATGAAGATGTGAAAGCCATTTATGGTAATGGAATATACTATGTAGTTAAAGAAAATGGAAAATGGAAAATAATAGATACAGATGGAACTAATTATTTATCTGGTAAGTTTGATGATGTTAAATCTATCAATAATGATTATGCAGTTGTAAAACAATCTGGAAAATATGGAGTATACTCAATAACAGATGCTGAAAAAATTATTGATATAAAATATCAAGATATAACATATGCAACAGACTCAAACTATATTGTTAGATTAAATAATAAATATGGTATAGTTAGTTCAGATGGAACAAACTTAATTGATCCAAAATATAAGAACTTAGTGTATAGAAAAGATGCTAATTTCTATGAAGGAATGAATTCGGATTATACATCAGATTTAATAGATAGTGACATGAACGTAAAACTAACTGGAATAATATCAGAGCTTAACTTAGAAAGTGGATACATGAAGGTTAGAGTTGGAGAAGAATATCAATATTATAATTTTAAATTTGAACAAAAACAAAGTAAAGAAGCATTAAAAAACAATACAATATTCTTATCTAAAAAAGATGGAAAATATGGTTTTGTAGATAAAAATGGAATTGTAGTTGTGGATTATATTTATGATGATGCTACTGAGCAAAACGAATTTGGCTATGCAAGTGTTAAAAAAGATGGATTATGGGGTTGCGTAGACTCTAAAGGAAACTTAAAAATTACACCTGCATACAAATTAGAAAACAATATGTTAATAGAATTTATAGGTAAATGGCACATAGGAGAAGATTTAAACTTGAACTATTATACAGATAAATAATGATAATACAGCGATTATGCAATAAACGTAGTGTGTAATGGAGGTAAAAAACGTGGAACTAATGACAAAATATCAATATACATATTTTATATATCCTTATGTTATTGATAATAGTAAATACAATAAATATATTCAGAAATTATTAAGAGATAAAAAATGCAAATTAAGAATATTTGAGAGAGCAAGAGATATGAATTTATATCAATACTTTTCTCCAGATATAAAGGATTATATGTTTTGGTCATTTGGGCTTGACAGAGAAGCAATTAGAAATTTTGATAAATTAGATATAGCATTGAAGTCCAACTTACTTGCTGAGCATGATTGCAATATTTTTGAATATGAACTATCTAAAGATCTACAAGGGAAAATAGGAGAGAAAAACGGTATATTTTTTGATATAAATGATATAAAAATTGTATGTTATAAAACAGGAGTATGTTTCCTAATTTTTAAAACCTCTTTATTAGATAGTAAGGAATTTTCTGATATTTTGAATTTTAATTATAAGTTCAGAGAAGTAAATTCTCAAACATATAATTTAAAACAATATGAAAACATAAAATTGCAATCAGATATATTTAAAGATGTAAGAGAAATATCATCACTTATTAAAGATATTACAGGTGTATATAATGAGAAAAACAGATTAAATTTTAATGACGAAGAATTAATTACTTACTCATATTGTTGCTTAGATCAAGATGCATGGAAGAAAGAAACAGATAGTGAATCTATAGATAATTTGTTTGAAAAGTATCGTATGTTCTTTCCAGCAAGTAAGCAACTTGCTGATTCAGTACAAAATAGAGATGATATGCAAATATATGAAAATAAGTATATTCGTTATGGAATTTCAAATACTGGAACTGTATTACTTACATCTGATGTTAATACATCAAATTATACAACAGTATCACAAAAATATGAGAATGAGTTTTTATACACATATATTTTAGAATTATATAAAAAGATGTTGTTACAGAAGATGAACAGTAACTTTAACAAGAGCAGTAGTTTTAAGAAGGTAGAAAAAGAATTCTTGGATTTTACAAAGAAATTGTGGATTCAAGAAACTACAAACGATGAAATTGGAAAAATATTAAGTAAAAAATGGAGTAGGAACTTAGGTGTAGAAGAAATTTTCTTAAAATTAAAAAACAAATATGATATTTTATATAAACAGTATAATATTGAAAAAACTAGTGATAAAAACGGAAAAGTTGTAGTTGCTATGGTAATTACAATTATAATAGGGGTTATAAATTTAATAATATTGCTAGGGAAATAGCATTTTGGAGGAAATATGCAAATTACAACAGGGATAGATATAATAGAAGTTGACAGAATAAAAAGTGCAGTTCAAGAATTAGGAGATACTTTTTTAAATAAAATTTACACAATGTCTGAAATTGAATATTGCAATAAGTCAAATGGGGATATTAAATATCAACATTTGGCTGCTAGGTTTGCTGCAAAAGAAGCTGTTTTTAAAGCTTTATCAGAAAATATAGATACAAGGGAAGATCTACCATGGAAATTTATAGAGGTTGTTAATAATGATCATGGGAGACCAATGATAAATGTAGAAAAATTGAAAGAGAAAAGTTTTAGTAACCTTAAAAGTATAGATATAAGCATTTCTCATATAAAAGAATATGCTGTGGCAAGTGTTGTTGCAGTGATTGAATAAAAGGAGTGAACAAAGGTTGCAATTATTTGATACACATGCTCATTATAATGATGAAAAATTTGACCAAGATCGTGATGATGTAATTAATGCTATTTATGCTTCTGGAGTAACAAAACTTGTAAACGTAGGTTACAGTTTAGAATCTTCTATAAAGGCAATAGAGATAGCAAGCAAATATAGTTGGATGTATGTAATTTGTGGAATCTCACCAAATGATATTCCTGAAAATTATGAAGAAATAGATAAACAAATTACAAGCCTAGAAAGAGTAATATTAAATGAAAATAAAACGCCAAAGATTGTAGCGATAGGAGAGATTGGATTAGATTACTATTGGAATAAAGAGAATAAAGAATTGCAAAAATATGCTTTTTTAAAGCAAATTGAGTTAGCAAATAAATTGGAGATTCCTATTGTTATTCATACGAGAGAAGCAGTTGATGATACAATAGATATATTAAAAAACATAAAAACACCTACCAAAAAAGGAGTATTCCATTGTTGCCCAATGAATAGACACTTAGTTAGTGAAGCATTAAAGCTAGGTTTCTATATTTCATTTGCGGGACCTGTTACATTTAAGAATGCGAAAAATGCAGATGAAATAATACAAATGGTACCACTAGATAGAATACTAATAGAAACAGACAGCCCATATTTGGCGCCTGAACCTAACAGGGGAAAACGCAATGATTCAAGAAATGTATATTATATAGCAGAGAAAATAGCAAAAGTTAAGGAAATGGACATAGAAGAAATAGCAAATGTAACTTATAAAAATGCTGAAAAGATTTTTGAAATAAATTAAGGAGAATATATGGAGTGTATTAAAAAACCCAATATAATTCTCCTTTTTATTTAAATTTTTTTATTTATTTTATTTTTGTCCTTAGAACTCTATTTGTTTACGGATTTCTCAGCAAAAGAATTGTTAATAATTTTATCATATGGAACTTTATTCTTTAATTCTCCAGCCATTGACATTACTTCTTGAAGGCGGTTAAATGCTTCTTCCTTTAGTATAGGAGTATCATTCCAAGCGTCTATATCTTTATAATTTTGTATAACAGTTGTTAATAAATCTACATCTGTATCTGGGAAGAAAGACTGTATTTGTTCTGAAATTTCTTTAGAAGAATGATCTTTTACCCATTGTTGACCTTGGTATATAGCGTCTGTAAAACCTTGAATTGTATCTTTGTTATTTGTAATATAGCTTTTCTTAGCAAAGTAAGCGGTATAAGGAATTTCTCCAGCTTCTTTACCAACAGAAGCTACAATGTATCCTTTTTTCTGATTTTGAGTAAGGGATGCTGTTGGTTCAAAAAGTGTTACATAGTCCGCATTACCAGAAGCAAAGGCTCCTGCCATTAGGTCAAATTTGATGCTGTCATCTAGTACTAAGTCTTTCTTAGGATCTATACCATTTTTTCTAAGAACGTACTCTAATGTCATGTATGGTACTCCACCTTTTCTTCCAGGGATAACAGTTTTTCCTTTTAAATCTTGCCAACTAAAATTATCAGTTTGTTTTCTAGATATTAAGAAAGAACCATCTTTTTTTGTAAGTTGTGCAAAAACTTGTGTATAATCTTCTTTACCTTCGTTATAAACATAAATTGATGCCTCAGGACCGGCAAAACCTATATCACATTGATTGCTAAGTACAGCTGTCATAACAGCGTCTGCACCTTGACCAGTTGTTAATTCAATTTCTATGCCATGATCTTTAAAGAATCCTTTACTTATTGCAACATATTGAGGGGCATAAAAAACGGAACGAGTCACTTCATTTACCTGAATTGTTTTTAAATCACTTTTGTTATTATTTGATTTTTGAATAAAAATCATTCCAACAACAATACAAACTAGTATTACAATAGCGATGATAGTAATGATTATTTTTTTCAATTTATAAAATCCTCCCTATTTAAATTTTTTACTATTTAGGATAAATTTTTCTAAAAGTAGTACAATAGAATACATTAAACCAGCCACAATTCCTAATATAATTACACTTGTCATAACTAAGTCTAATTTGAATACTTGGCCTCCATATACAATTAAATAACCAAGTCCAGCTTTTGATACTAAGAATTCTCCAGATATAACACCTACTAGTGAAAGACCAATATTTACTTTTAATGAATTTATAAATGTTGATAAATTGGCGGGGATTACAATTTTAGTTAATACTTGCATTTTAGTAGCTTTAAATGTATGTGCCATTTTAATAATTTCTGTGTCTGTTTTTAAAAATCCGTTTAAATTTTCTAGGATGGTAACAATTAAAGAAATAGCGATTGCCATTACAATAATTGCTGGAGTTCCTGCACCTACCCATATAATAATAATTGGGCCTAAGGCAACCTTAGGAAGGCTATTTAAAATTACTAAAAATGGTTCTGATACCTTTGAAAGGAAATTAGACCACCATAAAATGATTGCAATAATTATACCTAATACAGTTCCAAGTAAGAATCCAACAATGGTTTCATAAGAGGTAACCCAAATATGTTTTAATAAGTCGTTAGAACTTAAATTCAAGAAGGTGGTTAAAATTCTACTAGGTTGACTTGTAATAAAACTATCTATTATATTTTTATTTGCAAAAAATTCCCATAAAGCCAAAAAGCCTACTAATATAGATATTTGCGTTAATAAAATAAGAGATTTTTTTTGTTTGATTTTTTTTAAGTATTGTTTTCGTTCTAATGAAATTTCTTTTTTATCCATCTACACCAAGCTCCCTCCATAAAGTATTGAAATATTGGCTAAATTTTGGACTTTCTCTACAGTTTATAGGATTTCTATTTTCTATTTCAAAATCAATATGATGTATGTTTTTTATTGTTCCAGGACGTTTGGATAAAACAAGTACTCTATCTGACATACTAATAGCTTCTGAAATATCATGTGTTACAATAATTGAAGTAATATTTTCTTTTTTTAGGATAAAATAAATATCATTAGTTACCATTATTCTTGTTTGATAATCAAGGGCAGAAAAGGCCTCATCTAAAAGAAGTATTTTAGGTTTTATTGCCAAGGTTCTAATTAATGCAGCTCTTTGTCTCATACCACCAGATAGTTCAGATGGGTATTTATCTTTGAATTCATACAAGTTATATTTCTTTAATAGATCTTCAACATATTCCTTATTTTCTTTTTTGTTTTTTCCTTTTATTTCTAATCCAAACATTGCATTACTTAAAATGGTACGCCATTCTAATAAGCAATCTCGTTGAAGCATGTATCCAATTTTAGGTGAAATGTTATCAACTTTTTCATCTTCAATATATATTTCTCCACTCGATTTCTTTTCTAACCCCGCTATTATAGAGAGAAGTGTTGATTTACCGCAACCACTTGGACCTATAATTGAAACAAACTCTCCTTCTGATACATCAAAACTTACATTTTCTAATGCTAAGATCTCATTCTTTTTACTCTGATATTTTTTGCTAATGTCTTTTACTTCTAATATTTTTCTCACTTTTTTCCTCCTTTTGCAATTTATCCTATTATATTTTATGTTAAATAAATGGATTAGGTGAGAGGATATATTAACAAATTATTTAAAATTGAAAAAACCTCAAATACGACTGTGCGAAGATACTTTCAATAAAAATAAGTTGATTGTAACAAAACTGTAATAAAACCGTAATGAATTTTTAATAAACACATAAAATGACCTTCCGTAAAGGCATATGACACGAGAAAATATATGTAAGAAAAGGCGTATTGCATTTGATTTAAATATGTGTAATTATATGATGGAAAGAAAAAAAGGAGAGAAAAAACATGAAGAGGTTTAAAACTTTAATTTGTATTTGTTTAATTTTGATAGTTGTATCATCAATGGCGATTGTCATAGGAAGGTATGCCATTTCAAAGAACGTAACTGAATCTTCAAGCGAAATGCAAATAGCGGAGAGTAAGAAAGATGCAGGAGAAGTTAAAAGCATTGATATAGATTATGGAAATGGCAAAGTTAAAGCAAAATTGGTATATAACAATTATGTGACCGGCGATGAAAACAAAACAGGAAATGCAACATTAGTTATAGAAAGTTGTGTTGGTGCATTACCACCTCTTCCAAATGAGTATATTGAGAAAATAGGTCATATAGTAATAGAAGAATGTGATTCAATACAAGCTGAAGCATTTAAAGAAATGCCTTATCTTAAATCTGTATACATACGTGCAACATACATGTCTGAGATTGGTGAGTGTGCCTTTGCTGGAAACCAGTTATTAAGTACGGTAGTAATCAGTGAAGGAGTACAGTGCATAGGAGGTGCAGCTTTTAGTGCAGGTAATCCTTTGGGTGTAAGATATGTATATTTACAAGGAGACAATAGTGATTTAACAATTAAGGAAAAAGCTTTTGGGTACGATAATGATGTTGTGATATATTGTAAGCCTGGATCTAATGTAATTGAGTGGGCAAAAGATTATAAAAAGGTATATGTTCATGTAGATAGCGATGGTCCAAAAATTACACCAAAAGAAGATATAACAGTATGGACCTCAGCTAATGTTATTGTAAGAATTGATGCAGAAGATGACAAGTCAAAATTTATATATGATATGAATTTAGGATTGAGTACTGAAGATAAAATAAAAGAAACATTTAAATTAAAGAGTAATTACGATAATTTAGTTATTAATAATGATAAAAAAATTCTTTTTACTGAAAATGGAAGCGTAGATGTAGTAGCAATAGATGCTGTTGGAAATGAGACAAGGCAAACAGTAAAAGTATATAATATAGATAAAACTAAACCAATAATCTATTCTTGTGCAGCTCTCTCATATTCTGATGATGGCGCAAAATATGTAATATCAGCAACAGATTCATCAAGCGGATTACATTCTTCAGCATACAGTTTTGATGGAGGATCAACATGGCAAGAGGAAAATTATAAAGTATTTAATAAAGATACAACTATAACAGTTAAGGTTAGAGACAAAGTAGGAAATACACAACAAAAGACTGTAAAGGTTGTAGCAAGCGAAGGAAATTCTTCAAGTGGAGGATCTTCAAGTGGAGGATCTTCAAGTGGAGGATCTTCAAGTGGAGGATCTACAGCAGTAGATACAACTAGACCTAAAATTAATAGTATTGAAAAGTCAACAAATGGATGGACAAATGTAAGTGTTACTTTAACAGTAAATGCATCAGATGCAAGTGGTATTAAAGATTATAGTTTTAACGATGGTGCAGATTGGCAAACATCAAATAAAAAGACTTTCTCTAGCAATACAGAAGTGGATATTAAAGTAAGAGATACTGCTGGAAATGAGAGCGCTGTTTCATATGTGAATATTACAAATATAGATAAAACAGCACCAAAAATTGTTGGGGTTGATAAATCAACAACAAAATACACAAAAAGATTAACACTAATAGCAAGAGCAACAGATGCACAATCTGGAATAGCAGCATATAGTTTTGATAATGGATCAAACTGGATTGAAAGCACATCAACAATTTATCCAATGCTTTATTCAAGTAATCAATCTAGTGTAAAAATAAAAGTCAAAGATACTGCTGGAAATGTGAGTGCTGCTACTGCCGTAACAATTGATAATATAGATAATACAAAACCAACAATAAATAGTATAACAGGAAATCCAGTCGATTGGACAAATAAAGATGTTACATTAACTATAAATGCATCAGATACAGGATCAGGATTACATAGCACAGCAGCATATAGTTTTGATAATGGAAATACATGGCAAAAATCAAATAAAAAATCTTTTAGCTCAAATCAAATTGTGTATATGAAGGTAAGAGATAAAGTAGGAAATATAAGTGAAACAAAATCTGAAACAATTACTAAGATAGATAAAATGCCACCAACAGTGAAAATAACGGGAAATCCAACAGCATGGACAAATAAAGATGCTACATTAAAAATAGATGCATCAGATATGGGGGCCGGACTAAACACAGCTCAGGGAGCATATTCATTTGATGGTGGAACAACTTGGAGTAATAATACAAGTAAAGTATATATTAGCAATACAAATGGAATAGTAATTAAAGTAAGAGATAATGTTGGAAATATAACAACAAATACTATAAACATAACTAAAATAGATAAAACAGTTCCAGGTATATTAAAAGTTGATGGCAATCCAACAGAATGGACTAAAAACTCAGCAAAACTAACAGCTAGTGCAACTAGCAATGGTGGATCTGAAGTTATAGGATATAGCTTTACAAATGATGCAAGTAAAACAGATTGGCAACCATCAAATCAAAAGGAATTTACTTCAAACCAAACTGTATATGTTAGAGCAAAAGATGAGGCAGGAAATATATCTCTTGCTGAAAAAGTAAAAATAATAAATGTTGATCAAATTAAGCCAACTGTAAAGATAACAGGAAATCCAACATCGTGGACCAATAAGGATGTTACATTAACAATAACAGCATCAGATGCTGAAAGTGGATTACATTCTATGCCATATAGCTTTGATGGTGGAAAGACATGGAGTGATACTGATACAAAAGTATTTACAAAGAACCAGGTTGTAAATATTCAGGTAAGAGATAAAGTAGGTAATATATATGAAACTAGTGTAACAATTAGTAAAATTGATAAAATTTTACCAACAGTTAATATAACAGGAAATCCAGCTGATTGGACAAAAAATGATGTTACATTAACAATAACAGCATCAGATGCAGAATCTGGTTTAAACACAGCTCAAGGAGCATATTCATTTGATGGTGGAACAACTTGGAGTAATACAACAAGTAAAGTATATACAAAAAACACAAATGGCATAATAATTAAAGTAAGAGACGTGGCAGGAAATGTAACAACAAATACTTTAAATATTACTAAAATAGATAAGGATGCACCAACAATTAGTAGTGTAGTAAAGAATCCAGATACATGGACAACAGGTAATGTTACTTTAATAGTAACTGCAACAGATGCAGGATGTGGATTGCATGATACACCATATAGTTTTGATGGTGGAAAGACATGGCAAAAAGAAACAAGTAAGGTTTATACAGAAAATACAAAAAATATAGTAATTAAAGTAAGAGACAAATTAGAGAATATAGCAACTTATGATGTAGTAAATATTACAAATATAGATAGAACACCACCAGTTATAAGTAGTGTAACAGGAAATCCAAAGAGATGGACTAACCAAGATGTAACATTAAAAATAACAGCAACAGATGCAATATCTGGATTACATGATACACCATATAGTTTTGATGGTGGAAAGACATGGCAAAAAGAGGCAACTAAGGTTTATGATAGAATTACATATGATATTGTAATAAAGGTTAGAGATAAAGTAGGAAATACTACAACTTATAGTACTATAGATATAGTAAGAATAGATAAAACTGTTCCAACTATAACAAATGTTGAAGGAAATGTTGAAGATTGGACAACAAAAAATGTAACTCTAACAGTAAGTACAAATGAAAATAGTGGATCACCTGTTGAACAATTTAGTTTTGATGATGGAAAGACATGGCAATTATCAAATCAAAAGACTTTTACAAAAAATGAAGAAGTAAAAATAAGAGTAAAAGATGAAGCAGGAAATATTTCGCCTGTTAGATTAGAAAGCATTACAAAAATAGATAAAGATGCACCAGTTGTAAGTAGCATAACAGGAAACCCAACAGCATGGACAAACAAGGACGTTACATTAACAATAAATGCAACAGATGCAGGATGTGGTTTACATTCTACACCATACAGCTTTGATGGTGGATCAACATGGCAAACATCAAATAAAAAAACATTTAGTTCTAATCAAGTGGTAAAAATAAAAGTAAAAGATAAACTAGGAAATACATATGAAACTAGTGTAACAATTTCAAAAATTGATAAAGTTGCACCTACAATAAGTGGTGTAACAGGAAATCCAACAGCATGGACAAAAGGAGATGTGACATTAACAATAACTGCATCAGATGCTGAATCTGGCTTACAATCAACACCATATAGTTTTGATAATGGAGCAACTTGGGTATCTTCTAATAAACAAGTATTTACACAAAATAAAGAAGTAATAATAAAAGTAAGAGATGTTGCTGGCAATATAACAACATACAATAAAATTGTTATTAATAAAATAGATAAGAATGCACCAACAATTAGCAGTGTAGTAAAAAATCCAGGTACATGGACAACAGGAAATGTTACTTTAACTGTAACTGCAACAGATGAAGGAAGCGGATTACATTCTTCAGCATACAGCTTTGACGGTGGATCAACATGGCAAACAGCTAATACAAAAACTTATACAAATAATACAAATGGAATAATAATTAAGGTAAGGGATGTATTAGGAAATACTGCAACATATCAGACAATTAATATTACAAATATAGATAAAACAGCACCAATCATAAGCAAGGTTGAGGGCAATCCAACAGCGTGGACAAATAAAGATGTAACATTAAAAATAACTGCAACAGATGCAGGGTGCGGATTACATAATACACCATATAGCTTTGATGGCGGAAAGACATGGCAAAAAGAAGCAAGTAAGATTTATAAAGAAAACACAAAGAATATAGTAATTAAAGTTAAAGATAAATTAGGAAATACATCAACTTATAGTGCTATAGACATAACTAAAATAGATAAAACAGTTCCAACTGTAATAAAAGTTGATGGCAATCCAACAGAGTGGACAAACGGGCCTGTAACGTTAACAGTTACTATAACTGGAAATTGTGGTTCATGTATAATATCATACAGCTTTGATGATGGTAAGACATGGCAAACAAGCAACAAGAAAACATTTGCTAATAATCAAGAAGTTGTAATTAAAGTAAAAGACGAAGCAGGAAATATGTCACCAAGTTACAATGTTAGCATTACTAAAATAAGAACTGCACCAGATATATCGATAAAATCAGATGTATATGAAGTAGATGAAGTATATATTAACAGAGTACGTCAAAAAACAACTGTTGCAACATTTGCTGAAAAAATAATGCATAATGCATCTATGAAGGTTTATACAAAAGATAATAAAGAGTTAAAAGATACAGATATAATTGGTACAGGAATGACTGCTAAGTTTACACTTAATGGAGAAGAAAAAACATTAAATATAGTTGTTACAGGAGATTTAACTGGTGATGGTAAAGTAACAAACTCTGATATGTTAAGAATTGCAAGATATATGACTGGAAAAGAAAAAGGATTAGATGAAATTTACTTAATGGCGTCTGATGTGTTTGAAGATAATAAGTATCCAAATTGCGTTGACTTACTAAAAATGGCTAGAGCGTTAGTAGGGTTAGATAAAATATAAAAATATTTATAAAAAATATTGACGAAAATTAAAATATAAAATATACTTATTTAAGCAAGGAGGAATACAAATGAAAAAAATAGTAACAATAATGCTCGTGATTTTACTTTTATCAATATATAGTAGCTTTGTATTCGCTGCAAGTACACCAATTTTACTTACGGGTGATTCAACTGCAAAGCCAAATGAAACAAAAACATTAACAATGCAGATTTCATCTGGAAAATTAATAGGTGTAGTAAGTGGTAAAATAGTATGTAGTGATAATGTAAAAATAGAAAGTGTAACTGCAAAAAACAACTGGGTACTAACTTATAATGAAGAAACAAAAGCATTTAGTATTCTAAAAGCTGAAGGATCAATGACAGATACAATATTAGAAATAAAATATACTACAGGTGCTTCAGAAGGAGATGCAACAATTACAATTACTGAATTACAAACAGCAGGTACTGATTATCAAGAAGAGAGTTTAGATAATTTAGTGGCTACAATAAAAGTACAAGCAGAAAAGCCAGAATTAACTTCAATAGAGATTACTAAAGCACCAAGCAAAACTCAATATAAAGCAGGAGAAAAGTTTGATAGCACAGGATTACAGATAACTGCTAAATATAGCAATGGTACAACAAAAGATATAACTAGCAACATTACTATAGAAAGCACAGAGCTAAAAGCAGGAGATAGCGTAGTTGAGATAAAATATACAGAAAACGGAGTAACAAAATCTGTTCAACAAACTATAACAGTAAAAGCTGTAGCAAATAATAATACAAACAATTCAAATAACACAGCAAATAATGCAAGTAATGCAAATAATTCAAGCACTAAGAACAACACAAAAAAGAATACTGATAATTCAAGTGCAAAATCAAAGTTGCCTCAAACAGGTGTAGATAGTACAATAATGTTTTTAATTCCATGTTTAATAATTATAGCTATTGTTTCTTACAGTAAGCATAAAAAATATAAAGGAATATAAAAATCAAATAATAAAGAAGATCCGATAGTAAAATATTTATACTATCGGATTTTTCGATGTTGTTATCATAGTTATACAGTTCAGTACAGTTAACTACAATACACTTCACTTAAATAGATATAATAAAAAAATGATATTATTTTAATTTGCTTAATGCTTCAATTCTATCATCTATAGATGGATGAGTAGATAGTAAGCTAGTTTTCTTTCTATTTTTTTCACTTCCATTTGCATTAGATTTAAATGGACTTACTATATACATATAAGCGGTAGCGTTATTTGCTGTTTTTAATTCATTTGTATCTGCGTCCAATTTTCTTAAAGCTGATATTAGTCCGTCTGGATTTCTAGTGAATTCAACAGCCGTACTATCAGCTAGGTACTCTCTACGTCTTGATAAAGCTAGTTGCATTAGTTGACCAAATAATGGTGCTAAAATTAAGCAAAGTAATCCAATTAACATTAAAATAGAATTTCCTTTACTATCGCTATCATTATCTTTGCCTCTACCCCAAAACAGAGCACGACTAACCCAATCAGAAAGCATTACAATAAATCCTACCATTACACTTACAACAGCTGATAAAAGAATGTCGTAGTTTTTTATGTGTGAAAGTTCATGTGCAATAACACCTTCTAATTCATAATAATCAAGTTTTTCAAGTATGCCTGTTGTAACACAAATCACAGCATTTTCAGGATTTCTTCCCGTTGCAAAAGCATTAGGTTGTGGATCATCTACAATATACAATCTAGGCTTATATTTTAAACCAGATGATACCATAAGTGCATCTAATATATTTACTAGTCTTTGATTTTCCTCATGTGTTGCTGGACGAGCATGATTAACTGCTAATACGATTTTATCACTATAATAGTAAGAACCAAATGTAGTTATAATTGAAAATATTAATGCAATTATAATTGAAAAATATCCCAAATCAAATGCCATACAAATATAGTATACAATTAATGCAATTACGACTAAAAATATGCTGACTATTATACCTGTTTTTATTTTATTTCTTTTTATATCCTCGTACATTGTTTACCTCTCAAAAATATATATTTATTTAAGTTACGTATAGATAAAAGTAAATGCAATATTACTACTTTGGTATATAAAATAGTAATATTGCATTTCAGTTAAAATTATTTACCAAAATCAACTTTAACATTTTTTCTAGCTTCTTCACTTTCAGCTTCAAATAAAGATTCTGCTGAAAAATGAAACATAGAAGCTATAATGTTTGATGGGAATAATTCTAATTTTGTGTTATATCTAGTTACTGTATCATTGTAGAATTGTCTAGAGTATGATATTTTGTTTTCAGTATTTCTAAGCTCTTCTTGTAACTCTGAAAAGTTTTGATTTGCTTTTAAATCTGGATAGTTTTCAGAAACTGCCATGATTGTTTTTAATGCTCCTGAAAGTTGATTATCTAATTCAGCTTTTTCAGAAACTGATTTAGCATTTGCCCAAGAAGAACGTAATTGAGTTACTTTTTCTAATACTTCGCTTTCATGAGCCATATAACCTTTTACACTTTCAACTAGATTTGGAATTAAATCAAATCTTCTTTGTAATTGTACATCGATTTGACTCCATGCATTTTTTACTCTTTGTTTTAATTGTACTAAGCTATTGTATGAACCTATTACAAATAAAATTAGAATAAGGATTAAACCTAATAAAATCCATAAGAACATAAATGTTTCCTCCCCAAAATAATATAATATCTTAATATTACCATATATTTTAATAATATACAATATTTATATTTGTAAAATATATGTGAAAAATATATGTAAAAAATATAAAAGTAAAAAATATTTTCAGAAATTTTTTTATAGTTTGTTATTTTTTTCGTACAAGCAGCATATAATGTAATATGCTGAATTTCTTAGCAAAAGCACCAAAATTTGACATGAGTTTAAAAAAATGTTATAATGTATTTGTTGCTTTTAAAGGAGGGAACAAAAAATTTATGAAAAATAATGACAAAGCGTCAATATCGCTTAAAAAGATAGTATGCATAAGTATAGTATTATTATTTTTATTAAGCTTTGGTGTAATGGCAGGAAATATTAAAGTAAATAATGTTAAGATTTTCTTAGCAAGTGGATATGAAATGACTGTAGTAACTACAAAAACAAATGTAAAAGAAATTTTGAAAGAAAATCATATTATATTGTTAGAAGATGAAAAAGTAACACCTTCTGAAGAAGAAGAAATTTCTGATAACAAGACAATTATTATTTCAAAAAAATCAGATAATGTTGTTGTCGCAGAACAAACAGAAAATTCTTCAAATGTTGGAACAGAAGATGTATTACAAAATTATTCAAAAATAGTAGAAAAAATTGTTACTGAAAAAGTAAAAATACCATATGAGACTATAAAGAAAGATGTTTCAACAGGTTCAGGATCAAAACAAAATCAAGTAGTTCAAAATGGTGTAGACGGTTTAAAAGAAGTAACATATAAAATAAAATATCAAAACAATAAAGAAATTGAGAAGATTGAGATATCTTCAAAAATAGTTAAAAAACCTATCAATAAAATTATAGAAATTAGAACAAAGCAAGTAACATCAAGAAGTTCAGTATTAAGAACTGCTACAACAAACCCAGCAGCAACTGCTTCTACAACACTTGCAAAAAAAGTGCAAGGAGTTACTCCTAAAGTAAGTACTTTTAATACATCAGCATATTGTGCATGTGTAAGTTGTTGCGGAAAATCAAATGGTATTACATCATCTGGTGCAAGAGCATCACAATGGTACACAATTGCAGCAGGAAGATGTTATCCAATAGGAACAGTTATATATATACCATATTTTAAAGATAAACCAAATGGTGGATGGTTTGTAGTTCAAGATAGAGGTGGAGCTATATCAAGTAACAGAATTGACGTATTTATGGGCTCACATAGTCAAGCTTTACAATTTGGTAGAAGAAATCTTACATGTTATGTATATGAATTTTAGTTAAATATTAAATGACTCAGAGGGTAACACTTTTGAGTCATTATTTTAATTTAAGAATGATGGAGAAGATAGTATGAAATTAATTTCTTGGAATGTAAATGGATTAAGAGCTGTAATAAATAAAGGCTTTGAAAATTTTTTTAACGAAATTGATGCAGATATTTTTTGTATTCAAGAGATAAAGATGCAAAAAGATCAAATAGATGATAACATGAAAAGAATTTTTGAAGGATATTATTCATATTGGAATAGTGCTATAAAAAAAGGATATTCTGGTACAGCTGTATTTTCAAAAACAGAACCTATTAATGTAACTTATGGGATAGGAATAGAGGAACATGACAAAGAAGGAAGAGTAATAACACTAGAGTATGAAGATTTTTATTTAGTAAATTGTTATACACCAAATTCTAAAAGAGAACTTGAGAGATTAGAATATAGAATGATATGGGAAAATGAGTTTCGTAATTATTTAACTTCTTTAAATAAAATAAAACCAGTTATTTTATGTGGAGATTTAAATGTGGCACATGAAGAAATTGATTTAAAGAACCCTAAAACTAACAGAAGAAATGCAGGTTTTACTGATGAGGAAAGAGAAAAAATGACAGAGTTACTTAAATCTGGATTTACAGATAGTTTTAGATATTTGTATCCTAATAAGACAGAATGCTATTCTTGGTGGTCATATATGGGGCATGCTAGAGAAAAAAATGTTGGATGGAGAATAGATTATTTTATTATATCTAAAACGATTGAAGAAAAAGTAAAGGATAGTTATATTTATTCAAATGTTATGGGAAGTGATCATTGTCCTATAGGAATTGAATTAAGGTAAATAGTTGTAGATATAGAAAATAGCATAATATAAAAATAGAATTATATAAAATATAAAGACATAAATTATAGAGATATAAATTATAAAGAATAAAATTTGCAAAGGTGGGAATTTTATGGAAGAAAAGAAAAGACCTATTACAAAATGGTTATATTGGTTTTTATTTGCGGTGGCAATTATTATTGTGTATAAAACTTTAGATAATTTTACTGCCATTGGAGCGTGGATAAAGAATTTACTTGATATATTAATGCCGTTTATTATAGGGGTGTTGTTGGCTTATTTATTATACATACCATCTAGAAAAATAGAACGAATGTATTTAAAGGTAAAAAAGCCGAAGATTGTAGCGAAAAAGGCTAGAGGTTTGTCTATTTTTACAGTATATGTTATTGTAATTTTACTTATAATAGTAGCATTTAAATTCTTAATACCAGTTATTTCAGAAAGTATAATAGATCTTATTAATAATTTTCAAGGCTATTATAATCTTACAATGCAAAATATAGATAGCTTACCTGAAGATTCTTTTTTAAGAAATGAAATTGTATTAGATATTATTAATAATGTAAAAAGTATAGATTTAAAACAATTTATAAATATGGATAGATTAGCACAATATGCTAAGGGTGCTATAGATTTTGCCTCTAAAATATTTGATTTCTTTGTTGCTATAATTGTGTCTGTTTATGTTCTGTTGCAAAGAAGTGAGATATTAGAATTTTGTAGGAAACTATGCAAGGCTGTTTTTAAAGAAAATACATATAAAAATATGGGAAAATATTTTAATAGAACAAATGAGATTTTCTTTAATTTCTTGGCAGGTCAATTTATAGATGGAATCATTGTTGGAATTATTACATCTATAGCAATGTCAGTAATGGGCGTAAAATATGCAGTACTTCTTGGATTTATGATAGGACTATTTAATTTAATACCATATTTTGGAGCTATTATTGCGGTGGTAATTGCAACATTAATTACATTACTTACAGGAGGATTTTGGCAAGCTTTTACGATGGTAATTGTTATTACAGTTTTACAACAAGTTGATGCTAATATTATAAATCCAAAGATCATAGGATCCTCATTAAAAATAAGTCCTTTACTTGTTATTTTTGGAGTTACAGTTGGAGGCGCATATTTTGGTGTGTGGGGAATGTTTTTAGCAGTACCACTTATTGCAGTGTGTAAGCTACTTTTAACAGATTATATTGAATGCAAAAACAAGTCGAAAAATTAAAATCATAACTTGCATTTGAGATACTTATATAGTAAAATGTTAGTCACTAACCAAAGAAAGGAATTTTAACTATGCAAGTTATATTAAAATATGCTTTAACATTTTTTGTTTCAATGGTTCCACTAGTAGAATTAAGAGGAGCTATTCCAATTGGATTAAGCCAATTACTTGGAGATCCGTTACCAGTTATACCACTTTACATTGTATGTATTTTGGGGAATATGCTTCCAGTTCCTATTATATTTTTCTTTGCAAGAAAGGTATTGGAATGGGGTGCAGACAAAAAGTTTATAGGAAAGTTTTTTAGATTTTGCTTAGAAAAAGGCGAAAAAGGAGGAAAGAAACTACAAGAAAAAGCTGGTAGAGGATTATATTTTGCTTTATTCTTATTTGTAGGAATTCCAGTACCAGGAACAGGTGCGTGGACAGGAACTCTTGCAGCTAGCTTTCTAGATATGGACTTTAAAAAGAGTGTTATATCAATAATGGCAGGGGTTGTACTAGCAGGCGTAATAATGGGACTAGCATCTTTTGGAGTTTTCAGTACAATAGGAACAATTTTTGGGTAAAAAATTATATTAAAATATTGACAAGCACTATCTTTATGTTATATACTAAAATATGATAGGGATCTTGTCTAAATATGATCCCTAATGTACGGAAAATAGGGATGGTTAATATAAAAGTGAGAATTTTTATTAACATTTTTTAATTAATAATTGTGTAAAAAGTTAAGTTGGTAAAAGCTAAATTTGCCAGCCTGGCTTTTTATTGCTATTTTTATTTTCGTTATGTAAATTTAAAAAGAAGAGGAATTGTTACAGTATTGTTTACGGAAAAAAGAGTTTGAAGAGCAGGAAACTCATTATTTTGTAAATGCAATATTGTAAGCAAGAAGGACTTCTTATTAAATCATATATATTTTATTCTGCTTAATCTTTTTTAGGGGTGATTTTTTTGGTAAAAGACATTAAACACGAGAAATGTACTCGTAAGACTTTTGCAAAAATCGGCGATTCAATCGAAATGCCAAATCTTATTAAAGTCCAAAAAGATTCTTACGATTGGTTCGTAGAAGAAGGACTAGGAGAAATATTAAAAGATATATCTCCAATCGTTGATTATTCAGGAAATTTAGTTCTTGAATTTCTAGATTACTATATGGAAGAAAAAACAAAATACACATTAGAAGAAGCTAAAGAGAGAGATGCTACATATTCAACAAGATTACATGTAAAAGTAAGACTAATTAATCGTGAGACAGGAGAAATAAAAGAGCAAGTTATTTATCTAGGTGATTTTCCTCTTATGACAGATAGTGGTACTTTTATTATTAATGGTGCTGAAAGAGTTGTAGTAAGCCAGTTAGTTCGTTCACCAGGTTGCTACTATGCTTTTGAACATGACAAAACAGGAAAGAAAATCTATACATCAACTGTTATGCCAATAAGAGGTGCATGGATTGAATATGAAACAGACGGAAATGATGTGTTCTATGCAAGAGTTGATAGAACAAGAAAAATACCTGTAACATCATTGTTAAGAGCTATTGGAGTTATAACAGATGAACAAATTGTTGAACTATTTGGAGATGATCCTAAAATAAATGCTACTATACAAAAAGACCCAATTAAAACTCAAGAGGAAGCATTAATCGAAATATATAAGAAATTAAGACCGGGAGAACTTCCAACAGTTGATGCTGCTAAAAACTTATTTAATGGTTTATTCTTTGATCAAAGAAGATATGATCTAGCAAAAGTTGGTAGATATAAATTTGATAAAAAATTAAATTTAGCTACAAGAATTACAGGTAGAGTAGCATATGAAGACATTATTGATAGTGCTACAGGTGAAGTATTAGCAGAAAAAGATACTATAATAACAGAAGACATTGCAGAAAAAATACAAAACACAGGAATTAACATCGTAGATGTTAAAATAGATGATAAAAAAGTTAGAATAATTGGTAATGGAATTGTAAATATTCATGAATATTTACCAACTGTTGATTTAAGCGACTTACATATTAAAGAGTATGTTAATTTTGAAGTTTTAAAATCAATTGTAGATAATACAGATCCAAAAGATTTACATGATGTAATTAAGGAGAGAATTGAGGAATTAATACCAAAACATATAACAACAGAAGACATTATTGCTTCAATTAGCTATTTATTAAATCTTGATTATGGTATTGGAAATGTAGATGACATAGATCACTTAGGAAATAGACGTATTCGTTGTGTTGGAGAACTTTTACAAAATCAATTTAGAATTGGTTTAACAAGACTAGAAAGAGTTGTTCGTGAAAGAATGACAATTCAAGACCTAGATGTTGTAACTCCACAAACTTTAATTAATACAAAACCAATTACTTCATCAATTAGAGAATTCTTTGGAAGCTCACAATTATCACAATTTATGGATCAAACAAACCCACTTTCAGAGTTGACTCATAAAAGAAGAATTTCAGCATTAGGACCTGGTGGTCTTTCAAGAGAAAGAGCAGGATTCGAAGTTAGAGATATCCACTATACACACTATGGTAGATTATGTCCAGTAGAATCACCAGAAGGACCTAACATTGGACTTATTTCTGCACTTTCATCATTTGCTATTATAAATGAGTATGGATTTATAGAAACACCATATAGAAAAGTTGTTGATGGAAAAGTTACAGATGAAATAGTATATATGTCAGCTGACGAAGAGGATAAATATATTATTGCTCAAGCATCTGAAAAATTGGACGAAGATGGAAGATTTATAAATGAAAGAATTAGAGTTAGAATCAGAGAAGAAATAACAGTAGTTGATAGAGATAAAGTTAATTTTGTTGATGTATCTCCAAAACAATTAGTTTCTGTAGCAGCTGCTATGATTCCTTTCTTAGAGCATGATGACGTAAAACGTTCATTAATGGGATCAAACATGCAACGTCAAGCTGTTCCTTTACTTATGCCAGAGTCTCCAATAGTTGGAACAGGTATTGAATATAGAGCCGCTAAGGATTCTGGAATTACAGTTACAGCTAAAAATGCAGGTGTTGTAGAAAAAGTAACTGGTGAAGAAATTATTATTAGAAATAATAAGGATGAATTAGATACATACAAATTAAGAAAATTCAAGAGAACTAATGGTGGAACATGTATCAATCAAAGACCAGTAGTCGTTCGTGGAGAAAAAGTAAAAGAAGGAGATCTAATTGCTGATGGACCATCTACAAAAGATGGAGAAATGGCACTTGGAAGAAACGTAGTTATCGCATTTACAACATGGGAAGGTTACAACTACGAGGATGCTATATTAATTAATGAAAGATTAGTTAAAGAAGATGTTTATACTTCTATACATATTGAAGAATATGATTGCGAATGCCGTGATACAAAATTAGGTCCAGAAGAGATTACACGTGATATTCCAAATGTTGGTGATGACGGATTAAAAGACCTAGATGAAAATGGTATTATAAGAATTGGTGCAGAAGTAAGACCAGGTGATATATTAGTTGGTAAAGTTACTCCAAAAGGAGAAACAGAATTAACAGCAGAAGAAAGATTACTTCGTGCTATATTTGGAGAAAAAGCAAGAGAAGTTAGAGATTCATCACTTCGTGTACCTCACGGAGAAGGTGGAACAATTGTAGATATAAAAATATTTACAAGAGAAAATTCTGATGAATTAGGACCTGGTGTAAACCAAATAATTCGTTGCTATATTGCTCAAAAAAGAAAAATATCAGTTGGAGATAAAATGGCTGGACGTCATGGTAACAAAGGTGTTATTTCAAGAATATTACCAGAAGAAGATATGCCATTTATGCCAGATGGTACTCCAGTAGATATAGTTCTTAACCCACTTGGTGTTCCTTCTCGTATGAACTTAGGTCAAGTTTTAGAGGTTCACTTAGGTATGGCTGCTAAAGCATTAGGATGGAAAGTTGCAACTCCGGTTTTTGATGGTGCAACAGACGAAGAAATAAGAGAATTATTAAAGAAAGCTGGATTACGTGAAGATGGTAAAACAACATTATATGATGGTAGAACAGGTGAAGCATTTGATCATCCAATAACTGTTGGTGTTATGTATATGTTAAAATTACACCACTTAGTAGATGATAAAATACATGCTCGTTCAACTGGACCATACTCACTTGTAACACAACAACCTTTAGGAGGTAAAGCTCAATTTGGTGGACAACGTTTTGGAGAGATGGAAGTTTGGGCATTAGAGGCTTATGGCGCAGCGTATACTCTACAAGAAATGTTAACTGTAAAATCTGATGATGTTGTTGGACGTGTTAAGACTTATGAAGCAATAGTAAAAGGAGAAAATGTTCCAGAACCAGGAGTTCCAGAAGGATTTAAAGTATTAATAAAAGAACTTCAATCTTTAGGATTAGACGTTCGTTTATTATCACATGATAATAAAGAATTAGAATTAAAAGAAAATATTGATGATGGTATTGACTTTAATTTAGACGATAAAAAAATGGCAGAGTCTGTTTTAGATGAAAGAGAATTAGATAATGGATATACTGAAGAGACTGAGGAAGCTGTAGAGGCTGACGAGGAAGATGATGCTGCATTATTTGAGAATTTTTCAGATGACGAATTAGATTTTGACGAGACAGATTTAGATATGACTGATTTAGGAAAAGATAATTTACTTAATGATCAAGATATTTTAGACGATGACGAATAATATTTGTTTCAAATTCTAAATATATCAATTTAATTAAATAGAGTTTTGAAAGAGAGTGATGCGACATGAAGGAATTGTACAGCGGTGGATAGCATAATATCTTTCAAAGCTCAGCAAAATAATAATCGGGGGAGGCTGAATCCATAGTGGACGAATTAGAAGTTTTTGATAAAATCAAAATAGGATTAGCATCAGATGAAAAAATAAGAGAGTGGTCAAAGGGAGAGGTAAAAAAACCTGAAACTATAAACTATAGAACTCTAAAACCAGAAAGAGATGGACTATTTTGTGAAAGAATATTTGGACCAACAAAAGATTGGGAATGTCATTGTGGTAAATATAAAAGAGTAAGATATAAAGGCATTGTCTGCGATAGATGTGGTGTTGAAGTAACAAAAGCAAAAGTAAGACGTGAAAGAATGGGACATATAGAACTTGCTGCACCAGTTGCACATATTTGGTATTTCAAGGGAATTCCAAGTAGAATAGCATTAATGCTAGATATCTCACCAAGAAGTTTGGAAAAAGTAATTTATTTTGCTTCATATGTTGTAATTGATAAAGGTGATACTGGACTTATGAAAGCACAAGTATTATCTGAAAAAGAATATCATGAGGCAGAAGAAAAATATGGTAAAGGTTCTTTTAAGGCTAAAATGGGTGCCGAAGCAATAAGAACTTTACTAGAAGAGATCGATCTAGATAAATTATCAGAGAGTTTAAAGAAAGAATTAGAAAAAGCAAGTGAGCAAAAGAAAGCAAAACTTGTAAAAAGATTAGATACTGTAGAATCATTTAGATTATCAGGAAATAGACCAGAGTGGATGGTAATTAATGTTGTACCAGTAATCCCACCTGAATTAAGACCTATGGTACAATTAGATGGTGGAAGATTTGCAACATCTGACTTAAATGATTTATATAGAAGAGTTATTAATAGAAATAACAGATTAAAAAGATTATTAGAATTGGGTGCTCCAGAGATTATTGTAAGAAACGAAAAAAGAATGTTACAAGAATCTGTAGATGCATTAATAGATAATGGTAGACGTGGAAGACCTGTTACAGGTGCTGGAAACAGACCATTAAAATCTTTATCAGATTTATTAAAAGGAAAACAAGGTAGATTCCGTCAAAACCTACTTGGTAAACGTGTTGATTATTCTGGACGTTCTGTTATCGTAGTAGGACCAGAATTGAAAATTTATCAATGTGGTGTTCCAAAAGAAATGGCTGTTGAATTATTCAAACCATTTGTTATGAAAGAATTAGTTGGAAGAGGAATTGCTCATAATATTAAAAATGCAAAGAGAATGGTAGAAAGATTACGCCCAGAAGTATGGGATATATTAGAAGATGTTATTAAAGATCATCCAGTAATGTTAAACCGTGCACCTACACTACATAGACTTGGTATTCAAGCATTTGAACCTGTTTTAGTAGAAGGTAGAGCTATAAAACTTCATCCATTAGTTTGTACAGCATTTAATGCTGACTTTGATGGTGACCAAATGGCTATTCACGTACCACTTTCACCAGAAGCTCAAGCAGAATCAAGATATTTAATGTTATCTGTTAACAACCTATTAAAACCACAAGATGGTAAACCAGTTACAGTACCTACACAAGATATGATTTTAGGTGCATATTACTTAACAATGGAAGTTGATGGAGAACCAGGAGAAGGAAATTATTTCGAGTCACCTGAAGAAGCTGTAATGGCATATGTAAACCATGATTTAGGAATGCATGCTAAGATTTATGTTAGAATTACAAAAGAAATCAATGGTGAATTAAAGAGCAAAAAAGTTGAAACAACAGTAGGAAGATTAATATATAATGAAGGAATTCCACAAGATCTAGGATTTGTAGATAGAACAAACCCAGATACAATGTTTGATCCAGAACTTAACTTTACTGTTATGAAGAAAAATTTAGGAAAAATCATTGCAAAATGTATTAATGTACATGGATTAAGTAAAACAGCAGAATTACTAGATTATATAAAATCAACTGGATATAAATATTCTACAATCGCCGGTATGACAGTATCTGTAGATGACGTTAAAGTACCACCTGCTAAAAAGCAAATATTAGCAGATGCTAATGTTGAAGTTGATAAAGTATTAAAACAATATAAACGTGGTTTAATTACAGATCAAGAAAGATATAACTCAGTTATCAAAATTTGGGAAGCTGCAACAGATAAAGTTACAGAGGCAATGAAGGATAACTTTGACAGATTAAACCCAGTTTACATGATGTCAGAATCAGGAGCCAGAGGTAACGTTAACCAGTTAAGACAAATTGCAGGTATGCGTGGACTTATGGCAAGTACAACAGGTAAAACAGTTGAGATACCAATTACTTCATCATTTAGAGAGGGACTAGATGCTCTAGAATACTTCATTGCTACTCATGGTGCTCGTAAAGGTGGTGCTGATACTGCATTAAAGACTGCTGACTCAGGATATTTAACAAGAAGATTAGTTGATGTTTCTCAAGATATAATTGTAAGAGAACCTGATTGTGGAACTCATGAAGGAATTGAAGTTGCTGACATTAAAGATGGAAATCAAGTTGTTGAAAAAATGGTTGAAAGATTAATTGGTAGATATCCATTAGAAGATGTTATAGATCCAAATACAAATAAAGTAATTGTTGATACAGAAACTTTAATTACAGAAAATATCGCAGAACAAATAATCGCTGCAGGAATTACAAGCTTAAAAGTACGTTCAGTACTTGGTTGTAGAACAAAACATGGCGTATGTGCAAAATGCTATGGTATGGGACTTGCAACACGTGAAGAAGTAAATATAGGAGAATCAGTAGGTATTATAGCTGCACAATCAATTGGTGAGCCTGGTACACAGCTTACAATGAGAACAATTCACTCTGGTGGTGTTGCCGGTGTTGCAGATATTACACAAGGTCTTCCTAGAGTTGAAGAGTTATTTGAAGCTAGAAAACCAAAGGGTCTAGCAATAGTATCTGAAATAAATGGTGTTGTAAAAATATCTGAAGAAAAAACTAACAAAGAAGTTACAATTACTTCAAAAGATGATTCTAAGACATATACAATTCCATTTGGATCAAAATTACGTGTAAGAGACGGCGAAGAAGTTAAGGCAGGTCAACCAATTACAGAGGGATCTATTAACCCTAATGAAATCCTTGCTATTAATGGAGCAGATGGAGTTTACCAATATTTAATTCAAGAAGTTCAAAAAGTTTATAGAAACCAAGGTGTTGATATTAATGATAAACATATTGAAGTTATAGGTAGACAAATGCTTAAAAAAGTTAGAGTTGAAGATAATGGGGATACAGAATTATTTGCAGGATCACTAGTAGATATTTATGATGTAGAAAAAGAAAATGATAGAGTTGTAGCAGAAGGAGGAAGACCAGCAACATATAAACGTGTGTTACTAGGTATTACTAAGGCTTCTCTTGCAACAGAAAGTTTCTTATCTGCCGCATCATTCCAAGAGACAACAAGGGTACTTACAGAGGCAGCTGTAAAAGGTAAGGTTGATGAATTAATAGGATTAAAAGAGAATGTTATCATTGGTAAGTTAATTCCAGCAGGAACTGGTTTAAATGTATATAAAAATATACACATAAATACAGAAAAGGAACCTGAAAAAGTTGATACAACTGCTGAAGTAGATCAAAAAGAAGAAACTACAATAGATGATGCAGTAGTAGATTAATACATGTATGTGACTTTACGTTAACTTGACAAAAATAGTGAAAAATAGTACAATATATAGTGTTGTACTATTTTTTTATAGTATAAATGAAAACAAAGACAATTCATTGTCAGAATGAAGGGATTTATGTATCATAATAAAAAGATATTTGAAAAAATAATTTCAAAAACAAAGATTTATCTAGCTATTATAGCAATACTCATGATACTTCTTTGTGCATATAATATTAATCTTATTATTCCATCTGTTATTATATTTGCATTAATTATTATGTATGCATATTGGACAAATAGTAAGGGACAAGAAGAACTAACAGAGCATATTAAGAATTTAACATTTAGTGTTGATAAGATTGCAAAAATAGCGTTAGTTAATTCTCCATTTCCTTTAATAATTGCAGAAACAAATGGAAATTTGATTTTCAGAAATACAAAGTTTAATGAAGAGTTTGCTAATATTGATATTAATAATTATTTAGCAAATATTTTAAAAGATGTAAAAGCAGAAATAAAAAATAATGATAAAAAAGAAAAAATTGTAGATGAAATACAAATAGGAAAAAAGATGTATAAAATATATGGTGAATACATGCCTTTAAAGGATGAGCACGTCATAACTATTTATTTTATAGATAATACAAAATTAGTTAATCTTGAAAAGAAAATGGACGATCAAGATGCATATATTGGTCTAATCATGATTGACAACTATGACGACATAGTTCAAAGAATGCGTGATGAGGAAAGACCTCAAATTATTGCAAAAATAGAAAAAGATATTTATGATTGGGCGTCTGAATTTAATGGATTAATTTTAAAGTCTGAAAGAGATACATTTATTTGTATATTTGAAAAACAAAATGTAAAGAAAATAGAAGAGAAAAAATTTGATATATTAGACGGAGTTAAAGAAGGAATTAATTCTGAAAAAATGCAATTTACATTAAGTATTGCAATGTCTAATGAGGGAAAAACAAATTACGAAAAATATAAATCTACACAGGCAGCTCTTGATATAGTATTGGGACGTGGTGGAGATCAGGCTGTTATTAGAGAAAATGGTAAGTATCAATTTTTTGGAGGAAGAACACAAGAAGTTGAGAAGAGAACAAAGGTAAAAGCTAGAATAGTCTCACATGCATTAGAAGAATTAATTACAGAAGCAAAAGATGTAATTATTATGGGACATAACAGCCCAGATATAGATTGTATTGGATCTGGTATTGGAATATATAGGTTAGCTAAGGCATTAGGGAAAGATGCTTGGATTGTTTGCGATAACTATGGAATAGGCTTAGAAAATTTTATGGAGAGTTTAAAACAAGAACCAGGATATGAAGATTCAATAATACAAAAAAATGATGCTATTTCTAAAATAAGCACAGATACATTATTAATTATATTAGATACTCATAAAAAGAACTATGTAGAAGTGCCGGAGTTATTAGAAAAAACACAAAAGGTTGTAATTGTCGATCATCATAGAAGAAGTACAGATTATATAGAGAATGCAACACTTACTTTCCAAGAAGTATATGCTTCATCTACAGCAGAACTTGTAACTGAGATAATAGAATATGCAGAAGCAAAAATAGAACTTACTGAATTTGAAGCAGAATCTCTATATGCAGGTATAATGATGGATACAAAAGCATTTACATTTAAAACCGGAGTAAGAACATTTGAAGCAGCAGCATTTTTAAGAAAAAGTGGTGTTGACATTATAAAAGTTAAGAAATGGTTCCAAAGCGATTTACAAACATATTATAAAATATCAACGATTGTTGGCAATGCAGAAATAATCTATGATACAATTGCAATTGCTGTTTATGATGAAGAAGATAAGAATGCAAATATTGTTTGTGCGAAAGCAGCAGATGAATTATTAACAATAAACAATGTTACAGCTTCTTTCGTAATAGGAAAATTAGGAGATAAAGTATGCATTAGTGGTCGTTCTATAGGCGATATCAATGTGCAAATAATATTAGAAAAACTTGGCGGTGGAGGACACATAACACTTGCCGGAGCACAAGTTGAAGGAATGGATACTAGTGAGGTAAAACAAGAATTAATAAATCGTATAAATGAATACTTTAGTGAAATAGTTGGATAAAAGAAGGGAAATAAGCTAAAATATGCTTATTTCCTTTTTACATAATAGAAAGTCTTGAAAAAAAGCGATTTATGTTATATTATATTAGTACAAAAATATGAAAGGTGGCTATGTATATGAAGGTTATTTTATTAGATAATATAAAGGGTGTAGGAAAAAAGGATGAAATAATTAATGCGAGTGATGGATATGCAAGAAATTTTTTATTTCCGAAAAAATTAGCTGTAGAAGCTAATGCCGAAAATATGAGTAAATTGAATAACAAGAAAGATGCAAATCAATATAAAAAAGATGTTGAAAAACAAGCTGCTGAAGAAATGGCAAGAAAGATAAAAGGAATAATGTTAAAAATAAAGGTTAAAGCAGGAGAAAATGGTAAAATCTTTGGAGGAGTAACACCAAAGGAAATATCTGATAATTTAAAAAGTCAATATAAATTTGAAATAGATAAAAAGAAAATCGAATTAAAAGAACCTATAAAAACATTAGGTAGTTTTGAAGTTACAATAAAGTTATATGAAGGAATTGTTGGTGTACTAAAGGTACAAGTAATAAGTGAGTAATCTAAAATAGCTAGTATAAACAAATAAGATAAGCAAGAGATACAAATGAGTAATGCAAGTAGATAATATTTTAAATAAACTAATTTGAATTTAAGGTATGTCCCTTATATGCCAAAGTGGCAGAAAAAGGAACGTCCCCAATATGCCAAAGGAGAATTATATGGAATTAGGAAAGATACCACCAAATGATACAGAAGCGGAACAGGCTGTTATAGGAAGTATGCTTACAGATAAGGATGCTGTTGCAGCGGCTATAGAAACGTTGAAAGAGGATGATTTTTATAGGGAAGATAACAAGGCTATATATTCTGCAATTTTAAATTTATACAATAGAAGTGAACCGATTGATATTATTACATTAAAGTCAGAACTTTCTGCAATGGGAAAACTAGAAGCTGTTGGAGGGTTAGAATACATAGCAGCACTTCCAGATAAAGTGCCTACTACTGCAAATGCAATTCAGTATATTAAAATAGTTGAGGAAAAAGCAACTCTAAGAAATCTTATAAAAACTGCAAATGAGTTAATCACTCTTGGATATGATCCTACCCAAGAAGTAGAAGGAATCATGGATAGTGCTGAAAAGAAAATTTTTGCTGTAATGCAAAAGAGAAATCAAAAAGGATATAGCTCAATTAAGGATATTTTAGTAGATACATTTACTCAATTGGAACAATTATATAATCAAAAACAGCATATAACAGGGGTTCCAACTGGTTTTGTGGATTTGGATTATAAAACAGCTGGTTTGCATCAATCGGATTTGATTTTAGTTGCTGCAAGACCTGCTATGGGAAAGTCTGCGTTTGCATTAAATATTGCAACAAATGCTGCAGTAAGAGCAAATGTGCCAGTTGCAATTTTTAGTTTGGAAATGTCAAAAGAACAGATGGTTAACAGAATTTTGTGCTCTGAAGCTATGGTTGATAGTAACAAGGTACGTACAGGTACTATTGATGATGATGAGTGGACTAAACTTGCACAAGCATCTGGACAGTTATCAGAATCACAAATATTTATTGATGATACACCAGGTATATCTGTAATGGAAATTCGAGCAAAATGTAGAAAACTTAAATTAGAAAAAAACATTGGATTGGTTGTAATAGATTACTTACAGCTAGTTCAAGGATCAAGTAAAAAAGGTGGAAGCCGTGAACAGGAAATTTCAGAAATTAGCCGTTCACTAAAAATTCTTGCAAAAGAAATTAATGTTCCAGTAATTGCACTTTCACAGTTATCTCGTGCGCCTGAACAAAGACCAGACCATAGACCTATGCTTTCAGATCTTCGTGAATCTGGAGCTATAGAGCAGGATGCAGATATTGTTATGTTTTTGTACAGGGATGATTATTATAATGAGGACAGTGAAAAGAAAAATATTGCTGAAGTAATACTAGCAAAACATAGATCTGGTTCAACAGGAACTGTAGAACTTTTATGGCTTGGAAATTATACAAAGTTTGCAAATATTGATAAATATAGAGAATAAGACAAATGAAAATTCGCCACTAAGGAAGTGGCGAATTTGATGCTGAGAAAAGTTATTCCCTAGGAAGATCAAAAGTGATTTCTTCAACATTGAAGATGTCATGGTCGGTATAGAACTTTTTCACCTGTGCGATGAATCCATCCCAGCCACCGTACATTCCGGCAAGAAGTCTTGAAGGACAAGCTTTACCACTCCAATACTTATGTGGAACAACATGATCAAGTGGGATGCCAAACATGGTCATAAGCGTAGCTGCAAGCTTAGCTTGATTTGCGATTGCTGATGGAAAGTCGACATTGCAGTTAACTAACCGCTCAATTGCAATTGAATGGTTTCCCTCAGTACTACCTGCGTGAGCAGTTCGATACTTAAGGGGAATGAACTGTACAAGTCTATCACCGTCAACCATGAAATGATAACCAATCTTTGAGTTTACTCCCTCAGGAGGGTTCTTGAGACGGTTCTCATAATACTCGATGGTACGATCTGGTGTAGCGAAGCCAGTTCCGTCACTTGATTCGTGAATGGTTATATAGGTTTCACTGTTCCGCTCTATTGTGCCGAGAAAGTTGGGCCCATAGGGTAAGATTCTGTTTTCAATGTGCATCATAGCAATTTACTCCTTTAATTAACAAAAGTTTGATTAATAACAAAGGCTTTTGCCTTATGTAAATATTATAACACATTTTAATAAATTTGTAAAATGGAGGACATATGAATAAATTAGAAGAAAAAGTATTAGATACTATAAAGAAATATAATTTAATTAAAGAAAATGATACTATTGTTATTGGAGTATCTGGAGGACCAGATTCAATGACACTTCTTAATGTACTTTATAATCTAAGAGAAAATCTAAAAAATAATATTGTAGTTGCACACATAAATCATATGCTAAGAGAAGAGGCAGACAGCGAAACAGAGTATGTACAAAATTTTTGTAAAAATATTAATATAGAGTGTTTTGTAAAAAGAGCCGATATAAATAATATATCAAAGAAAAAGAAAGTAAGTACAGAACTTGCAGGGAGAAACGCAAGATATGATTTTTTTGAAGAAGTTGCGCAAAAAGTAAACGCTAATAAGATCGCAACAGCTCATACAGCAAACGATAATGCTGAAACTGTACTTATGAATTTAATGAGGGGCAGTGGAACATCTGGACTAAAGGGAATTGAGAAAATAAGAGATAATAAATTTATAAGACCTATTATATTTTGTACTAGAAGAGAAATTGAAAATTATTGTGAAGAAAACAATTTAAATCCAAAATATGATCAATCAAATAAAGAGAATATATATACAAGAAATAAAGTTAGAAATTTATTAATTCCATATATAGAGGAGAATTTTAATCCAAACATTGTTGATACTTTAAATAGACTTTCAGATGTTGTGGAAAAGGAAGATGATTTTTTCCACAAAATTGTGGAAAATGAATACAAAAATCTCAAAATTACTGCGGATAATAAAGAAATCGTATTGGATTTAAAGAAATTTAATTGTTTAGATTATGTAATAAAATCTAGAATAATTTTATATACTATTAAAGAACTTTTTGGAAGTGCTCAGGGTATAGAAAAAATTCATATTGAGGATATCATTAAATTATGTGGAAATAATATAGGAAATAAATATCTAACTCCTAATAAAAATATAAAAATTTTTATAAAAAAAGGCAAAATTTTTTTTATAAGTGTAATATAGCCTTCCGTAGAAAAAGCTTGAAAGACAAAGAAGAGAGGGCAAAAAAACTTTAAAAAAATGCTTGAAAATGGAAATTATATGTGTTATATTTCTTTAATGTAAAACTGAACCATAAGATGATTTTGTTTTATTCTAAAATATATAGTGGAAAAGGTATTTTAAATCCAAAAGGAGGAATATTTTGAAGAATAGTATAAAAACATTAGCAACATGGTTAATTATTGGAGTAATATGTGTTATATTAATTAGTTCTATTTTAGATAGTAGTAATAATAAACTTGCTTATTCAGAATTAGTTGCTAAAATTGAATCGGGCGATGTAAAAGAAATCGAAATTGCTTCAGATGGTAGCAAAGCAGATGTAAAATTAAAAGATGAAAATCTTATAAAACAGGTAAATATACCTAGTATTGATAACTTGATGGATACATTACAAGATAGTATGAAAACAGGTAGTATAAAGGTAACAGAAAAATCAGAATCAGTATGGATGTTTATTTTAAGTTTATTAACACCATTTGGAATTCTAATTATTTTCTTTATATTCTGGTTTTTATTTATGAATAGTGGAAATCAAGCTAATGGTGGAAGCAAAACAATGTCTTTTGGAAAAAGTAGAGCGAGAATGCTTGGACCAACAGATAAAAATAAAGTAACATTTGATGACGTAGCAGGTGTAGATGAAGAAAAGGAAGAATTAGAAGAAATAGTTGAGTTCTTAAGAAATCCAAAGAAATTTACAGATATGGGAGCAAGAATACCAAAGGGTGTACTTCTTGTAGGTAGTCCAGGTACTGGTAAAACATTACTTGCAAAAGCTGTTGCAGGAGAAGCAAATGTTCCATTCTTTATTATAAGTGGATCAGACTTTGTTGAAATGTTTGTTGGTGTTGGTGCATCACGTGTTAGAGACTTATTTGAAGAAGCTAAGAAAAAGGCTCCTTGTATTATATTTATAGATGAGATTGATGCTGTTGGTCGTCAAAGAGGCGCAGGTCTTGGCGGTGGACATGATGAAAGAGAACAAACATTAAATCAATTATTAGTTGAAATGGATGGGTTCTCTGCAAATGAAGGTGTTATAGTGCTAGCTGCAACTAATAGACCAGACGTTTTAGATAAAGCTTTGTTAAGACCTGGAAGATTTGATAGACAAATTGTTGTATCAAGCCCAGACGTAAAAGCAAGAGAACAAATATTAGAAGTTCATAGCAGAAAGAAAAAATTAGCTGATGATATAGATTTAAGAACAATCGCTAAAAATACTTCAGGATTTTCTGGAGCAGATTTGGAAAATGTTTTAAATGAAGCTGCACTTCTTGCTGCTAGAAGAAATTTAAAAGAAATTGGAATGACAGAAATTGAAGATGCTATGGTTAAAGTAACTATGGGACCAGAAAAGAGAACAAGAGTAAGAAGCGATAAAGAACAAAAATTAGTTGCTTACCACGAGGCAGGTCATGCCGTTGTAAGTAGATTTTTACCAACACAAGATCCAGTACATCAAATATCAATAGTGCCAAGAGGAATGGCTGGTGGTTATACAATGTATAGACCAACAGAAGATAAATCTTTCATGTCTAGAACAGAGATGGTAGAAAATATTATTTCTTTACTAGGCGGTAGAGTGGCAGAGAAATTAATTCTAGATGATATTTCAACTGGTGCAAGTAATGATATTGAAAGAGCTACTAAAATTGCTAGAAGTATGGTAACAAAATATGGAATGAGTGAAAGAATAGGAACCATTACGTTAGGTCAAAATCAAGAAGAAGTTTTTTTAGGAAGAGATTTTGCTCAAAGTAAAGAATACTCAGAAGAAACAGCTGGAATTGTCGATGAAGAAGTAAAAAGTATTATAGATTTTGCTTATAAAAAAGCAGAAGAAATATTAAAAGAACACATTGATAAACTTCACAGTGTAGCAGGTGTTTTACTTGAGAAAGAAAAAATTGACGGAGAAGAATTTGATCAAATTTTCAATAGTTAATTAAAAATAAATAAAAAATATTTAATAAAGGTATAAAACGACTTAAAGTTTTATACCTTTATTTTTAAAAATTTACAAAAACAATATTGACACATGCGAAAACGTAAGCTATTATAAAAAGGTAAAAGAACATAAAATGGATATATATAGAAAAAATATATAAAGAGATAGATGTATGTATAAGAAAAATGTATAAGAAAAAAGGTGTATAGATGAACAAAAACAATCATAAGAAAAAAGTTTCGAAAAAAACAAGTACATTATCACAAAGATTAGGCATAATGATGTTAATATTCTTTTTGATATTGTTATTATTGATATTTCGTATAGGGTGGTTACAGCTTGTACAAGGGGCAGACCTTAAAGAGGCTATGTATGATCAACTTACAGCGGACAGAATCATAAGTCCAAAGAGGGGAACAATATATGATTCCACAGGTAAAGCATTAGCGAGAAGCGTACAAGTAGATACTGTTAGTATAGATTCAACTAAAATTGTAGTTGAAAATAAAGATGAAGATGTTGCAAAGGTTAAAACTAAAGAGTTAAGAGAAAAAGTTGCTAAGACATTTTCGGATATTTTTGAACTAAATTATGATGAAACATTAAAAAAAGTTTCAAGTGAAAGTTCGTCTGTACAAACTATAGCGAGAAAAGTCGAAAAAGATAAGATAGATAAACTTAAAGAGTGGATGAAAAATAATGAAATATATTCTGGAATTAATATAGATGAAGACACGAAACGCTATTATCCGTATGATAATTTAGCATCTAACTTGATAGGTTTTTGTGGAACAGATAATCAAGGACTTGAAGGATTAGAAGCTAAATGGGATAGCGTATTAACAGGAACTCCAGGTAAAATAGTAGCATCTCAAGATGCTGTTCAAGATTTAATACCAGATCAAAACCAAACATATATTGCTGCTCAAAATGGAAATGATATTACTCTTACAATAGATGCAAATATTCAAACAATTGCTGAAAAATATTTAAAACAAGCATGTGAAGAAAATAAATGTGCTGATGGTGGAAATGTTATTATTATGAATCCAAATAATGGTGATATATTGGCAATGGCTACATATCCAGATTATAATTTGAATACACCATTTACACCAACACATATAAAAACAAAAGATTGGAAAAAGTTAACTGAAGCAGAACAGAGTAATACTCTACAAAATGTATGGAATAATAGAGCTATTACTTCAACATATGAACCTGGATCAGTATTCAAAATTGTTACTGCGGCAGCTGCTCTAGAAGAAAATATAATAACACCAGATAAATCAAGTGTGTTCTATTGTAAAGGGTATGAATCAGTTGCAAAGTCAAGAATATATTGTTCTGATAAATCAGGACATGGATATCTTAGCTTAAGAGGAGCATTACAGTATTCATGTAACCCAGCATTTATTCAATTAGGTAAGAAGATTGGAGCATCAACATTATATAGATACTATGATGCATTTGGTTTCTTCAGCACAACTAATTTTGCAAGTATTGGAGAACGTTCAGGATATTTTTGGGATTTAAATGATGTTGGAGAAGTAGAACTTGCAACAATGTCTTTCGGCCAAAGATTTAGAGTAACTCCATTACAAATGATAACAGCAGTGTCATCTGTTGCAAATGATGGTGTTCTAATGCAACCAAGAATTGTAAAAGAGATTACAAATACTGATACAGGAGCTGTAACTACTATAGATCCAACAGCTGTACGACAAGTTATTTCTAAAGAGACATCAGAAGAACTATTAGATATGTTAGAAACTGTTGTAGAAAGCGGAACTGGTAAATATGCACAAGTAAAAGGATATACAATTGCAGGAAAGACAGGAACATCTGAACCTGATCCATCTGATAAGAGTAATAATTATGTAGCATCTTTTGCTGCAATTTCGCCTGTTGAGAGTCCAGAGGTAGTTATATTAGTCACATTGTATGGACCTAAAGGAGATAGCCATAGTGGTAGTATCGTTGCTGGTCCAGTAGTATCACAAATTTTATCAGAGGTATTACCATACTTAGGAATTCCATCAGATACAACAACAAATTACACATCAAGTGATACTAAGAGTTTAAAAAATGTAAAAAATAAGACAGTTGCCGAAGCTAAGAAAATAATAGAAAATGCTGGATTTAATTGTAAAGTATCAGGTAACTCTGATGATTTAGTAACAGATCAAATGCCAATAGCAGGAACATCGTTGTTATCTGGAGCTACAGTATTGCTATATACAAAAGATAATGATACGAGAGTATCTCAAAATGTACCAAACTTAAAGGGAATGACAGTAACTGAAGCAAAATCTGCGTTAAAAAAGAAAAACTTAAATATAAAAGTAAATGGAAGCGGAGTAATTACAAGTCAAGATATTGCTGCAGGTACTTCTGTAGAGGAAGGAACTGTTATTGGTGTTACATTACAAAAGAAAATATCAAATTAAATATTTAATTAGTAGAAAAGGGGAAAGGACTAATGGAAAATATTTTGTCTGAAACCAAGTTTTTAATGAAAAAATATAGTATTACAGCAAATAAAAATTTAGGACAAAATTTCCTAATTGATGATGAAACTGTAAACGAGATAGTAGAATCAGCTAATATAAGTGACAAAGATTTGGTAATAGAAATAGGACCAGGACTTGGAACATTAACAAGTAGATTGCTAGAGAAGGCAAAAAAAGTTATAGCGATTGAACTAGATGATAGAATGATAAAAATATTGAATGATAGATTTTCTATATATAATAATTTTGAGTTGATAAATGAAGATGTATTAAAAGTTAACTTAAAGGAATTAATTGCTGAGAATAAAACTGAATGTAATAATGTAAAGATAGTTGCGAATTTACCTTATTACATTACCACACCTATAATTATGAAATTATTAGAAGAAAGATTAGAAATAGAGAGTATTACTGTAATGATTCAAAAAGAGGTTGCAGATAGAATAACAGCTATTCCTGGAGAAAAAAATTCAGGAGCAATTACGTATAGTGTGTACTATTATGCTGTTCCTTCAGAAATATGTTTTGTTTCAAAGACATGTTTTATACCATCACCTGAGGTTGACTCAGAGGTAATAAAATTAGACATTAGAAAAGAGCCTGCAATATCACTTAAGGATGAGGAACTTTTCTTTAAGATAATAAAAGCTAGTTTTATGCAGAGAAGGAAGACGCTATTAAATGGTCTTCTTAATGGTGGAATAATAAAAAACAAGGAAGAAGGAAAAATACTCCTAGATAAATTAGGATTGCAAGAGAATATACGTGGTGAAAATCTAAGTATAGAGCAATTTGCAATGCTTGCAGATGAAATTAAAATTATTTATAAATAATTGAAAAAATATTAAATACAGTACTTCAAAATCAACTATATATGTGATATAATATTATTGTATAATTACGTTTGTTAGGAGGAAAAGATGAATCAGATTTTAGTTACTGAAAAAGTATATGTTACACCAGAACTAAAAAGAAAAAAAATGTGGTTTAACATTGAATTCTTTTTATCTGTTTTTTTAGTATGCATTTTATCTTCCTATTACATTTATGCAGAATATGATAGAAATAAAAGTGAACAAGTATCACATCAATTATTGGCAGAAGTTAAAAGAGATACTACAACTAAGGAGATTAAAGACGATGACGTTATGGTGATCATGGTTGATGATGAAAACAATACAAATATCGTTGAAGAAAATAACCAAATCAGTAGTACGGTAAATGATAATGCCAATAATGTGATCTCTAATACAAATAGCAATGCAACCTCAAGTACATATGTTCAAGAAGGAAAAAAATACGATACCGAAGCGATTATTACCATTCCAAGTATAGATATTAGTTATCCAGTATTGACAGAAACGTCAGAAAAATTATTAGAAATTTCAGTTAATAAATACTGGGGACCAAATCCAAATGAGGTTGGAAATTACTGTGTAGTAGGTCATAATTATAGAAATGGAAAAATGTTTGGACGTTTATCTGAATTAGTAAATGGAGATATTGTAGAACTAGAAGATCTAACAGGAAGAAAATTGAAATATAAAGTATATAATAGATATGTTGTAAAACCAACAGATACAAGATGCACGAGTCAGTTAACAAATGGAAAGAAAGAATTAACATTAATTACTTGTACTAATTATGGAAAAGAGAGATTAGTAGTAAAGTGTAGAGAAGTATAAAAAATGAAATAAAGTCAAAAATCAAAAAAATATTTAACAGATACAGTATATTTTTAAGATTTTTGATTTTATTTTTTTGTTTTCCGTTTTCTATATATGAAAATTAATCAATAGTTGTAGAAGTTCTGCCAGTACCAACTACATTTTCTTGTAGAGATCTCCAAGTATTGCAACCTATAATTCCATCTGCTGATAAACCTCTACTCTTTTGATATTGTATAACAGCGTTTCTTGTCTGAGTACCAAATATGCCGTCTAAACCGCCAGTACGGTACCCAAGTGTGTTTAGATCATCTTGTGCAACCAATACATAATTACTAATACTTCCTCTTTTTAAAAGTGGAAAACCTCCACTAGAACATGCAGGAGTTCCGAAACGTTTATCAAAATGAACCCATGTAGGACTAATACTTGCTGGTTCAACATATGACCATACACCAGAATTTACCACACTGTTTCTTAAAGCATTTCTTGAAGAGCTTGACATACGTTGACCTACATCAAAGGCTACTCCTGCATAGTGTTGACTTTGACTTCCGTGTCCACCTTCATATGGTCTCTTGAAGGCAAAACCGACATCAATTGGTTTTCCCCATATATATCTTTGACTGTTCCAACTCTGCATTGTTCTTTTTGTAGTCCATAGAGTAGGGCTATTGCTAGAACCCATAAACTCTCTTACTTTCAATGTACCGTTTGAATTATATGGCATAGGATCAGATAAATTTCTATAATACGTTTCTATTCTATTAGTATCGTTATTAAATATAATTATTTTGGCCATAATAATACCTCCATAAAATGTTTTTCTAAATAATATGCATATATATTTAAAAGAGTTACAAAATTAATTTATTTGTATATAAAATTAATGAAAAACAATATTAAAACCCGCAAAAATACTGGACTTTCTGCGCTTTCTATGGTATAATAATAATGTAGGGTGTTAAAAGGAAATATAAAATTTTGGAGGTAAAAAATATGTTTAACGAAGAAATTTTTAATTTTAATATAGATAATATAAAAAATGATTTAGCCATCGAAGGAATGGAAATTACAGATATAGATGTAAACTTATATAGACAATTTGCAAATGAAGAAATTGATATGCCACAATTAATTAATACAATTAAAAATGAAATTGAGATTGGTGGAACATATGAAGGATAATTATAGAGATAGAAATTCAATTTATTGCTATAAAGATAGTAATGTATTAGTAAACAAATTAAACATTAAAAATGAAAAATTATTACAAAAGTATGAAGCTAAAATCACAGCAGCAAAATTATTAAGTTTAAGGCAAAAAGGAATTACTGGTAATTTTGATGTGAAGCATTTTATAAGTATTCATACTTATTTATTTGAAGATATTTATCCTTTTGCAGGAAAATTAAGAACAGAAGATATTTCAAAAGGTGTTTTCAGTTTTGCACATTGGGAATATATAGATTCAGAATTGGAAAGATTATTAAAGGAACTAAAAGATGAAAATTATTTAATAGGCAGTGATAAAACTAAATTAGCAAAAAGACTTGCATATTATATATCAGAAATTAATGTGTTACATCCTTTTAGAGAAGGTAATGGGCGTACAACTCGTGAGTTTATAAGACAATTAGCATTAAAAAATGGGTATCAATTAAATTTAAAAAAGGTACTTCCAGGAGAAATGCTAGAGGCAAGTAAGAAGTCGATAATAGATACAACAGATTTAGAAAAAATAATAGAAAATTGTTTGGAAAATATTAGATAAGAAAAATAGCAAATAAAAGTTTTATAAAAATATTATGGATAGCTTATATATAGATATATAAAGCTATCCATTTTTTGACATAAAAACACGAACAACTGATCTTTCTAAGAAAAGATGAAATTAAAAATCAAAAAAAATTAAAAAAAATACTTGCATTTTATATATACTTGTATTAAAATTTAATTGAAGTGGAGAAAAGTGGTACAAAGTGGTATAAAATGTTAGTGAGGTGAAACAAAGTGCTTATCGGTGAATATGAACATTCTCTAGATGCAAAAGGCAGATTAATAATGCCAGCAAAGATTAGAGAAGACATAGGCGAGAAATTCATAGTAACAAAAGGATTAGATGGGTGCTTATTTGGATTTTCACAAGATGAATGGGCTAACTTTGAAGATAAATTAAAAACACTTCCACTTACAAATAAAAACGCAAGAGATTTCGTAAGATTTTTCTTGTCAGGTGCAATAGAATGTGAGATAGACAAACAGGGTAGATTTCTTATTGCTAGTAACCTAAGAGAATATGCTTCAATGGAAAAAGAAGTAGTTATAATTGGAGTAGGAACTAGAATTGAAATTTGGAACAAAGACAAATGGAAAAAATACAATAGTGATGAAAACATTTCAGCTGATGAAATTGCTGAAAATATGACAATGCTAGGTATATAACTTGAAAAAGTTTATATAAAACACAAAAGAAGAATAAAGATACTAAAGATAAAACAAATAAAGAATACAAAAGATAAAAACAACAAAAGAAAAATTATTGATACAAACAAAAGATATTTTAACTCTCAAAAGATAAAATATTGGATGTTTACATAAAAAACAACCACAAACAAAAGATAAATTAAACTAATGAGAAAATAGCAAAGAACAAAAGATGAATTAAACTAATGAAAAAATAACAAAAAACAAAGGATGAATTCAAAGATTATTTACAAAAGATGATGAATTTTAAGAGTAAGCATACAGTTGGTATTTACATACCAACTGATTATGCGTATACGTAGGAGCTTATGAGACGTGGAATTTAAACATAAACCAGTTTTATTAAATGAATGTATTGACGGATTGAATATTAATCCTAACGGAATCTATGTTGACGGAACATTAGGAGGAGCGGGGCATAGTCAAGAAATTGTTAAAAGACTCACTGAAAAGGGACTTCTAATCGGAATCGATAGAGATACAGAGGCATTAAATGCAGCAAAAGAAAAATTAAAAATGTATTCTAATGTAAAATATGTTTATGGAAATCACGACAACATCAAAGAAGTACTAAATGATTTAGAAATTGAGAAAGTTGATGGGATACTACTTGATTTAGGAGTATCATCTTATCAATTAGATGAAAAATCTAGAGGTTTTAGTTACATAGGAAATGCTGAGCTAGACATGAGAATGGACCAAGATCAAGAATTAACAGCAAAGAAAGTAGTAAATGAATACTCAGAAGAAAATTTATCAAAAATCATCTTTGAATATGGTGAAGAAAGATTTGCTAGAAATATTGCAAAAAATATTTGTATATATAGAAAAGAAAAAACTATTGAAACAACAAATCAATTAGTAGAAATTATAGAAAAATCTATTCCAAAGGCAAAACAGAATGATGGACATCCTGCAAAAAGAACATTTCAAGCTATAAGAATAGAAGTTAATAATGAAATAAAACCTTTAATGGATACTGTTAAAGATTCAATAGAGGTGTTAAATAAAAATGGAAGGTTAGTAATTATAACATTTCATTCATTAGAAGATAGAGTAGTAAAAGAAGCAATGATAGAAGCAGAAGGAAGATGTACCTGTCCGAAGGATTTGCCATATTGTGTATGTGGTTATGAATCTTTGGGAAAGGTTATTACCAAAAAGCCAATTCTTCCTACAAAAGAGGAACAAGAAGAAAACTCAAGGAGCAAAAGTGCTAAATTGAGGATATTTGAAAAGAGGTGAGTAATTTATGGCAAACTACAGATTTGGTGGTTATCAATATGAAACTAGTCCTAGAAAATTAGAACCAGAATATGAACCACAGAAAAATCCGTATGTAAAGAAAAAATCAACTACATTAAAACAAAAAAACAATAAGCAAGTAAAAAACAAAATACATTTAAAGTCACATATAAAGACTGTAATGTTTATTGGAATGATTTTTTCAGTTTTATTAGCCATAAGTTATAGGAATTCTTTGATAAATGAAAGCTTTAACAAGAATGCTGAGCTAAAGAATGCTTTAGCAACAACGCAAAAAGAAAATGAACAACTACAAGTAAACATTGAAAATAATCTAAATTTAAATAATATAGAAAAATTAGCAAAAGAAAAACTAGGAATGCAAAAACTAGATAATAGTCAAAAAGTATATGTTAGTTTACCTAAAAAAGATTATGTTGAACCAGCTGTAGAGGAAGTTGTTATAGATCAAGAGACTAGCTTATTTCAAAAAATTATTAATTTATTTACAAATAAATAGACTAAAATAAAGAATAAATTATTTATTTTAGTCTTTTTTTGAGCTCTTTGAATAAAATTGAAAATATAAATGGCTTATTTATATTGGAGGTTTTTATGAGTACAAGAATTCCTAGAAAAAAAGTGCAAAAAATAAAGAAAACAAAGAATAAAAAAGAGATAGATATTTCTAAAATACAGAAAAGTATATCTAAACTACAGAAAAAGAAGTATAAACATCAATATAAAAGGGAAAATACGAAGATCGATGAAAAAGTTAGTGATATAAGTAGAAGAAAAAGGATGAAAGTATGGATTTTTGTGGCATGTCTTATTGGAGTTTTATTTATGGGGAGGATTGGCTGGATACAATTTGTTATGGGAGATGAACTTCGACAAATGGCATATACACAGCAAACTCTAGACAGAAGTGTAAATCCAAAAAGGGGAACAATATATGATGCAACGGGAAAGAATATTTTAGCAATTAGTAGTACAGTAAATACAATAACAGTTAATCCTACAAATATTTCTAAAAATGATAAAGAAAAAGTTTCGAAGGCACTAAGCGATATATTTGATTTGGATTATGAAAAGGTTTTAAAAAAGGTGAAAAAAAGAAGTTCTATCGAAACAATTGTAAAAAAAGTTGATAAAGATAAGGCAGATGAGCTAAGAATATGGATGAGTGAAAATAATATAACAAACGGTATTAATATTGATGAAGATACAAAACGATATTATCCAAATAATAATTTAGCTTCTCAAATTATTGGATTTTGTGGAAGAGATAATCAAGGTTTAGACGGTATAGAGGCGGTATATGAAAAAACATTAAAGGGAGAAAAGGGAAAGATTGTTAAGGTAACTGATGCAAAAGGTGGAGAAATGTCACATGAAGGAGAGAATTACATAGAGGCAATTGACGGAAACGACATAGTACTTACTATTGATGCTACAATTCAGGGAATTGCCGAAAAATATTTGAAAGAAGCTTGTATAGATAATGTTTGTACAGATGGTGGAAATATAATTATAATGAATCCTAAAAATGGTGATATATTAGCTATGGCAGGTTATCCAAATTATAATTTGAATTCACCATATGAGCCAACTACAGATGATATGAAAAAAGTGTGGGATACTCTATCACAAGCAGATAAAGTTAAAAATATGCAAGCAATGTGGAGAAATAAAGCAATATCGGATACTTATGAACCTGGATCTACATTTAAACTTATAACTGCTTCAGCTGCATTGGAAGAGGGATTAACAACGACAGATAAAAAAGGAGAGTTCTGTTGCACAGGTGGAATTACAATAGCTGGTGTGCGAATGAGTTGTTGGAGGTATTACAGACCACATGGACCAGAAAGCCTAAGGGATGCATTAATGAATTCATGTAACCCAGTATTTATAGGCTTAGGACAAAAAATAGGTGTGCATAAATATTATGAATATTTAAACAAATTTGGTTTCTTAAAAACGACAGGAATAGATCTACCGGGAGAAGCAGGAAGTATATTCCTAAAAGAAGAAAAAGTAGGACCAGTAGAATTAGGAACTATTGCATTTGGCCAAAGATTTGAAGTAACTCCAATCCAAATGGTTGCAGCAGTTGGAACAATTGCTAATAAAGGAAATTATGTGAAACCAAGAGTTGTAAAACAGATTATTGACAGCACTACTGGTGAAAAGAAGGATATTGAAGTAGTAAGACAAGAAAATGTTATATCCCAAAAAACAGCAGAAGATGTTTTAAGCATGATGGAAACTGTTGTAGCACAAGGAACCGGAAAAAATGCACAAGTTAAGGGATATAGTATAGGAGGAAAAACAGGAACATCAGAAGATGGTGTTAATACAAATAAATATGTAACTTCATTTATTGGAACAGCTTCGATATCAGATCCAGAAGTTGTAATTTTAATTACGCTATATAATCCAACTGGGGAGGGAGGACACCAAGGAGGTGCGTGGTTTATTTTGTCGCTACATTTTAAGCAACATTTAAAAAAACTTACAATTTAGGTAAAAAAATAGAACAATCAGATCAAAGAGAAAGTGATTTTAAAATTACTTTCTCTTTTAAAGTATATGAAGGAGGACAAGCTATGAAAAAAGAAAATATTATTAGTACAAATTTTATAATGACTAATAGAGATTTAATAAGTAAGTTTGGAGTGAATTCAGCTGTAATGTTAGGCGAATTATATGGAAGAATGAATTATTTTAGAAAAAGAAATGAATTAAAATTTGGGTATTTTTTGCTACAAAAGAAAGTATAGAAAAGAGTACAAGATTAAGCCCATATAAACAAAGAAAAGCAACATCAATTTTACAAGCTGTAGGAATTTTAGATGTAAAACATATTGATATTCCACCAAAGACTTATTATAAGATTAATTAAGAAAAACTTATGAAAGTACTGGAAAATTCAGTAGTGCACGAGGTAAATAACTAGTAATTCGTATTTTAAACGACTAGGTGTTAAAAATATTTCATACAGTATGTTAAAAAATTTTACACAAATAATAATAAGTAATAATAATAACACGCAGGAAAAATTTAAATTAAAGAATATTATTAAAGGCAATTAGGACAACCTGTCCTAATTGAATATATCCTTACAGAGAGTGAAGGCATATAGCAAAAAAGAGTTTATAATTTATAAATAAATAGTTAATAAAAGCAAAAGGTGTACAAGTTGTCCACAATTGATATAATCTTACAAAGAGTAAGGCTATATCATTAACAAAAATATATTATAAAAAATGTATGCCTTTTTGTAATACATTTTTTAAAAAGTAATACTACTAGAAAGCTTTGCTTTCTAATGTTTTATGGAGCGATGTAATACATCTATTCTTGCACTATGTGAAAAATTTTGAAAATAGGCAGACTTTATAAATTGAGCACGTTAGAATAAATATAGTTATTAAATATAATAATTTTAAATTAAGTGTAAGGAGAGATGAGAAATGTTAAATAAGGAAGAATTAAAATTATTTCAAGAAGAATCTGTTATTGATTATTGGTATAGTAATAGATCAGAAGATTTATATATACTAAATGATGTCGATAAAAAGAAAATAGCAGAAATAACAAAGGGAGAAGATACCTATCAAAAAATAGCAAATGAAATATCTAAAATATCTAAAGAAGATAATAAAGAAATAATTTTAGAAAAAGTAGATAAACATTGTAACAAATTAATTAATATTGGTGGTTACGAAAACGAAAAGTTTTATAAGGTTGGATTTATGGATGGAATTAATTTGATTATTGAATGCATGGGAGGAAAATAAAGATGTTGAGTAAATATGGAATTTTGTATAGTAAATATTTAGAAGAATATAAGCCAATAACCTATCAAGAATTAATAATGAATGGAACTATAAATGATTTTCTAGAGTTAAAAGATAAAGAATTTAATAATTTAAGGAATGTGATTATAAGTGAATTAAAAAGTAAATATAATAGACCTAATACAGATAACTTTATAGAAATGGCAAAATATAATAACTTTATTTATAATAAATCAGATGAATTTGTAATTTGGATAATATGTCGAAAATGATAAGTACGTACAGAGAGTAAGAAAATAGTACAAAATGTTCTCAAAAAATGTCAGACAAAAATTTGATATTTTATTGAAAAACAAGCAAGTTAAGGTGGTTGCTTTTTAGTGTTTTAAGGAGATGTTAAACAATTTTTCTTGGATTATAATTTTATTATAATAAAAATTATGTTAAGTGTTGAAGATTTTAGATATGTGTAGTATAATATGCTTATGGAAAATCTTTCCATAGACATTTAGTTTATTAATTTTAAATAAATATATTAGGAAAAGATGTAGGAGATGATATCGTGGAAAAAATTATTCCTCAAAAGTTAAAAATTGGAGATGATATTAGAATAATTGCACCTTCAAGGAGTTTAAATGTTTTAAAAGAAGATATAATTGAAATTGCTAAGAAAAAACTCGAGGAAAACGGATTTAAAGTTAGTTTTGGTAAAAATGCCATGAAATATGAAAGTGAAGATTTTAGATGTGCAAGTATAAAAGATAGAGTTAAAGATATACATGAAGCATTTTTAGATAAAAATGTAAAGGCAATAATGACTGCTATAGGAGGACATAATGTAAATCAATTATTAGATTATATAGATTACGATTTAATAAAAAATAATCCTAAAATTATCTGTGGATTTTCAGATATCACAGCATTAGTAAACTCAATATATGCAAAAACAGGAATGATTACATATTTAGGAATTCAATTTTTTAGTCTTGGAATGAAGTATGGTGCCGAATATTCAATGGAATACTTTTTAAAAATGTGTATGAATGATGAAGTAAATATCAAATCATCTAAAGAATGGAGTAATGATAAATGGATGAAAAATCAAGAAGAAAGAAATTTTATTAAAAATGAGGGAATGAAAGTTTTAAATCCAGGGATTGCAAAAGGAAAAATAATTGGTGGCAATTTATGCACATTAAATTTATTACAAGGAACAGAATATATGCCTGAATTAGAAGATAGTATCCTATTTATTGAAGATGATGGAGAAACAGGTAAATATTTTAATAAAGAATTTGATAGGAATCTTCAATCGTTATTGCATTCTGCTAAAGGAAAGAAGATTAGGGGATTAGTAATAGGAAGAGCAGAAAAGATATCAGAAATGAATTATGATAAATGGAAAGAAATAATCGAAACAAAAAAAGAGTTAAAAGATATACCGATTGTTATAGATGCAGACTTTGGTCATACAACACCAATATTTACATTCCCAATAGGTGGGACAGCTGAAATGAATATTGATAATGAAATAAAAATAAAAATAATGAATAATTAATTAGTTTTTAAGGTTTAAATATATAATATAAAGGAAGGAGTGCTGATGAAAAGTCAGTGAGAAAATTGTGAAAAAAGTTTTAAAAAATAGTACATTTTTTTATGCTATGTCATTAGCAGCTAGTTGGGCTTGGGGAACATCTTTGGTTGTTGGAATGGAAATAGTACAAACAAAAGGATTTATACCATTTCTTATTTGGGCAATAGCAAATTCTTTAGCTATACCATTATTTGGATTTATAGCATATAGAATACCGAATTTAGATAAAGTGGTTAATTCTAAAATAGTAATGATTTTTACAACTATAGTAAGTGTTTTCTGTTTATGGATACAACTAAATGCTATTTATCAATATTTGTGCAATTTAGAATTTATGACTGAATTGATTGCAAAAGTTATTTCAATTTTAATTATGCTAATTATGACTGTTGCATTATATAAAGATGGTTTAATTAAAAGTATATTTTTAGACAATCCATTATGGTCTTTATGCTACGTATTATTATTTGTATTAATGATATTTGGATTTGTAGGAAATGTAGAAAGATATAATATTGTAGGATATACCGATAAAAGCCAAATTAGCTGGGCATTAAATTCTTGCTTAATTTTATTTTCAGGACCAATAATGTGTATTCAAAATTGGCAAATGGCAGAAAAATTAAAAAAAGAAAATAAAATGAAAGCACATTATTTGGCAGGTGGATTATTTGCAATATATATGGCTTTGGTTGGAGTTTTAGCTAATTTCAAATTTAATGGAATTATGAATGTTATCTTAATATTAATTGTGTTATGCGTTGCACTTTCAACAGCAGATGCTGCTATTGTCGGAATACAAAAGATTGCTAAGAAAAAATGGGGAACGGTTATATCATTACTAGCTATTGCATCTTGGAACTGGGTAATACCAATGGGAGTAATGGGATTATGGACAACAATGGGAAATATGAGAAAATATGTAGCTGCTATATGTATTGTTGTTGCAGTTGCAATGTATTTTACACAAAAGAAAAATAAAGAAAATAGTAGTAAAATAAATTCAAAAGAAAATGATAAAATTAGTGAAACAGTATAAATGAAAGAGGTAAAAAATGAGTAATCAAGAATATTTAAGATTACCTCATGGAATGTTTGATAGAGATGAAGAATGGATAAAAAGAGAAAGGGCAATTCTAAAAAATCATGCTAAAAGTGGAGAAAAGATAGGATGTAAATTAAAAAAATATTCACCACTGGGATATTCTTCAACATTCATTAGAGGTGCTAATACAGCAAAAGATAAGGTCTATACTCTAAATAGTAAGTCAGGAAAATCACTTATATTATCATGTGATTCTACACCATCTGTTTTTAGAAATTATGTAGCACAAAATAATGGAAAACCCCAAAGAATATCATTTGTAGCACCATTATTTAGGTATAGAAATAGTCATTCAAGACATTTTACACAAATAGGTTATTCTATGATTAATGAAAAGAAAGCTGATGATGAAAATCTAGATATTAATTTAATACAGCTTGCTAGAGCAATGACTGATTTATTTCAAAAACAACGGAATAAAAACAAAAATATGTATCAATAATTTTTCGGCTTTAAGAAAAATATTGGGAAATTATGTACCAACTGAAGAGTTACCAGATATTTTACATCAATTACAATTTGCATCTCAGGAAGAAAGAATTAAAATATTTGAGAAATATATTACTGACAAAACTAAATACGAACAATTAAAACAACTTTTTATGCAAGATGCGATGCTTGTTCAATATAGTGATATGAAAGATAATAAATTGAATTTACCAGAAGAATATATGGGAATATACAAGATGGGAGAGGGATTAAGTTATATAACCAATAATGATGTATATTTTGATGCTAAAGATTTACATAGTATAGAAACAATTGATAATTTTGCATTAAGATTTAGAACGCTAGATGGAATTGCGCTTGGAGATGGTGGCGAATATACAAAATATGCTCAAAGATGGAATAATAAAATAGAAAGTTTTTGGAGTGTTGCGTCTGGTGTTGAAGCAATAGAAAGAAATAGTCCAGAAATGCAATTTGAAGATATAAAAAGAAAAATAGCATTATGTAGTATTGATGCTACACCAGAATTTGTTTTAAAGGTTATCAAAGAGTTAGAGGATATGGGAGAAAGTGTTTCATATAAAGGAAACATTAAAAATGTTGGAAAGGCAATAAAAAAAATTCAAGGTGAGTATTCTCATATAGCAATATTAGGATGTAATGAGGAAAATGGAGAGGATATAAGAATAAAATCAATATCAGAAGGAGAATCACTTATTATAAAATCTCCAAATAAGAAAAAAATAATAGTTCAAGAAACGAATGATTCAATAGATGAAAGATAATTAGAATAATGAAAGGTGGAATTAATTATGTCAGCTGTAAGATGGAACTCTCTTGAAGAAGCAAGAGAAGGTTTAAAAGAATTGCATAAACAAGGAAAAACAATAGGTTCTATACATACTTTAGGAGCTTTACATATTGGTCATGCTCAATTAATAGAATTATCTGCAAAAGAAAATGAATGTACTGTGATTAGTATATATCCCAATGTAGCACAATTAGCACCAGGTTCAAAATACGAATATGATATTGATAAAGATTGTGCATTTGCTGAAGAACATGGAGCAACACATATTATATGTCCTAAAACAGATGAAATATATCCTGATGATTTTAGAACATATTTGGATCAAGGAGAGTGCTATCAAAGATTAAATGGAGTTGCTGTTCCATATTTGTTCAAAGGAATGATAACAATGAGTGTTAGATGGATATTATTTACAAGACCAACTAGAACTTATTGGGGATTAAAAGATATAGGACAAGTTATATTAGTAGAAAGAGCACTAAAAGATTTATTCCAAGATGACATTATAGTTAGAGAAGTTCCAACTGTTAGATATAAAAGTGGAATTGCAATTTCTTCAAGATTAATGAATTTACCTGAAAAGAAAATAAAAGAATTCAGGAGATTAAGTGATGCGTGTCAAGAAGGAAGAAAAGCAATTTTAGCAGGTGAAACAAATGCAAAAAAAATAAAAGATATTATGACTGAATATTTAACTAAAGAACCAATGAAATATTTTGATGTTGAATATATAAAAATAGCAAAACCATTAGATTTTATAGAGCCAGAAGAAATTACATTACCAATAATTTTCCATATTGATTTAACGGATGGAAAGAAGAGATATTTTGATGGATTATTTATTAGAAATGAAGAGGAACTAAAAAATGGATCTCCCGTTATATGGCTAGATGATGAATATCCACCATTTATAAAGGAATAGAAATATGAAAAAGTTTAATAAAATAATATTATATGGATTAGGTAATGGGAGAGATCACGCTAACCATATTGCATTAGCAAAATGTAGAAATATTGAATTTTGCTCATTAATAACAAATAAAAATGCCTTAATGGAGAAATATGATAATGTTTATTATATAAAATCAATTAATGAAGCAATAGAGTTTGCAAGTAAATATAAACCTGATTTGGTAATTATAAGTAATAGAAAAGATTTGTCTAATGGTGTTACAGAAGAATTTAGAAAAGCAGGATTTGAGACATTTGGGATTACAAAAGAAGTAGCAAAATTAGAAACTGTTAAAGAGTATGCAAAAAAATTTATGGTAAGAAATAATATAAATACTCCTGATTATTATGTTACTGATGATGAAAATGAAGCAGTTAAATATATTAAAGAAAATTGGAATAAAACACAATATGGATATGTATTTAAAGTTGATCAATTTTCAAAAAATTCATTTGAAAGAACAGCAGTTCCAGAAGATTTAGAAAATGCAATACAAGATATTCATAGATTGTTTAATTCAACACCAAATGCAAAATTAATAATAGAAGAAAAGATTGTTGGATATGAATTATCTTTACATGTAATGATAAATAATGGAAAATATGTGATTATGCCTTTAGTACAAGATTATAAGAAAAAATATCCAAGAAATGAAGGACCAATGACTGCTGGGACAGCATCAGTTGCAGAAAGTAAAGCTATACCAACCGAATTACTAAATAAATTAAAAAGTGAAATTATAGAGCCTACAATAAGAGGTTTTAAAAACGAAAACATAGAATATAATTACATATTATATATTGGAGTAATGGTATCTGATACTGGAAAACCTTACGTTCTAGAATACAATACTAGAACAGGAAATCCAGAATGGTTATCTATATTAGGTCTTTTAGATAGACCATTTATAGATTTTATTGAATCTTTTTACAATGATGTAGAAGAAATAGAAAGTTTTTGGAAGAAAGACTGCTGTTCAATAACAATGTATGGATTTTCATCAGGATATCCAGAAGTAGAACGAAAATATTTTAATGAAAATATAATGAATTTAGAAAAGATAAGGAAAGATACAGATGTTATAGGGGAACATATTGAAAAAAGAAATAATGATATTATTCCTTCAGGAGGAAGAGTTTTTGCATTAAGAAGAACAGGAAAAGATTTTGCTAAAGTAAAGAAAGAATTAATTGAAGATTTTTATACTATAAAAATGAATGGATTGTATTTTAGAGAAGATATTAAAACAATTGATTTGACATAATATATTTGGGATAAATTTTAAAATGTGCAAGAAAGCTATTGAATTAGAAACAAATAAAATTTATTATTGAAGATATAAATAAAAATAACTAGAAATTAGTAAAAACTAATTATCTAGTTATTTTTTGCTAAATTAAAAAAAATATCAAAATTTTTTCGAAAATTACCGATTTTTGAGTTTTGGGTGGCATTTACCTAATAGAGAGAAAAAAGTAATAAAATTTTTTCTACATAATAAAATTAAATATCAAAAATAAAAGAGGTAATTGAAATATGAAACAAAAATCTGAAGATCTAGTTAAAAATAAAGACTTATATCAATTACAAGTCGGAAATATGACTGTTGAATTTAAATATTCTGAAAATGATAAAAAAATTAATGAATGCATGATAAATATTTTAAAACAAAAAAGCAAATTGGGCTGATTTTTCTAATCGAACACGTTACACTAGAAAAGAGAGGAGGTAAAAAATGGCTGGTCGAAAATCAAAATATTCTTCAGAAAATTCGAATATAAAAGAAACAAAAAAATGGTCAGTTGCAGTATATATAAGACTTTCACAAGAAGATAGCGACAACAGAGAAGACAAGCAAGAAAGCAATAGTATTACAAGTCAAAAGGCATTGTTAAATGAATTTATTGAAGAACATGATGATTTGATTGTTTATGATACTTATGTAGATGATGGTTATACAGGAACAGATTTTAATAGACCGGGATTTCAGAGGTTATTAGAAGATATGAGAAAAGGAAATATTAATTGTGTTCTAGTAAAAGATTTATCAAGACTTGGAAGAAATTATATAGAAGTTGGGAATTATATAGAGCAAATATTTCCATTATTTAATATAAGATTTATTGCTATCAATGATAGTGTCGATAGCTTTAAAAATCCCACAAGCACAAATACAATATTAGTACCATTTAAAAACTTAATAAATGATGAATACTGTAGAGACACATCAATAAAAATAAGGTCAGCACTAAATGGTAGAAAAAAGAAGCGGAGAATTTGTAGGAGCATTTCCATCATATGGATATATAAAGAATCCAGAAGATAATCATAAGTTAATTATAGATAAGGAATCAGCCGAAATTGTAAGAAAAATTTTTGAATGGAAAGTAAATGAAGGATTAGGAAATTTAAGTATATGTCATAGACTAAATGATATGGGAGTTTTAAACCCAACAGGTTATAAAAAGAATAAGTTAAATCAAAATTATAATAATTCTAAAATTTTGCAAGAAGATTATTCATGGAGTCCTTCAACTGTTAGAAACATATTAAAAAATGATATTTACATAGGAAATATTACGCAAGGTAAAAGGAGAGTAAAAAGCTATAAAGTTCACAAAGTAGAGCAAGTACCTGAAGAAGAATGGATTACAGTAGAAAATATGCATGAGGCAATTATAGATAAGGAAATATTCGAAAAAGCACAAGGAATGAGAAAAGTTGATACTAGAGTACAAAATAGTGGAAACTTAAGTATGTGGGCTGGGATACTAAAATGCGCAGATTGTGGTAGAGCAATGCATAAAAAGTATTGTAAAAATAAAATTGGTACTATTTATGAATATTACATATGTGGCACATATAGAAAAAAGTCAAATAAATTATGCACAAAACATACTATAAAAGTGGAAGAATTAGAAAATGCAGTATTGGGGGCTATTAAGTTACATATAGAATTGGCTGTTGATACTGAAAAATTATTAAAGCAGATTAATAAATTAAACATTAAAAAATTGGCAAATGAGAATATGAAAAATTTCAAAAGAACAAAAGAAAAGGAAATAGAAAAAATAAGTAGTTTAAAAAGATGTTTATATGAAGATTGGAAAAATAAATATATAACAAAAGAAGAGTATTTGGAGTATAAAAACAAGTATGAAAATGATATAGAGAGATTAAAAAGTAATATAGAGAAACTAGAATATGAGAAGAAAAAGTGTGAAAATAAAAAAGAATATACAAATGAATGGAATCAAAAATTTAAACAACATAAAAATATAACTGAATTAGATAGAAATGTTATAACAGAGTTAATTGATTACATAGAAGTACATGAAAATAAAAAAATAACTATTCATTTTAAATTTACAGATGAATCAAATAAAATTTTAGAATATCTAAAGAAAAGTGATAATTCTATGATAAAGTATGAAGTCAACGAAATTTAGGGAATGTAGATTGATTTTTTTTGTTTTAATGTTATAATATGATAAAGTAAGCTGTTTGGGGAGAAAATATAATATGTTAAAAGTATATAATATAAAGGACAAACAAAATTACATTGAAGAAGTTGCAATTCTTACTCAGAAAGAATGGGGAAAACAAAATTTAACAGAAGAAGAATTTAAGCTAAAGATAAAAAAGAAAATATCCAAAATAAAATTAAATATTAACAATCCTTACTATTGTAAATTAATACTATTATATGATGATATACTAATTGGCTTTATATCAATCTTTCCAAAAGATGGAGATGAAAGACAAGATCTATCACCTTGGTATGCTACAATGTATGTAAAAGAAGAATATAGAGGAAAAGGATACTCGAGAATACTTAACAATGCTGTTATTGATGAGGCGAGAAAGAGAAATATAAAAAAATTATTTTTAAAGACATATTTAGAAAATTATTATGAAAAATTTGGTGCAATATATTTAGAAAGATTAAATAATGGAGAGAAACTTTATTATATTAATATACCAACTGATAGAATTTCAATTATAGGTGGATCTGGAAGCGGAAAAAGTACACTAGCTAATATATTATCAGAAAGTATGAAAATACCTGTTACACATTTGGATGCTATAAATTATAAACCTAATTGGACACCGGTTGACAAAGAAAAAAGAGATAAAATTATTTCAGCAAAATCAAATGATGATAAATGGATTATAGATGGAAATTACAACAAGACTTTAAAAGAGAGGTTAATTAAATCTGATTTGGTAATATGGTTAGACTATTCAAGCTATACTCAAATTAAAGGAGTTGTAAAGAGAATTGCCCAGAATTATAATAAGGAAAGATCAGAAATACCTGGTTGTAAAGAGCGTATTAACCTTAAATTTATAAAATATGTGATTACATATAATAAAATTAAAAGACCTGGAATGCTTGAAATTCTAAAAGATGTTCCTGAAAATAAATTATTGATTTTTAAAAAACAAAAAGATTTAAATAATTGGGTAAAAAAATATATAAATAATAATAAAGCGAAGATAGTATAGTTATACTATCTTCGCTTTTTTGTAAAGTTATGAATTACTCGAAATTCACCTCAGGAACTTTACTTGCTGATTCGTCGGCCTCAAAATAAGGCATGGATTTATATCCGTTTAAACCAGCTATCATGGAATTAGGGAATGTCTGTATAGCTGTATTGTAAGCTTTTACTTTTTCGTTGTAATATTGCCTTGCTACAGCTATTCTATTTTCTGTTCCCGCTAACTCGTCCTGTAAAGCAATAAACTGTTCACTTGCTTTAAGTTCTGGATAACTTTCTGAAATAGCAAGTAAGCGCCCTAAAGCTGAATCTAAAGAGCTGTTGGCATTGCTTATGCTTTCCATATCTCCGGTTTCGATACAACCTGCAAGTTTAGATCTTGCTTCAGAAATCTCAGTGAAAACTTTTTCTTCATGAGCTGCATAACCTTTAACGGTTGCAACTAAATTCGGAATCAGATCACTACGTCTCTGCAATGTTGTTTGAACCTGAGACTGCTGCATATCAACATCTTCTTTCAGCGTTACCAAGTTGTTGTTAATTCCAACAAAAATAAGAATCCCAAGTAAAAAAACTGCACAAATAACTTTTAATGCTGTTTTCATTGTAAATTACCTCCATGTTGCCTTTTGCTGTTTTTGTTTTGATTTACAATTAGATAAGAGGCACTAACGTGAAGCACCTCCACCACCTGAAAAACCTCCGCCAAATCCGCCAGAGGATCCACCAGAAGAACCACCGAATGTACCGCTAAATGGACCATCACTATCATTATCCATAATTAAAGCTAAAACAAAGATGAAAATAATAAGGAGAATAATAGAAATCCAAACAAATAAAGAGTTTGATTCATTTGGATCTTCTGGTGAAATATCTTCCAAGCCTGAAATATCGATTTCATATTCGTCTGAAATGACATTTAGAACGGCTTGTACGGTCATTCGGGTTGCTTGAGTGTAGTTATCTTCATCTCGATAAGGAACAAAGTAATTATCAAGAATTCGTCCACACTTTGAGTCTGGTAAAATACCTTCCAGGCCTCTGCCAATTTCAAGCCGTACTCTTGAATCGGACCGAGAAAATAAGAGTAGGATTCCGTTATCCTTATCCTTTTTGCCGATTTTTAAAGTATTAAATACTTTATTTGCATAACTTTCTATATCTTTGTTAAGCAAACTCTTTACAGAAATAACAGCAAATTCTATCTCGGTTTCTTCCTCAAGGGAAATAAGACTTTGATTGAGAGAATGTTCTACATCATCGCTTATGACATTATCATCATCATAAATGTACACATTTTTCTCAACAGTTGGCATTGGGATTTCCTGTGATGTAGCTATACTGCATGCAGTAAAAATACTCATAAGAAAAGCAAGTAAAGCTAAATAAGGAACTATCCGCTTTTTGTTCATAACATTTCCTTTCTCAATTAGATTATAATCTAATTCTTTCGTTATATATAAAATAAGTTAAAAACTTATGTAAAGTACATTATACAATAATATCTATAAAAATGCAATACATAGAGATATAACTATTTGAAAGGCTATTTTTCAATTATATAGTATTCAAAAAACAATAATATGTTAAGGAAAATTTGTGTTGTTAAAATACACCAAGGAGGTGGTGTTGCAGCACCAATTGCGTCACAAGTATTAGGAGAGGTATTACCATATTTAGAAATTAATAAAGATAATGAAAAAGAAGAAGATATAAGGGAAGAAGTTGTAGTTCCAAAAATAACAGGAAAGACAGTTGAAGAAGCTGAAAAGATATTAAAGGAGGTTGGTCTAGAAATGGATTTAGACACAAAAGAAATTAATAAAAAGGAAACAATAATAAAAGAGCAGTTGCCAAAAGCTGGGATAAAAATTTACAAAAACACAAAAATAGTAGTTAGCATTTGACATGTAAAATAAAAAACTGATAAACTATATACAAAAAAATAATTTAGTTATATAATGTAAACGCAAAGTTGTATAAAATAACGGGAGGATATTTATGGAACTTAAAAATATGTTATCAGGCTTAGAAAATTTAAAAGTAAAAGGAAGCCTTGATATTGATATTTCTAAAATAAAAAACGATTCTAAGGAAGTTAGCGAGAATGATGTATTTGTTGCTTTAACAGGATTCAATTTTGATGGTCATGAATATATAGAAGAAGCTGTTAAAAATGGAGCAAAAGCAGTTGTAATGCAGGAAGACAAAATTGATAAAAACATAATTCAAAAAATACCAAGTGAAGTTACAATAGTTGTTGTACCAGATACTAGATATGCTTTAGCAATTATGGCTTGTAATTATTATCAAAATCCATCTAGAAAAGTAAAATTAATAGGTGTAACTGGAACAAAAGGAAAAACAACAACAACATATATGATAAGAGATATTCTGGAAAAACAAGGAATAAAAACTGGATTGATAGGAACAGTTGCATCATATATTGGAAATAAGAAAATTGCTGATAATGATAATACAACGCCAGAAAGTCTTAAATTACAAGAAATTTTAGCTAAAATGGTGAAGGAAAAGTGCGAAGTTGTTGTAGCAGAAGTATCTTCACAAAGTCTAAAATTATCAAGAGTTGCAGGATGTGAATTTTATACAGCAGTGTTCACTAATTTATCGGAAGATCATATAAGCGAAAAAGAACATCCAAATATGGAAGATTATTTTAACTCAAAAGTACAGTTGTTTAAAATGTGCAAAAATGGTTTTATAAATGCGGATGATATTCATGCAATTATGATACCTAAGCTAGTTCCAGAGTGTAATATAAAAACTTATGGAATTGATAATCATTCTGATTTATTAGCAAAAGATATAACTGTAACTAATCAAACAGTTGATTTTAAAGTTAAACTTGGAGACCGAAATGAGAGAGTAAAAGTATCTATTCCAGGAAGATTTAGTGTATATAATTCATTAGCTGCAATTAGTGTAGTATTACAACTAGGATGTAGTGCAGATAGTATAAAAGAAGCATTAATGGATATTAGAGTACCAGGTAGAAGTGAATTAGTAAAAAACAAAAAAGGTTTAGCAATTATGATAGATTATGCCCATACACCAGAAAGCTTAGAAAAAATATTGAGTGCTGTAAAAATATATACACGAGGAAGAGTAATTTCTGTTTTTGGTTGCGGAGGAGATAGAGATAAAAACAAGAGACCAATGATGGGAGAAGCCTCTGGCAAAGTAGCAGATTATACAATTATTACTTCTGATAATCCAAGGACAGAGGATCCAGAAGAAATCGTTAAACAGATTGAAAATGGAATAAAGAAGACAAAAGGAAAATATGAATGTATTGTAAATCGTGTTGAAGCGATAAGAAAAGCAATTAAAATGGCAAACACTAAGGATATTATTGTATTGGCTGGAAAGGGACATGAACAATATCAAGAAATTAAAGGAAAAAAATATCCATTTGATGAGGCTTTAATTGTAAATGAAATAATAGATGAAATGGAAGAAAAGAAATAAGACTAAGGAGGAAAATATATGCAATTCCAAACGAAAATACTACTGTTATCTTTCGTGGCAAGTGTAGTAATATCATTTTTTGTAATACCAATATTAAAAAAATTGAAGGTTGGCCAAATTGAGAGAAAAGAAGGCCCACAGTCTCATTTGAAAAAACAAGGAACTCCTACAATGGGAGGAATAATAATGATAATTGTTATATTAGCATTAACATTATTTTGCTATTATGACTATATGAAAGATGAACAAATAGAAATTGCTAAAAATTTATTACCATTATTGTTTGTTACAATAGGTTTTGGAATGATAGGGTTTATTGACGATTTTAAAAAGTTAGTACTGAAAAATACAAAAGGGTTAAGTCCAAAAGCAAAAATGCTTGGACTACTAATTATAGCAGTATCATATACTTTAATTTTAATAAATGTATTTAATATAGGTACAGATATATACATACCATTTGTAGATATGTATTTTACATTACCTGTGTGGTTCTATATTCCATTTGTAATTGTTGTTATGCTTGCAACAACAAATGCAGTAAACTTAACAGATGGAATTGACGGTTTAGCAACAAGTGTTACAACAATTATGATTACTTGTTTAACTGTAATTGCTATTATATTAGGAATAAAAGAAGTTACGATATTTGGTAGTATTTTAATAGGAGTATGCTTAGGATTTTTACTATTCAACTTACATCCGGCAAAGGTTATGATGGGAGATACTGGATCACTTATGCTAGGTGGAGCTATAGCAGGAATAGCAATATATCTAAAAATGCCATTGCTATTGGTAATTATTGCTATTGTACCAATTGTAGAAACACTTTCAGTTATAATTCAAGTTGCACACTTTAAAAGAACAGGAGAAAGAATATTTAAAATGGCACCAATTCACCATCATTTGGAATTATCAGGATGGAAAGAAAATAAAATAGTGTCAGTATTTAGTTTAATTACATTAATTTTTTGTGTGATAGGACTTATGTCTATCTAAGGAGGAAAAATGCAAAAGAAAGGAAAAAATATTCGAAATGCATCTGGAAAGCAAATTGACTTTATTTTGCTAGTAGTTATTATCTTGTTATTGTCATTAGGAATTATTATGGTACTTTCAGCAAGTGCACCATCTGCATTATCTGAAACAGGTAATAGTTATACATATGTAACAAAACAGGCTATATTTGCAGTATTAGGATTTGGAGTAATGTTCTTTTTTTCAAAATTTGATTATAGAATATTCAAAAAGTTTTATTGGGTTATTTATTGGATTTCAGTTGGAATACTTTTATTAGTTTTAATACCAGGACTAAAATCAAGTGCTAATGGAGCAACCAGATGGATTAACTTAGGATTTATGCAGTTTCAACCATCTGAGCTTACAAAGGTTGGAATGATAATATTTTATGCAGGATATTTATCAGATCATAAAAATGAATTAAGAGATTTTAAAAAAGGATTTTTAAAACCATTAATATTTTTAATACCACCAGTTGCTATTGCATATGTATTTCAAAACCATTTGAGTGTTTGTTTGGTTATGGGAGCTATAACTTGTGTTATGATGATAATGGCTGGATGTAAATTATCACATTTTATATTATCAGGTCTCTCAGTAGGTGGACTAGGAGGAGGAGCTCTTGCTTTATTTTTAGCAACGAAAGGTCAAAGTGCTGGAAACGAGAGTTTTAGAATTGATAGAATTTTAAACTTTATGGATCCATGGCAAGATCCAACAGGAACAGGTTGGCAAGCAATTCAGAGTTTATATGCGATTGGATCAGGAGGTTTGTTTGGAGTGGGACTTGGAGAAAGTAAACAAAAATATTTATATATACCAGAGCCTCAAAATGATTTCATTTTTTCAATTTTAGCAGAAGAGTTGGGATTTGTAGGATGTGCTATAGTTATTATTCTATTTGCCTTATTTATATGGAGAGGTATTTTGATTGCAATGAAAGCACCAGATATGTTTTCTAGTTTACTTGCAACAGGAATTACAGCACTTGTAATGGTGCAGGTTGTTATAAATATAGGAGTTGTAACAAATTCAATTCCAAATACAGGTATGCCATTACCGTTCTTTAGTGCAGGAGGTACAGCGCTTGTTATTCTGATGGGAATGTGTGGAATATTGCTTAATATTTCAAAGTCATCATCAAAAGTATAGAAATTCAATTATAATATAAAATAACGCAAGACTAGTTTTGAGCATTAAAATTTATTTTGGAGGAATCATATGAATGTAATTATTGCAGCAGCAGGAACTGGAGGACACATTAATCCAGGAATTGCAATTGCAAATAAAATAAAAGAAATGGATGCAAAATCTAAAATTCTGTTTATTGGTACAGATAGAGGATTGGAGAATGATTTAGTTCCAAGAGCAGGATATGAATTAAAAACAATTGAAGCATATGGTATTGAGAGAAAATTCACTTTAAAGAATCTAAAAAGATTATATTGTACTATTAGATCTATAAAAGACTCAGAAAAGATAATAAAAGAGTTTAAAGCAGATGTTGTAATTGGGACTGGTGGCTATATTTGTATGCCAGTAATTAGTGCTGCAAATAAGTTAAAAATACCAACTCTTCTACATGAAAGCAATGCATTCCCAGGGCTTTCAGTAAAAGTGCTTGCTAAAAAGGTAAATACAGTTTTATTAGGATTTGAAGATGCGGAAACAAGATTACAAAAAGCAAATAAGATTGTTGTTACTGGTAATCCAACCAAGATAAAGAAGCAAAGTTTTTCAAAAGAAAAGAAGGAAGGTATTATAAAAGATATAGGTCTTAAGCCAGGCAAACCAATAATGTTAGCATTTGGTGGAAGTCAAGGAGCTCAAAGTATTAATAAAAGTCTAATTGATATTATAAAAAATAAGAAAAATAAAGATTATCAAATAATATGGGCTGCTGGAGCCAATCAATATGAATTAATAAAGGATGAATTAGATAACTATAATATAAATATTAATAATATAGAAAATGTTAAAATTGTTCCATATATTTATCAAATGGAAGAAATAATGAATGTTGTTGATTTAGTAGTATGCAGAAGTGGTGCAATGACAATTACAGAGATATCTATAGTTGGTAAACCCGCCATATTTATTCCATTTCCATATGCTGCTGAAAATCATCAAGAATATAATGCAAGAGTATTAGAAAAGGTGGGAGCTGCAAAAATTATTTTAGATAAAGATTTGAATGCAGATATTTTAAATAAACAAATAGAAGAAATTATATCAAACAAAAATATTTTAGAACAAATGGGAAGAAATGCTGAAAAGCTATCTATACAAGATGTTACAAGCAAAATATATAATGAAATTGAACTCGCAATAAAAAGGTAAAAAACGAAAAAATTCATCAAGGTGTCGAAATTGGTCAAAATTAAGGGTACGAATTTCCTTGATATTTCTAGGCATATGTAATATAGTAGAGAAATATTATAAAAGAGGGAGGATGCCAATGATGGAATGCTTTAAAAAGCTTTACGGAAGAACAATAATTGATAAAAAAGATTCTGATGAAATACAAGATGAAGAAAAAATAGAACTCGAATATTATCAATTAGAGAATAGTACATCGGATAAACCATATGGAGTAGAAATAGTAAAAAGAAGAATGGAAAATAATATAGTTAATATTGAAGATAAAATAATTTATCATATATGTAATAAAAGACAAGATGCCAATCTATTACTTAAAATGTTAGTATCAAATAAGGTAACACCAATTTCAGTAGAAGATATTGTGCAAGATTTTACAAAAATAAGAGCGATTTGAGAATATTCAAATCGCTTTTTATATTAAAGAGTATCAAACAAAAATCTAATAAAAACTATTGCAAAAAAATTAAATATAGTCTATTATACTATATAGTCTTTTTTAATGAAGGAGGAAATAATGGCTGATAGATTAATAATCGTAGAGTCACCGGCAAAGGCAAATACTATAAAAAAGTTTTTAGGTGGAAGCACAAAAGTAGTTGCTTCTATGGGACATATAAGAGATTTGCCTAAATCTAAGCTAGGAATTGATATTGAGCATGATTTTGAGCCTGAATATATAAATATTAGAGGAAAAGGAGATTTGATTAAAAGTCTAAAAAAAGATGCAAAAAATGCAAAAAAAGTATATCTTGCAACTGACCCTGATCGTGAAGGAGAAGCAATTGCATGGCATTTAGCACATATACTTGAAATACCTGAAGATAATTTGTGCAGAGTAACTTTTAATGAAATTACAAAAGAAACGGTAAAAGAATCAATAAAAAAACCTAGAAAAATAGATATGAATTTGACATATGCGCAACAAGCAAGAAGAGTGTTAGATAGAATAGTAGGATATAAAATAAGTCCAGTATTATGGAAGAAAGTAAGAAGAGGATTATCAGCTGGTAGAGTGCAATCTGTTGCTGTTAAACTTATAGTAGATAGAGAAGAGGAAATTGAAAAATTTATTCCAGAAGAATACTGGAATATCTCTGCAATTTTGTTAGATGAAAAATCAAAGAAAAACTTTGTTGCTAAGTTTTATGGTAAAGATGGAAAAAAACTTGCAATTCATTCAAAAGAAGAAGTTGACAGTATTTTAAAAGATATAGAGAATGGTAAATATATTGTAACAGATGTAAAAAAAGGTGAAAAGAAAAGAAATCCTGCACCACCATTTACAACAAGTACGATGCAACAAGAGGCTTCTAGAAAGCTGGGATTTACATTAAAGAAAACAATGTCTATAGCACAAGGACTATATGAAGGTGTAAAAGTTGGAGAAAAGGGTACAGTTGGATTAATAACTTACATGAGAACAGATTCTACAAGAATCTCTGAAGAAGCAAGAGCAGCTGCAAAAAATCAAATAATAAAAACATATGGAGAGCAATATTACGAAAATAGATATTATAAAACAAAACAAAATGCGCAAGATGCTCACGAAGGTATAAGACCTACATATGTGGATTTAGTTCCAGAAGAGATAAAAGAATATTTGACAAATGATCAATATAAATTGTATAGATTAATTTATCATAGATTTTTAGCAAGTCAAATGTCAACAGCAATTTATGATGTTGTATCTGCTAATATAGATGTAAACAAATATAATTTTAGAGCAAGTGGACAAACATTAAAGTTTAAAGGCTTTATGACTTTATATGTTGAAACGGAGGATAATAAACAAGAAGAAGAAGATACTTCTATTCCAGAGCTAGAAAATGGTCAGAAAGTAATAAAACAAAAATTAGAATCAAAACAGAGTTTTACAGAACCACCACCAAGGTATACTGAGGCTAGTCTTGTAAAAATGTTAGAAGAAAAGGGAATAGGACGTCCTAGTACATATTCTCCAATAATTACAACTATTTTAGAGAGACATTATATAGAGAAAGAACAAAAGCAATTAGTACCAACTGAATTAGGTAAAATTGTAAATAAGTTATTGACTGAGAATTTTACAGATGTTATTAATGTTGAATTTACAGCAAAAATTGAAGAAGAATTTGATGAGGTTGCAGAAGGAAAAGAAAACTGGAAACAGGTAATTAGAGAGTTTTATGCGCCTTTTGAAAAACAAGTTGAAAAGGTAGAAAAAGAATTAGAACATGTTGAATTAGTTGAAGAAGTATCTGATGTGCCTTGTGATAAATGTGGACGAATGATGGTAATCAAATATGGAAGATACGGAAAATTTTTGGCGTGTCCTGGATATCCTGAATGTAAGAATGCAAAGCCATTGGTGGAAACCATAGAAGAACCATGTCCAAAATGTGGCGGAAAAATTCAAATTCGTAAATCTAAGAAAAAAAGAAAATTCTATATTTGTGAAAATAATCCAAAATCTTGTGATTATATTTCATGGAACAAACCTGGAAAAGAAAAATAATGAATTATAGATTGGTTGCATTTGCAATCAATCTATTTTTATGATATAATACACCACTAGAAAATTAGTGGAGGTTTATTATGTTAGATGATCCAAATGTAAATGAATCTTTAAAGAAGAATGATAAAGATACACAGAAATATAGGGTATTTAAACAATTGGTAAATGCATTTTACTATAAAGACCAAGTACAAGAAGAAAAAAATATAAATTTAATATTACAGCACTCAATAAGAATAGAACCTACATTAATATATCATTCTTTTTATAAAACTTTAAAAGTTGAGTTTAAAATTGGAAATAAACAATTATATAAATTAAGAAAATTACCAGATTTTTATACTAGAATGTTAAAGAATGAAAATTATAGATATGGATCAAAGTTAGAATTTATACATAATGAACAAGCTTTTGAAGAGGAAAGTATACCTCTTTTACATTATATAATGAAGTATGCGGAAATTATAAAATATGCTAATGAAACTACAGGAAGTTATGGACATTATGGAGTTAGTATGCAAGACGATTTTATCACTATTTCAAATAGCGGATTAGATGAGATATTTGAAATATTAAAAGGAAAAAGTATAGTACTTCAAAGCGATTATCAAGAAGATAAAATATATTTACAAGAAGGAGAACCTGAAATTAAATTTTATCTGGAAAAATTGCAAGATGGAGATTACAAACTTAGAACTGATTTAAATATTCATGAATTTGAAATTTTTGAAGGAAAAAATAGTATATATTTTTTATATAATAAGGTATTATACAGATGTAATAAAAAGTTTGAAGAAACAACGCTAAAACTAATACAGTTTTTTAAAGAAAATTATACAAAAGAAATAATATTGCAGGAAGAAGATTTACCAAAACTATTTTCTGTTGTATTTCCAAAAGTAAAAGAAAATATATGCTTAGATAAATTAAGTAAAGAAGAAATTGACAAATATGTGCCAAAGGATTTGTATGTAAAATTATACTTAGATTTTAACAAAGACAATTATATTATAGCAGATATAAGATTTGTGTATGGTGATGTAGAGTTTAATCCTATAATTCAGGATAATATTAAAATTGCAAGAGACATACCAAAAGAAAATGAAGTGCTGGAGATGTTTCTAAAAACAGGATTTATGTTAGATCAGGAAAATGCAAGATTGATTTTGGCAAATGAGGAAAAAATTTACTATTTTCTATCATATGAAATAGAAAAATATATGCAAAAATTTGAAGTACTTGCAACTGATAACTTTAAGAAAAAAGAAATACATGAGCCTAAAATAAATACATTAGGAGTTAGAATAGAAAACAACCTATTAAATATAGATTTCTCAAACATGAATTTTGATTTGCAAGAATTACAAGAAATTATGGAAAAATACAGAATGAAGAAAAAATATCATAGACTTAAAGATGGTAGTTTCTTAAAAATAGATCAAAATGACGCAATGAAATTTATAAATAGTATTACAGATGGATTAGATATAGATTACAAAAAAATCGAAAATGGAAGTTTGAAGCTTCCGCTATCTAGAAGTATGTATTTAGACAGATTATTAAAAAATCTGAAAAATACAAATGTTGTAAAAAATTCTGAATACAAAGACTTGATTGCTACTGTAGATCATAAAGATATAGAAGAACTAATTACAGCACCAAAAGGTTTGAATGCAAACTTAAGAAGTTATCAATTAATGGGATATAAGTGGTTAACTCTATTAGATAAATATGGGTTAGGAGGAATACTTGCTGATGATATGGGACTTGGAAAAACAGTTCAGATGTTAGCTGTTGTGCTTTCATATATAGAGAATGCTAAAAATCCAAAACCAAGTATAGTAGTATGCCCAAGTTCCCTTACTTTGAACTGGGAAAATGAAATTAATAAATTTGCACCATCAATAAAAACATTAATAATACATGGAAATTCAGAGGAGAGAGCAAAGCAAATAAAATCTATATTGGACTATCAAATTATTGTTACATCATATGACTCATTAAAAAGAGACGTTGATATATATGAAGAACAAAATATTGAGTTTAAATATATTATTGCCGATGAAGCACAGTATATAAAAAATAACAATACACAAAATGCAAAAACAATTAAGGTAATACATTCTGAAACAAGATATGCTTTGACAGGTACGCCAATTGAAAATTCATTATCAGAATTATGGTCTATTTTTGATTTTATAATGCCAGGATATTTATTGTCATATAAAAAGTTCAAAGAGCAATATGAAATACCAATTGCAAAAGACAATGATATAGAATGCATGAATAGATTAAAAATGATGATAGAACCATTTGTACTAAGAAGAATAAAAAAAGAAGTACTTACAGAATTACCAGATAAAACTGTAACTGTTTTAAATAACGAAATGCAGGATGAACAATTAAAAATATATGCCTCATATATTGCAAGGGCTAAAGAAGAGGCTATTCGTGAAATTGGAGAAAATGGATTCGAAAGAAGCCAAATAAAGATATTAGCATTATTAATGAGATTAAGACAGATATGTTGTCATCCATCATTATTTTTGAATAATTATCATGGAGAAAGTAGCAAGATGAACCAATGCATGGAAGTTATAAAAGATGCTATATTAGCAGGTCACAAAATTTTACTATTTTCGGGTTACACGAGTATGTTTGAAATATTAGAAAGAGAATTAAAAAAAGAAAAAATAAAATACTCAAAATTAACTGGACAAACAAAAGTAGGAGATAGAATAAAATTAGTCGATGAGTTTAATGAAGATGAAGAAATAAAAGTATTTTTAATTTCGCTTAAGGCAGGAGGAACAGGACTAAACCTTATAGGAGCAGATGTAGTAATACATTATGATCCATGGTGGAATTTATCTGCTGAAAATCAAGCTACAGATAGAACATACAGAATTGGACAGAAAAGGAATGTACAGGTATATAAGTTAATTACAAAGAATTCCATAGAAGAAAAAATATATGAATTACAAAAAAAGAAAGCAAGATTAGCTGAAAACATGTTATCTACACAGCAAACATTTATTAACAAATTATCTAAAGATGACATTATGGCCTTGTTTGAATAAATTGCCAAAGGGGACGGGGCATTTTGGCAATTGGATTTTAAGTGGTTGCATTAAGATAATTTAATATTTAATTAATAATTGCCAAAATACCCCGTCCCCTTTGGCACCCTTTGGCAAAATAGAAAAAGGAGAAAAAATGAATGATTATATAACAGTAATAGGCGGGGGATTAGCGGGATCTGAAGCAGCTTATCAAATTGCAAAAAGAGGGTTGAAGGTTAAACTATATGAAATGAAACCAACTCAATATTCTCCAGCACATAGCAATAGTAATTTGGCAGAAATAGTTTGCAGTAATTCCTTTAAATCAAATTTACATACAAATGCTTGTGGGCTTTTAAAAGAAGAACTTAGGTTACTAGATAGTCTACTTATAAAAATTGCTGATGAAGTTTGTGTTCCTGCAGGACAAGCTTTAGCAGTAGATAGAGAAAAATTCGCAGAGCGTGTAACAGAAAAATTAGAGCAAGTGGAAAATGTGGAAATAATAAGAAAAGAAGTAGGGAAAACTGCGAATAACAGCAGTGAAATGAATGAGATAAGTTTAAAAGAACTTGTAAATGATGGAATTGTTGTTATTGCTACAGGACCTTTAACATCTGATAAATTATCAAATGAAATTTCCAAAATTATACAACAAGAAAAATTACATTTTTATGATGCAGCTGCACCAATAATAGAAAGATCTAGCGTAAATATGAATATTGCTTTTGAAGGAAATCGATATGACCAGGAAAGAGGAAAAGATGAAGACTTAGAGGCATGGAAACAAAGAATAAAAGAACAAGATGCTAGTTATATTAATCTTCCTATGAATAAAGAAGAATATGAAAGATTCTGCAATGAACTTGTGAACGCACAAATTGTAGAATTACATGAATTTGAAAAAAGAGAAATATTCGAAGGATGTATGCCAATAGAAGTTATGGCTAAAAGAGGATTAGACACATTAAGATTTGGACCACTAAAGCCAGTGGGATTTACAGATTTAAGAACAGGTCGTAGACCATATGCAGTTGTTCAGTTAAGGCAGGATAACGAAGAGGGAACTATCTTTAATATGGTGGGATTCCAAACTAATTTGAAATATGGTGAGCAAAAAAGAGTATTTCAAATGATTCCTGGTCTGGAAAATGCAGAATTTGTAAAGTATGGAGTAATGCATAGAAATACATTTATTAATTCTCCAGATTTATTAGATGAAACATATAATTTAAAGAAAAACGATAACATTTATTTTGCAGGACAAATTACAGGAGTCGAAGGATATGTTGAATCAATTGCTTCTGGATTAGTTGCTGGAATTAATGCTGCTAATAAATACTTAAACAAGGAAAAAATTGCTTTTCCAAAGGAGACAATGATTGGAGCCCTTTCAAAATATATAGCAACACCTAATGAAAAGTTTCAACCAATGAATGCTAATTTTGGAATATTACCTCAATTAGAGGAAAATATAAGAGATAAAAAAATAAAATATGGTAAACTTGCAGATAGAGCAATAGAAAAATTGAAAATGTAATATTGCTAAAATATTACATTTTTTTTTCATTTAGAATAATGTGTTGCAAAATTTGCAAAATTATGGTAAAATAATAAAAGGTATAATTTACATAAAATGAACGAGATATATTAAGGAGGATGATTATGGAAGATATATTTGAAAAATATTATGATTCTGTTGAAAAATTAATAGAAGAGTCTGGAGAAATAAAAACTGCTTATGATGCAAAAATAGTTGAAGCAGAGAAAACATTAGATGAATTAAGAAAACAGGAAAGTCTAATGGGTATAGGAAGTAAGTTAAAAGAAGAAAAGAAAGAAGAAATTGAAGAAAAGTCTAAGGAAATTAATAATTTAAAATCTGAAAGAAATGAACGTAATAAATATATAAGTGATGCTTCAGAAAATATTAGAAATCAGCTAAAAAAAGCCGTTGAAAACGAAATGAGCAAATTTAAAACTAATAGAGAAATGGAAACTGCTAAAGGTGCATTAGATGATAAATCAAATGAAATAAAAGAAGCACAGGAAAAATTTGAGAATGAAAGTAAAAAAGTTAAAGAATTAATGGCTCAAAAAGAAGCTTTGATAAATGAAAGAAAAAAATTAGATGATTTAATAAATAACTATGGTTTATATGATAACGAATCAACAAGAAATGAAATAATTGAAAAAATTAAATCTAAACAAACTGAGATAGAAACTACTGCAAAAACTGCTGTTGATTTTATGGACAAAGGAGAAGAATTAAAATCTGAAAAGAGAAAAATGGAAGAAGAGTTTAGTTCATATAAGCCAGTTAGTGAAAATGTGGAAGATTATAAAAAACTTGAAGGATTATCATATAGAACAATGAGTCAAACAAGTTTTAAATTAGAAGATGTTAAAGCCGTACTAGAAAATTGGAAAGGAAGCAAGGAAGAGGCTGAAAAAGATAATAATGGTGAACCTGAAAAAGTTGAAGAAAAAGACGAAGAGGCAAATGAAACATTAAAAACTAAAAATAGTGAACCAGTTAAAAAAGACGAGGTAAAAGAAGAAAAACAAGAAGAACAAGAAGAAAAACCAGAAGCTGAAATTACTGAAAAAGCTGAAACTAAATCAGAAGCAAAAACAACTGAAAAAGACAAAAAAGAAAAAATGGTTGAAACAATAAACGAAAATTTAAGAAAAAAAGAAGAAGAGGAAAATAAAAATCCTACACAACCAAAAGAAGAAAAAACAACAGAAGAGGATGCACAAGAAAAAAATGAAATAGAACAAGAAGATGGAAAAAGTAAAATAGAAATATCTGCTAAAGATGATGCAGTATATGTTAATGGAGTACAAATTAAAAATTTGGAAATTACATCTTCAATTAATGATAAACCTCAAATGTATAGAAGACTAAATATAAATAAAACAATTTATAGTTTAATGAATGATAAAGGGATATTTAGAAAAATATTCAATAGGGTAATTAGAGGACCATTACTAAAAAGAAAGTTAGATCCTACAGTTATCAATGTTTTATCAAGAAAAGATGAAAGTACAGAGAAAGCTGATAAAACTATAGCAGATGTTGTGGGAATGGATGTAAAAAGATATATTGCATCTGTAAAATACAAAACAGAATTACCAGTAGATCTTAAATATGATTTAACAAATTCTATGTTACAGGCAGAAACAAATGATCAAATTCAAAAATATGCAAAACAAGCAAATAAGATTGCAGGTGTAGAAGTATTAGGATTAAGAACAAATAATGTGGTAGAAAGATTAGTGGAAGGTATGGCTTCATTAGATGATCCAGATGCTTTAACTGAAGCAGATAAAATTGCTATTCAACAAGATGAATTTGTTAAGCAAAATAAGTTTAGAGATGAACTACACTTCGACCCAGAAGAAAAGGAATCAAGTGAAAATCAGGAAATAGATGAAAATCAAAAAGAAGAGCAAAAAACTGAATCACGTGTTGATAAATTATCTCGTATAGCAAGAGAAATGGAAGAAGAAAAAAATCAAAAAGGAAAGAATGACGGTGAAGAAAGATAAATGATTTTGCTACCTATATAGCATAAAATATTGACAAATATGTAACAATATGATAAAATATAAAACGTTAGGGTAAAATGCATGTAATGTGCTTTTCCGTAACGTTTTATTTTATTTTTCAGGAGGTGAAATTTAAGTGCCAACAATTAATCAATTAGTAAGAAAAGGAAGAAAAACATCTGCTACAAAATCAACAGCACCTGCTTTACAACATGGGTATAATTCTAGAAGTAAAAAACTAACAAATAGAAGATCTCCACAAAAAAGAGGTGTATGTACAGTTGTAAAAACAGTAACTCCAAAGAAACCAAACTCAGCATTAAGAAAAGTTGCCAGAGTAAGACTTTCTAATGGATATGAAGTTACTTCATACATTCCTGGTATCGGACATAACTTACAAGAGCACAGTGTTGTTTTAATAAGAGGAGGAAGAGTAAAAGATCTTCCTGGTGTTAGATATCACATTATCAGAGGAACATTAGATACAGCTGGTGTTAAAGACAGAATGCAAGCTAGATCTAAGTATGGAGCAAAAAAACCAAAAAAATAATGGTTAAAAATTAGTGCATATAACTGATTACTAATTTAAGGTACTTAAATTTGAAATAGATTATACGCACTTACGGGAAAGAAAAGATACTTTCCAGAGTACCTAGATACAAAATGATGTATCAATTAAAAAATTAAGGAGGGAAGAAAAGTGCCAAGAAAAGGATATATAGCAAAAAGAGAAGTTTTACCAGATCCAATATATAATAGCAAAGTTGTTACAAAATTAATAAACAATGTAATGCTAGATGGTAAAAAAACAGTAGCACAAGCAATCGTTTATGATGCATTTGATATCATAAAAGAAAAAGAGCAAAAAGATCCATTAGAAGTATTTGAAGCAGCACTTGAAAATGTAATGCCAGTTCTAGAGGTTAAAGCTAGAAGAATTGGTGGAGCAACATACCAAGTACCAATCGAAATCAGACCAGAGAGAAGACAAACACTAGGATTAAGATGGCTTGTAACATATGCAAGAAATAGACATGAAAAAACAATGGCTGAAAAATTAGCAGCTGAAATCATGGATGCAGTAGCTGGAAACGGTGGCTCTTTCAAGAAGAAAGAAGATATGCATAGAATGGCAGAAGCTAACAGAGCATTTGCACATTATAAATTCTAAAAATATAAAACAAAATCAGCAGATTGCATGGTCTAGCTAAAATAAGTATTAGCTAAGACATATGCATATGCTAGAAGAAAAAATAAATAAGATAGTAAGGAGGAAAAAAATGGCTGGAAGAGAGTTTCCTTTAGAGAAAACAAGAAATATAGGAATCATGGCTCATATAGATGCAGGTAAAACTACAACTACAGAGAGAATACTTTTCTATACAGGTAAAACTCACAAAATAGGAGAAGTTCACGAAGGTGAAGCTACTATGGACTGGATGGTTCAAGAGCAAGAAAGAGGTATTACAATTACTTCTGCTGCTACAACTTGCCAATGGAAAGGAAATAGAATCAATATTATTGATACTCCTGGACACGTTGACTTTACTGTAGAAGTTCAAAGATCTTTAAAAGTTCTTGATGGAGCTGTTACAGTATTAGCTGCTAAAGGTGGAGTTCAACCTCAAACAGAAACAGTTTGGAGACAAGCTGATAAGTATGAAGTTCCAAGAATGGTATACGTAAACAAAAT
>ERZ779982.14-NODE-14-length-100269-cov-4.798042_pt1 | contig 100269 bp, 113 predicted proteins | sample MGYA00511936_ERZ779982 | MGnify/ENA primary metagenome ERZ779982 (study PRJEB29588, sample SAMEA2146682) | human gut metagenome | biome: human gut; feature: human-associated habitat; material: faeces | place: Denmark | collected 2008/2010 ... | reverse complement strand
TCACCTTTCTTTAATTCATTTGTAAAAGTAACTGTTTTTATTTGTTCTGCTTCTAATACTACTGTTTGTGGAGTATCATTTAATACATAATTTTCTAAAGTTTCTTTTTCTCTAATTGTTAATTTTGAATAATCTCTTATTGCATACCTTGATGTATATGCCTCTCCGTTTTCATCTGTTGTTATTGTTTCTAAAACTTTTCCGTTTTCATCTAAAACATCAAATTTTACTCCTTGTAATTTCACTTCTTTATTGTCTAAATCAACTTTTATTACTTTAACTTGACCTTTCTTTAATTCATTTTCAATAATATTTTCTTCCGTTGTATTCCACTTAACTTCAACAGTTGTATCTTCCGCAAGATTATACCATTTTCCTGTATTTTTTTCGATTAGTTTATAATTTCCTGTTCTTAAATTTTTGATGCTTATTTCTCCATTTACATCTGTTGTATATGTTCCAATTACTCTTTGAAATTCCTCTGAATATAAATCAAATTGTACATTTCCTAGTGCAATTTTGTGATTATCTTTATCTACTTTGTATATTTTTAAATTTCCTTTTTTATGATCATTTATTATATTTTGAGTAGTAGATTTATTATATTCTACATTTACATCAAAAGTAGCTTTATTTATAACATAATTATCATTTGTAGAAATTTCTGTTAGTATGTAATTATCTTGATATAATCCGCTAAATGTTGCTACACCATTTGAATTTGTAGTAGCATTTGCGACTACAGTTCCATCTGCTTTTGTTAATTGAAATGTTACACCTTGTATTGGTTTTGAAGTATCACTATCTGTTTTGTTTATTTGTATTTTTCCTGTATTAGTTTTTACATTTAATGTGGCTCTACCTACTCCATCTCCAAAAGGGTCATAAGTAACTGCATAATTTTGTGTTGCATTAATTCTTGTTTTTCCATAAAATACTGGATAAGTTTTGCATTTTCCTTGCACATTTATAATTGCATTACTTATATCTTTATTCATTGAAGATTTAGGGGTTTTTAAATATAAGCTTTCACTTCCTGTAAATGAATTTGTTTGAGTTCCATTTCCGTTTGTTATTATAGCTCCTTCAGGCAAGTTGGCTGTTGATGTAACTGTATATGAAGCCATATCAACACTACTACTAACATTAAATTTTTGTACCCAATAATTACCTTCTTCATATAAGCATCCTGAAGTTCTCATTGTAATTGTTCCATCTGAAGGTGTTTGATTTCCGTATCTTCCTATATTTACTAGATTTACTACTGCATTTGCTATTTTTGTTCCTCTTTCATCTCCCCCACGATATCTAGTAGCAGGATCATAACCATATAAAATACTATATACTGCTTGTTTAGTTGCAACAAATGCATCATATTTGTTTTCAACTCCTAGCTCTGCTGGAGTCTTATATGGATATCCATTTATTATTGTTCTCCAAATTTGAACATTATCTAATACTGCATCTATATCTACTGTGTAACCGTCATATTCTCCTACACCTGGATATTCTTTATTCAAACAGTATGCTGGATACTCAACACCATCTTTTTGATATGTAACAAAAGTTGTAATTATATAATACCATCCATTTTTATCTGCATTCCAATATTGTAAGTGATATCCACAATCTCCTTTATTTTGAAGGTTTGCCTCACTTATTTCTGTTGCAAATGAAAATCCACTAAATGTAGAACACAATGTTAAAATTAATAATAACATTGCTATTACTTTTTTTCCTTTTACTTTTATCATATTATCTCTTTCCTTTCCCATCAAAAAAAGCACCTGTAAAAGTGCCTTTTAAAATAATATTAATTATCTTCATATTCTGAAAATTCAACTCCCTTAAAGTCATTTTCATCTAATACATATTCTTCTTTTCTATATTTTTCTTTTGCTTTACTAATTGCTTCATTAACATTCTCTGCTTCAATTTCAACAACTCTTTGTAATAGTTCTTCGATCTCAATTTTATAAATTCTTTTCATGTTCACCTCCCTTTATATTAAATAACATTCTGTTGTTATATATTGTCCATTTCTATAGTAATCTTGTGCATATATTCTTATAGTTCCAAATTTCCAAGCTATTTTATCTTTCACTCTTTTTTCTGTAAGTGTAAATTGTGTTGTAACTTCTGTAATTGAACTATCTACGACAATTTCATATCCATAAAGTTTCATATCTTCTGAAGGATTACTATTAATTATATTTCTTATTTCAGCAATTTTCTTTTCATTTATTTTATATTCTTCAGTAGGTGCTGTATTTTCTTCTACTAATACCTTTTCTTGTGGTATTTCTTTATTTATAGCAGAATCTTTATTATTATTTTCAATTTCATTTTGTTTTACTATAGCTGTATTTACTTCATCTACAACTTGATTATTATTTTCTTGCACTATATTTTTTTGATTATTTGCTTCTTTCTTTATTGTATTTGTTTCACTATATGTAGCAACTTCTGAATTTTCTTGTTTAATATTATTTACTTTATCTTCTATTATAGAATTTTTTTCTATTTCTTTTGCTTTATTAGTATCTACAATATTTAAGACTTCTTGTTTTTCTTCAATTATAGAGTCCTCACTTTGAATATTTTCAAAATTTACTACAGTTAAATCTTGTTTTGATTCTTTTTCTACATTTTGTCCCATATAATATAAATTTACAAAGTTTCCTACTAAAATTATTAAAACTATAATTATTTTTTTCATAACGATCATCTCCTACTATCATTATAAAACCTTAATAGGAAGATTCCAAAACCCTTTTAGAAAATTTCACTAAAATTTATTGTCCATAATTCATTCCATCCATAGATTCTACAGCTTGAACACATAGTCTTTTATCTTTTTGACCTAAAACACAAGTAATTAGAGTGATCCTATTATCTTCAGTTGCACCTAGATAACTCCAGTCCTCTTCATTTATTATTTTCTTTATTGTTACTACATATCTTTTAGTTCCATAGTTTGTTTGATAATAAATTTCACTACCTATTTTAATCTTCTTTAAATTTTTAAAGAAATCCCCATTACTTCCTGAATTATGAGAAGCTAAACCTACATTTCCTTCATAAATACTGGTTGATGGGAAGTGTCCTATTGTTTCAGACAAAGTAGTTAATTCTACACTTTCTCTTATTGGTGCATTATCAAGTAAAATATCAGGAATAGTCAAAGTTCCTATTTCATCATCATAATGAATAATATCTTGTTCTATATTTTCGAGTGCTGTAGCTTCTAATTCTTCGTTATCTCCAACTTCAATACTTTCTACATCTTTATTAGCTTTATAAATTGGATATTTATATGTAAAAAAAATAACTCCTGTAAGAGCTATAATTGCAATTATAACAACTGCTATTATAAATTTATTTTCTTTTTTCATCTACAAGTCCTCCTATATTCTAACTTCAACAATATATTTTTCTTTTTCATTGCCATTTACTAGCATTTTTATAGTTGTTCCATTCTTACTTACAGTTATCATTTTTCCTTTCAATTTTTTTGTTAAATTCTTAGATAACTCTAATTTGTATTTATTAGTTGTTTCAAATAAACTAAACCTATCTAACTTTATCTTTCCAGCTTTTGTAGCTCTTACTTTTCCTACTTTTTTATATTCTCCATCTTTATAGTTATAAACTGTTACATTTCTTGTTAAAAAGAATACTATTACTAAAATAATTCCTGTTGTCCCTCCAATTACTGGCAATACATTATTCTCTTGTTTTTCTTCTACTACTTCAGGCTCTTCTTTTTCATATTTTACAACATAGGTAATTGGATGTTCTTCAGTCTTAGTTGCTGTTCCAAAATATTCAGCTGTTACTGTATATGTATTAGGATAATCAACTCTTTGCTTAGTAGCATAATAACATTTAGCAGTATATGTATTAGCAACCTCATATTCTCCAATCATTTTTGTAGATTCTACTTTCCATTCAACATTTAGAAGATCCAATGTTAATCCACTTTTTATTGTTTGTTTCGGTATAAAATCCAAATCATTCTTTTCTAAGTTAGTATAATTTATTGTTTCTTCAATTAATTCCTCTCTAAAGCCATTATAGTTTGTCTTGATTTTTAAAGTATTAGGATTCAAAATATATTCTCCTATATATCCATCTTTTTCATATTTGATTGTATTTTCTAATTGTTCAATAATTTTATCTTTATTATTTGTTTTTGATAATATAGTTTTAGTTGTATTTATATCTATCGTTTCTGATGTATTTCCTCCTTCAGCAGTATAATCTACATACTTGTATTTGTTTCCATCAACTTCTATTTCTTTTGATAACATTTCTAAAAATATATCTTGCTCTGATTCCATAACTTGATATGTTTTATAACAATTTAACTCATCTTCAGTAATTTTAGTTTCTTCCATTGTTGCTGCAAAACAATTTACTGTTGTAAGTAAAGTACAGAAACTACAAACTACTAATATTTTTTTAAACCACTTCATTTTAACCTCCTAAAATTTGAATATTCCTATTTTATTCGCTATATAAGTTGCTCCAATGGAGCATAAAATTAGTATTCCTATATAAAATAATACATGAAATATTCTTATCATTATTTCAAATAAAAAAAGTAGTATTTTAATAAACGATTTTTGTTCATTAACCACTACTTCTTCATCATATTTTTGTCTTAATTTTTGCTTTTTTAAATATTCTTTATAAATATTTTTACTCACTTTTTACCTCTTTTCAAAAAGTTAAATATACTATTTTTTTCTATTACTTCTATTTTGTTTGATTTCTCTGCAATATAATCTTTAAAAATTTCGTGATAAATCTCTGTATTTACATTATCATTAAAAGTATCTGAAGTATATTCTGAAAAGAATATATTTTTAACTATTCCTCTTAATGTTCTTTTAAATTTAGCCTTTTCTTCATCACTAGAAAAATTGAATATATAATTTACTTCAGGAATCTTCTCTAATAAACTTAAAACTCTAAATGTTTCATCTGTTTCCCATGCCTTTGTCCCTCCTACTACTATCTTAACTTCTTTTGATAAGAAATTGTCTAGTGTATTTTCATTTAAAGTTCCATAATCATAAATATAAAAATCATAACCGTATTGCATTGCATCAATTTTATTGGTATTACTGTAAAGATCAATTCCTCTATACGAATACATATTGTCTTTTTTAGTTACTCCTTCTAATGTTTCAATATTTTTTATTTCATCTTTATCTGTACTACAAATATAACAGGCATTCATATTTAAACTCTTTAAAAACATTGTAATTAAAATAGCTTGTGTTGTAACTCCTATATGCTTTTCTGTTCCTGCTACTGCTATATTTACAAATTGTTTTAAAGTCTTATATTCCTTCTTTACAATTACTTTGTTTTTCTTTGTTTCTTCAACCTTTTGTCTAAACCTTATAGCATCTTTATATTGACATCCTTCAGCACTTAAACATTTTCTAAATTGTTCTTTTTGTTCATAGTAAGTTTTTGCATTTACAAAATTGTAGATTCCTTCATTAAATAGTTTTGCAAGTAGTCTATCTCCTTCTTCATGACCTAAAGCAACTACAATAACTCTAATATTATACATACTCTTTATTGCTACAATAGATTGTATAATTTCCTCTTCACTTTCTTTTGTTGAATCAACATCTATAATTATTTGTTTATAATTATTTAAGTTTTTCAGTTCCTGAATTGCAAATCTTTTTAAGCTATCAACTCCTGTTAATACTTGTGGAGTTTCAAATCCATTTTCTTTGCATACTTCGTAAATTAATTTTTCATTTTCTCTAGTAATTGCTAAAATCAACTTTATCCCTCCTTTGTAACAAAAAAGACTATCATTTCTGATAATCTTTCAAATATATTTTATATTATTTTTATTAAAGTACTCTTTTCTTTGTTATTTTAACTGTTATAAATTTCATTATATAATTTCTCTATCTCTCTAAAATCTTCCTTTGCTTCATCATTTTTACCAAGATAATTTTTCATAACATTATCAATATTTACAAGTAATTCATCTTTTGTTTTAAATATATAATCAATATTATATTTATCTAATATTTCAATTTGAGTTTTTGATAATTCAGGGCATTCAATTTCTTTATAAGCCTCATCATCTAATTCGATATCAATTTCATTTTCTTTTTTACCAATCAATTTATTTATTCTAGTTTCTTTTTCTAAAATAAATCTTTTATGATAGAAAATATCTGCATATTCCAAAACCTTTTTCATTTGTGATGTGTCCATTAAACCGCCAATAATAGCACCAGCAATAGGAATGCTTTTTCCGCTCAATGATTTTAATGTTAATTTCCTTCCTACTTGTTCAAATGCATCTCTAAAAACACTCTTTTCAAGACCACTTTTCCCTGCTTTTTGTAGAGCTTTTTGTGCTGCTTTATTTGCTAAAGCTCTCATCTGTGCTAATAATAATGGTATTCCTCCTTTTGAAACCATTTCTGACCAACTTTTATTAGCAGTTTGTTTTACTGCTGTTAGTTGACTCATTATCATAATTTTTCCAACAATATTTACATCGGAACTATTTAGTTCTCCATTTGGACTTAATGAATTCGTAAAAACTTCACTTGCAATTACAAGTTCCGTACTATCATTTTTTACATCATATCCATAATACATTGCTATTGATTGTACAGCACGGAAATACAAAAATGTACTTAAAACTATGTTAAAAGGCAACCCTACAAATCCAAACCAACCTGTTCCTGCACCTTCTATTGTAGCAGTAAATATATCTTGATTCTTATAATTATTTACTAATTTAGATATATCATAACTTCGTACTAAACAAATTTCTTCTAGTTTCTCTATTTCATAAGAAGAATTCTTATTTATATTTTTTAATATTTGTTTTTCACTTATAGAACACTTTGCAGATTGTTCTTCAATAATTTTAAATCCATCTGCTAAAACATTCATAATTTGAATATATAATTCTTTTTCTGATATACTTGTTCCAATATCTTTTCCAATTTTTTTAATTTTTTCAGGCATAAGTTCTCCTGCTTTTTTTCCGATTTTTTCAACCATTCCAGGTCTAGTAAACTTTTCATACCTTTCAGATAATGTATTTAGCATTTCTTGTTCTTTCTCATCTACAATTAATTTTGGAATTTTGATATCATCCATAGTTATAAACCTCCTACTTTATTATTTCAATAATAGCACTTGTATTTTTCGCGGATAAAATTTCATTATATATTCTACTTTATAGATTACTTAAGATTTTATCACACAATTTAAAATATTACAATCAAATTATACCTCATTTCCCCAACAATCCCAACCATCTACAGTCTGTCTTGCAAATAATTCTATTCTAGGCATATCTCCTACAAGTTCAACTATTTTTTCTCTTACTATTGCTGGTTTCTTGCTATGTTCTTCTATATGAGTGTCAATTATTTGTGATACTTTATTTGATTTTCTTTTTATTGTTCCCTTTGTTCCAATTAGGCACAGTTCTGAATTTGCTCTAGTCCAATGTCCTAATCCGAAAAACCATGTATCACTAACTTTATTTCTTTTTACCCAATTAAATCCACAAGTTTTGTACTTAAATCCCCATTCTTTCATAACTTTTAGTCCCTCTAATAAACAGGGAAAAGTTACCCATAAGAAAAGGATACAATCTTTTTCTGATATATTCTTGATTGTATCCTTCATATTAACTATTTCTTCAACTTTCATTGTCTTATAATGTTTTTCTGCTGTTCCCATTCCGTCTCTCCATGTATTATAATGCCATGGAGGATCTGCATAAATTATATTATATTTCTTTTCTGTATTATTTATATCTACTATCAATTAAACCTCCTTACTTCCAAATAAGTATTCTCTTGGATTTAGAAAATCTCCACTTTGCGACTTTCTAATTTCAAAATGTAAATGTGAGCCTGTACTATATCCAGGATTCGGATCACGATTAGGATCTCCTCCTTGAATTCCAACAACTGTACCTTGCTCTATTTCTTGTCCTTCTACAACATCAATCCTAGCTAAATGGGCATAGAAGGTATAATATGTTGTTCCATTTTCATTAATATGTTTTACTTCTACACAATTTCCATAGCCTTGTTGTACTCCTGCAAATACAATAGTTCCTTTTTCAACTGATGTAATATTTGAGTGCCAAGCTCCTGCTAAGTCTATTCCTGTATGAAAACTCTGCTTTCTAGTTACAGGATGAATTCTTGTTCCAAATTCACTTGTAACAGTTGCATTTTGAACAGGCATAGGAAATGTTCCATTATATTCTAAATCTTCAATAGTTACAGTAGGAGCATAAGTGTCGTGCATTTCAACTAATGAATAATAAGAACTATCTGTAGCTTGTCCATCATCTCCAAATCCAAAGAAACTTTTTATTTTATCTATTGTTGATGTTAAAGCAAATAGTGGTATCATTATTATAAATGTAAATACCACTATTCCTATTATTATTCCTATAATTAATCTTTGTCTTTTTTCTTCATCTGTTATTTGACTTATTACTACTTTTGCGATTAATTTTGCTGTAGCAGGATCTAAAGCCATTACCTACCACCACCTTTACCAAAATACTCAAACTCAATAGGAAATATATCAAACCTAACAAATATTCTGTTTGAGCCTATGATAAATAAAGCTAAACCTCTTTTCTTTTTATATAAAAACTCTGATTGTCCCTCACTTAACCTAAATAGCTCTGTTGTTTCTTCTAAATTCACTCCATCAGTTCCCATCAATATTTTATATGTAGCCATATCAAGTATAGCTTGTCCATACATTTTTATTGAATCATCAAGAAAATCTACAATAGAATGAGAAATTATAACTAAACTTCCTTCATATTTTCTACATCTCTTTGCTACATTTCTTAAAAATATTGTTGTTTCAGGAACTCTCGGATCAATTAACAAATAAGCTTCATCACAAACTAGCATTGTCTTTTCTTCTTTATCTCTACTCATTATCTCCCAACAATAAGTTAGAATATTAAAGTATTGAGCTCTTTTTACTTTGTCATCTGCATTTTGCAAATTAAAGGTATCAAAACATACGATTTTTGCATTATCATCTATTGAAGTATAGCCATTAAATAAGCCTTTTTCAGCACCAATGCTAATACCTCTTAATAGACTTCTTAATGTTTCATATATTTTTTGTTTTTCCTCATCAATTTCATTACTTGCTTTCTCTCCTAAAAGATTATATAAATCTGTCATAATAGGAAATTTATTATTTGCTATTCCTGAAATATCTGTATCCCAATCAATATTAAATCTGTTATATAATTCTTCTAATACTTCCTCTAATCGAGCTATATGTATTGAATCAAGTTCAGGATATAACAATTTAAAAAATGTTCTTAAGGTTTGAAAATGTAGAGCCATTGCTCCCATTCCTTTTCTTCTATATTCAACTTCATCTGCTTCTTCATCATCTAAAGGAACTTTTTTAATTTGTAATGGATTTATTATTCCACCTTTACCACTCCCTACATCTATCCATTTTTCTCCTAGTTTCTCAACCATTTCTTTTTCTTCTCTTTCAGGATCTATCAAAATCACTTTAGTATTAGTCATATATTCATTTAATATTAAGTGCTTAGCAACTGTAGATTTTCCGACTCCTGCTGTACCCATAATTACAAAATTTGAATTTGTTCTATCTCCTCCTCTTTTCCAAGGATCAAGTATTACAATTCCTCCCTTTGTATCTCTAGCAAAATAATATTTATTTCCATCATTAAATCCTGAACTTGAAAAAGGTAGTCCTCCAATCCATGTACTCTCTAACATATTTCTATCTGCAATACTTTTTACAACTGGATCTGTAATAGAAAAAGGCGACATTAACTTCAATGAGTTTTTACTCAAATTCGTTAATAATCGCCCTTTCATTTGCATTGAGGTAAGCCTTGTCAAAACTGCCTTAGACCTTTGTTTTAACTCTTCTTCATCTTCTGCAATTACCATTATTGCTATTGTTACATATACTACTGTTTCTCCGTTTAGATCTACTTTTTCAATTAAATCTCTTGCATCTTGTATTTCTCTTTCTGTTCTTTGTCTTAATATTTCATCTGTTATTCCTTCATATTGTGATTCATTTTGTTTTATTCCCCTGCTTATGTTTTGCATTAATGAATCTTTTTCTGTTGGAGAAATATTTAAACAACATACTGTATTTGGTATATTTGCAATGTTTTCAAGCCATCCTACTCTTACTTTTTGAGGATATTTTGTTATCACATATACTCTTCCTAAATAATCTCCTACTCTTATATAATTTTTCTTATATTCTATTCCACCTATTGGACTTAAAATATTAAGTAATGTTTTATTTTCCATTATTCCATCAATTTCTTTTTTCTTCAAATAAACTATCCCTCCTTATTTGCAACAAAAAAGACTATCATTTTACTGATAATCTTTTAATATAATCTAAATATTAATTTTTAAGTTTTTGCTTTTTCTATACTATATATATTTTTTTATTATATCGTATATTTTTTCACTATGAACTACATAACTAGAATGGTTTTCTTTAGGTATTATTTCTAGTTTGCTATTTTTAATATTCTCTGCAATCAATCTAGTATGTTCTTCCATAATAACATCTTTCTCTCCTGCTAATACATAAGTAGGTATTTCTATTTTTTCTAAGTCTTTTCTACTTATATTAGGCTCTTTTATCATCATTTTAAATAACTTATTTCTAGTAATAAAATACCCTATCTTTGATATTATTAGCATAGACTTAGACATTCCATTTGGATTTAAATTAGCCCCACTTATAATTAATTTAGATAATAATTTAGGTTGCTTTATAGCAACTAATAATCCTATTATACCACCATCGCTAAATCCATAAACTATAGGTTTATCTATCTTTAATTTCTTTATAAATTCAATCATATCTACTGCCATTAAGTCATAAGAGATTTCTTCTGTTTTTTCACTTTTTCCGTGACATCTACTATCAATAGCATAAACTTTATAATTATTTTCTAACCTTTCAATCAGCCTATCAAATATTTCATGTGTTTCACTATTTCCATGTAACAATATTATAGGTTTCCCTTCTCCATAAACTTCGTAATAAATATCTATATCATTAACTTCTATATTCATTGCCTTTCTCCTATAAATTACTATTCCAATCCGTATTTATCAATCAAATCATATCTTTTAAATATAGTAATTATCATACTATATACTAACTTTTTTCCTAACAATTCTCGAAATTTTGTTGTTTTCATCTTTCCATCATTTCTTAATTTTTCTAATTCTTTTCCTAATTTGATATATTCATCAACAATATCATTGAGTGCTTTTTCAAATCGTTCCAATTTATCCATTTCAACACCTTCACTTATATCTATTTTATACCTATAATTTGTCGCCTTAATTGTTAAATCTTAATAAATAGCCATCAGGATCCTGCAACAAAAATTCTTTATCTTGAAATAATTTGTTGTCCACTCTATATTCGTTCATATTAAAATCTATAAAAAATTTAATGTCTTTAGCTTTTAATTGTTTATATAAATTTTCAACATTATTGACAGACATACTTATATTAATTCCATTCCCATAAGGATATTCCATTTTTCCAACATTCCAATTATTATTGTTTTCTTCTATCATAATCTGATTATTTTCCAACTGTATAAAGCAAAACTTATTCTCTGGTCTTTCATAAACAATTTTAAATCCTAAATTTTTATAAAATTTTTTACTCGTTTCTATATTTGAAACACTTAATTCAGGAATTAAACTATTAAATTCGATATCTTCTCTAATAATTTCATGTTTAAAAAATCTTTCTTGAAATTCAGTTAATATCTCAATTTCTTTATTACTAAAATTTCTACCCTCTGGTACAATTATGAGTTTATCATCATTATCATTAATTCTATGAATTATTGCAATGCATTTTCCTGTGAATTCATTTAATGGTTCAAACACTCCTAAAACATAGCAATCTAGTTCCTCTCCATCTCCACTTATTGTATCTGGTACAAAACCATAGTTAACGGGATATATAAATCCATGTTTTGGATGTTTACTTCCCAAAGGTCTATCAATTTTCACTTTAATATTTTGATTCAAATAATTTATTAAATTCATTTTTATTTCTTCCTTAATTACAATTTTCTAAAAATATTTAACGAGAAAATATTTATTAAGTTTTGGATTTTTTTTATTTTCTCTTATGAATTCAACTTTAAATCCACATTTTTTATAAAATTCAGGTGCTTGAAAGCCATAAGTGGTTAAATTTATGTTTTCGAATCCTTTGTCTTTATAGTAATTCTCAACATTTTCAACTAATTTACTCCCAATTTGTTTATTGCGATATTCTTCCAAAATAATAAGGTCACTTATATGGACTTCTTTATAATATGAATTTCCTGTTATTATACCCACGATTTTATTATCCTCCTTGGCAACAAAAGCAAATGGCATATAATTACAAGTTACACCATTTTTAATAGCAAATTTATTAAATTCGTTATCTATCATACTATAAGAATCTTCTTCTAAGTTATCTTTATATTCAATATTTAGCATTGTTATCCTCCTCTACCATTTACTATTCCTAGATCAGATTATATCACTTTATCTTTTATTATACAATCATTTCAGCATTACAACTCTATCTTCAATATCAGAATCTTCTCTATGTGCATAATTCATATTTAAGAAACTATTACATAGCTGTATTAGTGAGGCTTCATCTAATATCTCTGTTTTAATATCGCATCTTTCAAACTTATTACTTAATTCCATACACCTCTTTAATAAGTCTTTCTCGCAATTATCAGTTCTTTTAGAATTAATCATTATAAAGCTTTGCCTTTCAACTATTTCTCCATTTAAAGACATTCTTTGAACTTCTTTTAAGTGTGTTTTTAGCAATCTTTTTTGAATTGCATTATCTGTTGTACCTATTATCTCTGACAAATATTCTTGCAACGGAGAAATATCAACTGCTCTTGCAATATTAAAATACTTGATATCTTCTTGTTCTGAAGATAGTTCAGCTGATAAATCATTTATTAAATTTTCTTTTTCTCTATCTGTTAAAAGTTGTGTATTTATTGAATATATTTTTATTCCTGCAATTACATTTCCATCTCGTGTATAAATATAATTATTTCTAATATCTAATATGCCGACTTCTTCATTACAAGTTTTTTCTTTATCCTTTTTCTTAAATAGACTAAACAATATCATCCCTCCATTTATTGTAATATTTATATCTATATTGTTTTTGAATTTTACTAAACTCAATCATGTATTTTATCTGACTTACAACACATAAGTTGTTATCATCTTTTGTAGTTGCTATTATTGTTCCTGCAACTCCTATGAATTCAATTACAACTGGTAGCAAAAAATTATCTTTTAATTTATAAACTATAAAACTAATTGGTAGTAAAGCAACTAAAACTATTACTGTTGATATAAGTTCTTTTATTCCATAACCTTTAAAAAATTCTAATCTAGTTTTCACATTAGTTGGTATGTATAGCTTATATTCATTATCATATTCATTCATTCAAATCCTCCTCATTTTAATGTTTGTGGAGTTTACCAACCACCACCACCTCCTCCTGAGCCACCTCCCGAGAAATGATCAGGTACAGTTGTATATCCATAATAATTTTGGACTAATGCTAAAATTACAAATATTAATTCTGCAATAATTCCAAAAACTATGGTATTTTTTATTTTCTTTTTATATGTCCCTTGAGCATCTTCATCATATATCATCTTTGTTAAACAAAATATCACTCGAAATGTAACTCCAAGTGGTATTATCACAACTCTCAATAAACTTATTATTTCATTTAGTATTTCCATACTTATCCTTTCTTTAATTGACTAAACTTTCTTTTTATTTGACTAGACAATTCCATTGTCTTACTTGTAGTAACTATTACATTACTAATACCTCCTGTTCCTCCACCAAGCATAAACTCTTGTATGAATTTAGGAGTTTTTATCGCCATTATAATTGCTGCAATACCAAATAACATTTTTACATTTAGAATTAATATTATTGCTATCTTGCATAATATAATTTGCACTAAAACTGTTAGCACACTTTTAAATAATTTCTCTGAATAGGATTTAAAAACTCCTCCATCAGGATTTACTAGCCCAACACAAGCTAAAGGAAATCCTAATTTTAATACAAACATTTCTAAACTTCTCATAAGAAATTGTATGTATAAAACAAATAACAATATCATTGCTATTAGAGCTACTATTGCTGTAAATAATCCTGTTGTTGCTATATTTGCAATAGCTGTTGTTAAAGATACATTATCGGTAAAGTTCATCGCAGTCAGTATTGAATTTCCAAATGAAGTAGCAACTTGAATAACCCAGTCATATAATACGGAAAAACTAACTGCTACTACTATTGCTCTTATAAAATAAACAATGTATGTAAGTGGTGGAGTATCTGATTCTCCATCAGTCCACATTACATACATATCAAAACCCTTTTTCAAAAATTTTAACACTATCAAAGAAATTGATAAGCTTAAAATTAGTGCTTTTAAATTAGAAAAGCTTATTACACTACTTCCAAAGTTTGTAGTTAAATAGTTTTCCGAATTAAAGCACATATCAATTAAGCCATTAAAAGCTGAATTTATAACATTATCTGCTCCACCAATTATACTGGTTATTAGTCCAGTTAAAATTGATTCCAAAAAATGTACCTCCTATTATCTATAATATCCTATGATTAAGTTAATTAATCCACTTGCAACAACTACACCTACACAACAAATTATTGCTATTTTAATTCTATTGTCCCATCTCTTTCCGTCCATATCATCACTAGATGATTTTCTTAATAAATAGTATCCCACTAATAAAATTGTTAATGTTGGAGCTAAAATTAATAACCAATTAGTTAAATCTGTTATTAAATTTTGTGTACCTGTTGCAATTTTGCTGTCTTGCACTCCTGCAAAACAAGTACTTGTGCAACATAAAAGACTTGTTATAACAAGTCCTGCTTTTCCTATTTTTCTTGTATATTTTTTTATTTTTTCTTTTATCTTTTCTCTCATACATAAATTCTCCTATCTATATAAATTCCATATTCCCCATAGTTTTATATCTTCAATTTCTTTTTGCTCTCTTGCTTGTTCTCGTTCTAATCTTAGTTGCCTATTTTCTTCTTGATTTCCCATTCCAAACAATTTATTAAATCTCCATTTAGAAATATCAGGCAGTTTTGTTATTATAGGATATAATCCTGCTTGAATAACTAAAACATAAGGTCTTTCTATTCTTAAAATTTCATCTTCTGTCAGTAATGCTCTGCTTATTAAGTTCATTGATTCTGAATTACTACCACTTTGATATTTTGTATAGCTACTAGATCTGCTATAACTAGAAGTAGTATAAGTTCCTAATTTTTTTGAAATTATACTTGCTGTTTCATTACTTGCTGTTTTTAAATATATCCAAGTTTGGCAGTTATCTCTAATATTTTCTGCAACTTCTTTTCCATACTTGTTATCCAGTTGTGAAAAAGATTGAAGAAATAAATTAAATCTTATTTTTCTCCCTCCTGCTACAGTAAGCATATTGCTAAAAGCAGGTATTGTTGTAAAATTTCCAAACTCATCTAATATGTAATTTACTCTTGTTTTTAATTCTCCTCCTCGCTCATCTGCACTTTCTACAAGTGATACATAATTTTGATAAACAAATAAACTTGCTAAAGAATAATAAGTCGTTTTTTCATCAGGAAGAATAATATAAGTAACTGTTTTTTCTTCTCCTGCTTGTTTTAAACTAAAATCACTTTTGCAAGTCATTCCATATATGCTTTTACTTGTAAATAATCTTAATGTTGTTAAAGCAGATGTAAAAAATGAGCCTCTAGTTTTTTCAGGTGCAATCCTTGCAATATTAAATATTGTACTTGAAGGATGATCAGGTGGTAAATTTTCAATATATTTATTTATGGGCATTGTCTGTCCTGCTGTTCTACACATTTCTGAAATAAAAGAATACACATTTGTTAAATTTTGATATTCAGGATGCTCTTTATTGTCAAAAACAACACTCATTATTGCTCCTGCAATAACTGACATTTCTCCATCTCTCCATATTTTTTCCATTTTTGTATCTTCATTTCCTACTAAGCTTTGAGTAATGTCCCAAGTGTACTCTTCAGCTTTTCTAAAATCTCCGTTATTTACTGCATCTATAACAGGTTGTAAAAAATTATATCTTGTACTTTTTGTTGGATTCTTAAAATCTAAGGTTATTATTTTATAACCTTGTTTTTTCAAAAATTCTGAAGTGTAATGATAAATTTCAGCTTTAGGATCTGAAATAATCATACTCTCTCTTGCTAATCCTAAGTTTCCAACTGTCTGTAATACTATACTTCTTGTTTTACCACTTCTTGTAGCTCCTACAACTAAACTATGAATATTATCATCAATGTAATAAATCCTTTCTTGCTTTTTGTCCTTTTCGTATCCTACAATAATTCCACCTGAATTGAATTCTTCTGTATTTTCCTTTGATAGTGAATTACATTTAAAAAATTTCTTAAATTCTTTTTTACTCAGCCATCTTGCTGTTCCATGTTGCCCTTGCCCCATAATTTCTGGAGTCTTTAATTTATCTGTTATATTTACTACTCCACTTTCAAAAATATTTTTACTTCCAAATCCGAAAAGAATTATAATTGTTGTTTCAATTAGCATATAGATAAGCAAAAATAGCAGTAAAATCTGTTTATTTACTACTATTTGTGAAAATTCTATATTAGAAAGTTTCGAATGAATTATTGTACTAAAAACAATACTAACAGGAATGTTTAATATAGATAAAAAAGCTATTATTCCGATTTTTCTTTTTCTCATTCTAGTTCTTCTCCTTCTTCCATTTGATTTTCTTGCTCTAATTGAAATTTTTTAGTATATTCTTCTATTTGCTCTTTTGTTAGATCTTTAAAATCCTGATTTTTCTTATCATTACCTGTAACAATAAAAGTTCCCCTTATATTTAAACCATCAAGAGTTCTGTTTATTGGTAGTAATTTTTTATAAGCTTCCTCATCAAAAACTATTAAAACATCTTTATATTTAATAACATCTATATATTCATTACCTACAATTTTTCTTAATGTTTCAAGTCTATTTGGAATTCTTTTTAATTCAGGATTTTTTTCATTTTCTATTATAAGAACATACATATTCTGCTTTTCAATTACTACCACCTCCTACATTTCCATATCTTCTAGTTCTTCTAAGCTATAATGCATTTCCATTGCATATTGTTTTTTAGCACTTTCATTTAATTCATAATGATGTGTAATATCATTTTCATGTTCTTTTCTTTGAAACTGTTTGATTAATTCAGCCAAAGATAAAGACATACTCCTATATTGAGTATGCCTTTCGTATTTTTTTACACCTTTAATTCTTGCTTTATATTTTTCTTTATAATATGCTTCCATATTTTCTTTTAAATACTTTTCATTATGCAATTTTCTATCTCTGCATTTATAACCTTCTGAAGTTGTATATGTAATATTTTTTCTTTCTTTAGTCCATGTAACTTTATATCCCATCTCGTTCATCACTTTAAAAAATTCAAATTTATTATTTGATTTTTCCATAGCAATATCAATACTTTTTTCTAACTTTTCTTTCCAACTAATTCCCTTTTGTTTTGCTTTATATTCGTTAATTCTTATATCATCTATATTTGATTTTTCTCTTGTTATAGATAATCCTTGCTCTAGGCATAACTCATTAGAATATGCTTTTAAGCTTTCTAGATCTTTATTAGAAAATTGTATCTTTTTACCTGTTTCAAAATTTACTGTATTCACAACAAAGTGTGAATGTATGTGTTCTTTATCTTGATGAGTTGCTACAACAACTTGATAACCTTTAAAATATTTTTCTGCTATTTTCATTGCTATTTCATGTGCTGTTTCATAACTCAGCTCATCATTTGGACTAAATGCTTGAACAAAATGCAATTTTTCTCTACCTTTTGTTTTACCATACATATTTTTTATAGCTATCATTTCTTCATAAGCATTTTCTGCCATGCAATCTTTTCCTGAAATAAACTTATTATTAGTTTTTTCTTCTTTGCAAATATAATTTAAAGTTCTCTTTAATCCGACCTTGTTATTAATGAATTTAATGATTGCCATATTTTACTTAACTCCTTTTTTACTCCTTCCAATTCAACACAAGTTATAACTCTTCCATTTGCTAGTTTTGTTAATTGATTTACATTACTTCCTAGCTTTCTTAATTGACTTACTAATTTATCAAGATCATTGATAACTACAATTTCTTTTTTAGTAGCACTTTTAATTAGATACTCTGAAATTGTTGTTTTAGCTTCTACACTATTGTTTATAATCTTTGTTTTTTCTTCAGGAGTTAATCTAATTTCAATTCTTTCAGTTTTTCTCAATTACTCTCCTCTCCACCTAAAAATTTTTATGAAGGGTTTGGGGACACCTCCCCTTAAATAAGAAAAGTTATACTTTTCGTTCTATTTGTACTTACAAATAGGAATCTTGCTTAACTTATCGCTTCGCTACTAAAGTATTCATCTAGTAATTTGATTATCAAATCTGTAAATTCTTTATCGTTTTTAAATCTATCTTTGTAGATTTTCATTGCTCTTTTTTCTATTTTTCCTGTAAATTTTTCTACTTTGACTTTCTCATTTTTTATAATTTTAAGCAAGGTTTCATAACTAATATTGTTTTTATTTAATCTAACTTTCTGTGCTTGTGCAACAGTTATTTTTATTTGTTCATCTTCAATAACTTGATTAACAATTTCTTGTTCTTCTTTATTTAAGTATGATATTTCTACTCCTGCTTTTATAGGTATTTGCTCTATATTTACTTTTTCCTGTAAAGGCTTAATTAATTCCGTTAGTCTTATATAGTTATAAATTTGTGATTTTCCTTCTTCATTCCACTCAGTGGAATTATCGTAAAATTCGTTCATATTACTATTGTTTTGCCTATTTTTTATGATGTTGTTTCTTTGTTTATAGGCATAGCCTTTGTCAACAGGTAGTATTTTTTCCCTATTGTTTAAGTTTGTATCCAACATTATTAATGTTGCTTTTTCATCATCACAATCCACAATTTGAGATGGAATTGTGGAAAATCCCAGCTCTTTTGCACATTCTACTCTATTATGTCCTGATATAATTTCGTATTTATCGTTTTCTATTTTTCTAACTATAATAGGCACTAAAATTCCATTTTCTTTTATGCTTTCTTTCATTTCTTCTTTTTTATTTTTATCATACATTGAAAAAGGTTGCCCTTTTCTGAAGGCAACCAACTTACTTATTTCTATATTAGTTATATTTTTATTTTCTTCCCTTCTGTTTTTTTCAGGTACTTTATCAACTACAAATTTTGATCTTATTTCATTAATACTATTCAACTTTACATCTCCATTTCTTCCTCATATTCTAATTCTTTATTAAATTTTTCTATTTTATTTATGGCTTCAAATAAATCTGTATTTTTGTCTATTTCTATATATGGTATTTTATCTTTTAAATTATTGTATATAAAAAAAGATCCATTATTAGGATCTAAAACTACTGCATAATATGGTATATTTTTATTTTTTAAATCTTGACTGGTTTCTTTCCATACAAATTCATCATCTTCAGTTATTCCTGTTTTTGAAAAATAAATCATATCATTTATTCTCTTTAATATTGTTGGATTTCTAAATATATTATCTTCAGGTAATTCAGAATAATTATTTACAATATAATTATATAAATAACTATCATCCGAAAAAGCTTTTAACATATCTAGTTTATTACTTTCTATGAATAATCTTATATTTTTCAACTCACCCCTCCTTTGTATAAAAAAGGGATAGATATCACTCTAACCCTTAACTTACACATTCTACTATTAAATTAACTCCATCTTTGAAACCTTGCTTGTAATATTTTTCTAAACTAGCACAATATCTTTTTGAAACATCTTCAAGTGCATAATCAAGCATTTCTTCTATTTTATTTCTTAGTCTATCTTCTTTAACTTGCTCTATTAATTTTCTTAATTTATCTTCATTTCCATCTCGTTCTATTTCTAAAATTACATTTTTTTCTTCATCAGAAACATTTGCAAGTACTCTTTGTTCTCTGTCAAAGAAAATAGATTCTAATATTGTTTCTTCTTCCATAGTCTTTACCTCCTGTATAAGATTATACTATGGTGTTTTTATATATCCAAACCCTTTTAAAAAACATTTTAAAATTCCATATCATCTTCTTCAACTATTTCTTTATTTTCTAATTTATAATTTAGTTCTTTTATCTCATTTTTTAGTTTAGTATTTTCTTCTACCAATAATGCTTTTTCTAATAAATTTATATCTTCATTTTTGAATTCTTTATCTATATTCTTGGTTTTATTCATGCTTATATAACTTGTTTCTGTAACAATGATATGATCTAAAAGTTCAATATTAAATGTTTTTAATAATTTATTAGTAATATTAGTTATATGTATATCTTCTTTACTAGGTTTTAGCGAATTTGAAGGATGATTGTGTACTAAAATAACTCTATCACTTGTGCTCATCAATGCAGTTCTTATTATATTTTTCGTATCTACTAAAATTCCACAACTTGATCCAACACCTAAAAGACTTATCTTTCTAATATTATTGCTTTTATCTAAACCTATAAATATCAAATGCTCTTGAATTGCATCTTTTATTTCTTGAACTTCCTCTAACTCATAAATATCGTTTGTATTATTTACTTTTATATCCTTCATGATTTCCTTTTTTGTTTTTTTATCTACTTCTATCTCTATGCTCATTATTCCTCCCAATTAAAACTCCATATCATCTTCTTCAACTTCTTCTATTTCAACAACTTCAATACTTCTATTTTTCAAATCTTGTTTTATTTCTTCTATTTGTTCTTCACTAACAGATTTGAAACCTGCATTTTCAAAGTCATCTCCTACAACAAAACAATTTCCTGCAATATAATCATATCCAAAGTCAAGATTTGGTTTTTGATTGAGAATCTTTCCTTCTTCATTACAAACTAATAATAAATCTTCTTTATAAGGTACTACTTCAATTAAGCCTCCAACTAGCTTTTGCTTAGCTTCTAATGTATCATCAATTTCCATTACTATTGGATCTTTTCCTACTTGTTTGTATATAACTTTTAACTTTTTTTCTGTTTCTTCTTCCATATCGTACATTTCTATTATTTCTTGTAGTGAATATTTATTTAAATCTATACTTTCACTTTTATCTATATAACCGTCATCTAATAATTCAACATATCCACTCATTTCAGCATCTCTACCATAACTCTCAAAATCAAAATATCCTTCAATTCCATGTTGTTGTAATATATCTAATAAACCTGTATCTTCAGCAAATCTATATCCGTATTTTTCTTCTGCTGACATAGTCCAACTATCTATTTGATAAGAATAATAAGGTATTTCATCTTCTTGAATAATTATATTCATTAATTGTTCAATACTTAAATTTTCCTCTGAATTTGCATATCCTTCGATTGCCTCCATATTATAAATATTTTCGGATACTTTCGCTAATAAATTAAGCATCTTTATACTTTCATATTCACTAACTTTATATGGTAAATCTGTTTCAAAATCATTTATCATATATTCTTCGTATTCCTCATTAAGTCCCACTACTTCTTTTAAAAATTCATCAATCTCTTCTTTTTCTTTTGGTAGTTCTAACCATCCTCCTTTTAATTCTCCTTCATTATATTTACCTAAATTACCAACCCATATATTAAGCATAAACTCTCTCCTTCCTTACACAAAAAAAGAGCTAGTAATTTTATTTTTCACTAACTCTCATCTTATATCTTTACTAAAACTTCTTTCATTAGAATTTCATCAACTAAACCATCAATCATTTGTTGGTATTTAGCCACAACATACATTTCACTTGTTTTTGGTTCTTTATATTCTGTTTTTATTTCTTTTTCTAATTTTTCCTTTAATTGTAAAATATATTGTTCTCTTTCAAATATTTTTGTATTTAGTTCCCCTGTTAATTCTAGTTCTTGTTTTCTGTATGGATAATTTTTCTCCATATTACTTAAAATCATCTGCCCATATTTTCCAAAAATCATTGTTTTCTACCTTCTTTCATTTATATTATACTTTACTAGTATCAGGTTTTCCAAACCCAAAAAGAAAAGAGATACAAAGTTTTTCTCTGCATCTCTACAAGTATTTCATTATACATATTATACCATCTATTTTTAGCTTTTCAAGGTGGTCTTTTTTTTGTACTCTTTTTTGTGTGTACTTTTTATAGTACTATTTTTGTTAAACTTTTTTATACTTAGATTTTAATTTTGATATCTCCATATTATCTTCCAACTCATTTAATCGTTCAAATTCATTTATCAATGTATTTATTGGAATATTCAAATCTAATACAGGTTTTAGCATATTTTCTAATTCAGTTATCTTTTTATCCTTTTCTTTTAGTTGATATTCAAGTTGTTTAGTATATTCATCAACTCTATCTTCATTTATTAAATAAGTTTTTTCTTTTTCAAACTTTATTCCATTTATTTCACAACTCTTGTCCCAATTAGGATTTTGATATTGCTTACTTTCCTCATTAAAATTTATTCTATGTTGTAATAATAATGTTCTTAGTAAAAACTCTGTATCGTGATTTGCTTCATCAAATGCTGTTTCTGTAGCAATATAGACTAAATCTTTATACATATTCCTTAAAACATCTATACTTAATTCTTCTATTGGCTGTTCAATATAATTATTATAATTTTTCTTAAAATCATCCCAAAGCATATTATTTTTCTCCTTTTTTATATAATGTTTTCTCATAATACTCAAAAATATCTTCTATTTCTTTGCCTCTAAACGATCTTCTATAATCGTTTTGTTCGTTAGTTTTCCACCATTCAAATTTTTCTTTAATTTTATTTCTTATTTCTGTAGTGTCTATATCAGAATTTTTTTCTATTGCAAATAAAACTTTTATAATATCTCCTCCACTAATAAAAAAATCAAAATATCTTACTTCATCATTACCATATTTCCCCTTAATTTTTTCTATTTCTTTATCATAGGAAATATATAGATAATCATCTTTAAACAAGTGATTTTCTTTTAAATATGTATAATATAAATCTTTTACTCCTGATGTTTTTACAAATCCTGTCATATACCATATTGTTCTACTTCTAATTTTAATATAATCTTTTGACAAATCTTCTTCCTTAATTTTTGTAGGATAAAATCCCTTTGAATATAAAAATTTATTTTTTTCATCAGTTGGTCTCCAAGTTTTTCTATCCAATTTTCCTTTTGAATACCAATCTGCATTTATTTTTTTCATATTTTAATTAACCTTTCTTTTTATTTTTTTCTTTTCTATCTAGCCATTCTATATCTTCTTTTTTGCCTCCTACTCTGCAATAATCATCTCCTCCATCTATATAACAAGATCCACACTTGCACATTTGAAAATCATGTCTGTATTTGCTTTGTAATATATCTCCGCATTTTTTACATTTTATTCTCTCTCCCATTGTATCCTCCTTCTATATTTTCAACATATCCATAGATTCAAAATATATGTAAGCTTCTTTAAATCCTAATTTAAAAGATTCTTTTAACTCAATCATATTAATTTCTTCTTGTAACTTTAGTATTTCTATAATTGCATTTTCTTCTTCATCATTTAATTTAGTTTTCTCTCCATCTTCTAATAAAGTTACTACATTAGGATATTTATTTTTGATTTCACAAATAACTTTGTTTATTTTTTTATATTCAGATCCTAACATTATTCTCATTACCCTTTGATTTTCAAAATAATCTGCAAAATCATCTGTATATTGATCAAAAAATCCTTCGTCCAATTTTTCCATGTTTTTTCCTCCTTATTTTTAATCATTATACAGTGAGCATATATCAAATCCCAAACCCTTTTTATAAAAAATAAAAAAAAATAACCTAGTACATAAGATTTGTACTAAGTTATCAACTACAACTTGTAATTTATGTTTTACTTTTGATATTTTTCTGGCATTATTGATATATCTCTTATTATATCTCCATTAATTATACGAACTTTATTTTTTTCTTCAACTTTTATCCAATTTTCTTCTATTGAAACTATTTTTCCTTGTATTCCAAAAGATTCATTAAATAAGCCAATAGTGCATACTTTTCCTATAAATTCTTTCATTAATTCTTGTGGCATTTTTCTTTTCCTACCTTTCTTTTTTCTTTTAATTATTTCTAAATATAATTTATTTGTTCTAGGTATTATAATAATACAACAAATAAGTATTACTAACAATATCAACCAATAATTTATTTCTAACACCTCCTAATATATAACACCCCCTAAATTGTAATCTATGATTATTTATCTTTCTTTGTTAATTTTTTTATTTTGTCTGAATTTGCTATGTATAATTCAGTGTACCCACATTCTGGACAAATAGCACATTTGATTTTTTCAATACAAGTTTTGAACATTCCCTTTTCTCTAATATCTATAGAATATGAAGATGCTGTAACTTCTAAATTTTCAATCATATCATTTTTACATCTTAAGCATTTTCTCATTTTCTACTTTCCTCCTTAAAATCACTATTTATCATTCTTTTTCAAATTTCTTATAAACATTATTTTCAACATATATCATCATTTGATTATATAAAAAAATATAAAATAATAATGATAACATTCCTTCTATTGCTCCAATAATATACCCTTCAACATTTTGGAATTTAAGAACAATACCTAGAATAATAAAAATTATAAAACACATAATGAATTTAGATATATGCTCTTTTTTCCACTTTTTCTTATAAAAATCTATTTTTTCTTTTAGTGTAAATGAACTATTTTCTAATACATTTAATAAATTCTTGTCTGCTACTTCCTTATATTTATCATCTAATATTTTTTCTCCAATAAATAATTCATTCAAAGTAATATTTAATATTTTACATAAATCTTGCATGATTGATACATCGGGGAGATTTAGTCCCCTTTCCCATTTGCTTACTGCATTTTTACTTATATTTAATTGTTCTGCTAGTTGTTCTTGTGTTAATTTATTCTCTTTTCTTTTTTCAGTAATGAATTTTCCAATCTTTTCTTGATTCATATTATCCCTTCTTTCAAGAATAATTGTATAATATAATTTATAAAAAATACACACACCTTTGGTTTACTTCACTTATAACTTGTAATTTGTCTATTTCCTTTTACTAACTCCAAGTAATAATTTATTTACTATTGGTATTCTTTTTAAGATTTCTGTAACTATTGGTAATATAATTATTGTACCTATAAATAAAATTATATAATTAAACAAGAAATGACTAAATTTAAAATATTCTACTAAAACAAATGCTATAATAATTTGTATAGTATAATGTAACACATAAAAACTAAAGTTGTTTTCATTCATATACTTTGTAAATTTATTTTCAAAATCCAAAAATTTCTTTGCAAGTCCAAATGCTGAAAGAATTACAAACCATATATAAATATTAGTAAATATGTTGGTTAGAAACTCATTTGAGACAAAATTAGCACCATAATTTACAATTGTAAATGTAATTCCAATAATAAATGTAATAATTCCCATTTGTATTGAAATTTTTTCTAATTTTTCTATAATCTCATCATCTGAAAATATGTAATATCCTAATAAAAACATAAGCAAATATATTCCAAATCTATATACAGTTACGACTGGAGTATTTAGTATAAATGATGATCCCCATACTAATAATACCAATGAAAACAATAAAGGTAAATTAATTTTACTAAACAAAATATCTAGTTTTTTATTTTTATCAATTTTTCTAACTAAAACAATAAGCAAAGATGCTATAAACAATACATGTGCATACCAAAGTGGGCCAATACCAATTAAAGAGAATATTATGTATTTAATTGGAACTGGAATCATACTTCCATTTCCTGCAAATATATCGCCATAGTAATTTGTTGTCCATCCACTTATCCACCCATAAACAAATATTCCTATTAAACTTGGAACTAATATTCTTTTTGCTCTATCTTTTATAAATTCTTTATTTGTTTTGCTTTTTAACGAATAATTAGTAGATACTCCTGATACAACAAATAATAAACACATAATCCAGGGGTAGATAAAAACACATATACTATCTAATTCTTTAATGCCTGTTACACCTATATTTGAAACTACACCACTTGAATTAAATATATAAAATATATGATATATAATTACAAAACATAATGTAATCCATCTTATATTGTCTAGATAATGCTTTCTTTTCTCCATTTTTACTTATCCCCTTTTTGAAATACTTTATCTGATAAATCTTCTATTATATCAGATTTAATAAGTGCAATTCCTTGCTTTTTATCACAAAGTACAATAATAGAATCTCCAGATTTTATATCAAACATATCTCTTGCTTCTTTTGGAATTACTATTTGTCCTTTTTCTCCTACTTTGCTTATTCCTACAAACTTATCTCTATCCATTTTTATCCTCCTTAATTTATACTTGTTATACTTTTCATACTTATTATACTTTGTTGGAATAAAAAAAGCAATAGAATTCTTAAAATTTCTATCACTTTTTATTTATTACCTCGTTCAGAAAATTACTTATGTTACGAACATCTTGCTAAATGACAAATTACTATTAATCTCACACATTTATTGTAATTTGTCTTTTTAATCTTGACTTTTAAATGGATGTTTTAATTTATTTTTAATCTCAGTACCTATAATTCTCATAACAATTTCATATAATTTATTTGCTTCATTTTCATCTAAATTTATTTGTTTTTCAAATTTTTCTATTATTTTTTCCTTATTCTTTTTCCCTATAATAAATGTATCTTCTACAATATTATTTATTGTATTGCATCTTTCTTCATTATAGCTTGTTTGTTTTGATAATTCTTTTATAAATTCACTTTTATTCATTACTTTCTACCTCACCATATATTTTTCCTTTTGAATCTAATTGTATTTGATGTCCATAATCAAATATATAATAAATACATATTATAATTAAAACATAAAAAATTTTTGTAATTTCATAATCAATATTCATATCTATCTTTGTAATCCATTGAAACAATGTCCCTGATACATCTGGGAATATTAAATATGATATAAATAATATTGCTACTCTTTTTATGTTTTTTAAATTTTCTAAAGTAAATGGTGTATCTCCTTTACTTATACTATCAAACAATTTTGCAAGATATAACATTGCAAATGAAATTATCATAACAGAAATAGTTAGACATATCATAATAATCTCTGTATACAATATAATTTCTAATTTAGAATGCTCTTCAAATACATTTACTATTGTGTTAGTTGTCATTTGGTCTAAATTAAATTCCATTACATTTTTATCTGCTACTATAATACTTCCATTGTCCACATTTGTATTATTTATTACTGACGGAATAAATAGCATACTCATAATCATTACTGCACTAATAATTATGGTTATAACTTGTAATATTTTTGAAAAAATTGAAATAGTTTTACTTCCTATTTTTAATTTGTTCTGTTTTTCCTTATTAAATTTTACGACACTCATTTTTACTTCTTTATCTAATGAATCAAAATCTAAAATATTATCATTAACTAGATCATTTAATTTGCAGTGAAATATTTTACAAAGTTCAAATATTCTGTTCATTTCTGGATATGCAGTTCCATTCTCCCATTTTGAAACACTTTGTCTTGACACTCCAATTTTCTCTGCCAATTTTTCTTGGCTAATTTTTTGTTTTTTTCTTAAATTATATAAATTTTCGCCAAACTTCATTAGATGTTCCTCCTTTCAAGTTCAATCTTAGATTAAATGAGTGATTTTTTCTATCAACTTTTAGTTGCACTTTTATAATTTTGCAATACTTTTTAAATTGCAACCAAAACTTTACATCTCGATAACTTACTATTTATCAAACTGATTATATCATTATTTTACTTTTTCTTCTACTATTCCATTCCAATTCTAGCAGTATATTTTTACATGAAAAAGAGAATATTTCTTTAATATTGAAATATTCTATAACATAGATGATTACTGCATTTTAGTAACTTTATTTTATGAGTGGAAGTTTTCAAAATCCACAGGTGTGGATTTAAACTTGCAATTTCCTGCAGGTTGGTATAGGGCAAAAGAAATAAAATATGCACAAGGATATAATAAACCTGGGTCAAGAGACTTTGTGGGGAATGGGCCACTAACAGAGCCAGAATCAGTGGCACTTTACAATTTTACATTAAATCATTTATTTAGATTGATACTTGCTTATCATACACAAGGTGAAGTAATATACTGGAAATATTCAAATTGCCTGCCACCAGAGTCAGAATATATAGGTGAAAGATTTGCAGATGCAAGTGGGTATTCTTTAGATATAACTCCGCCAGAATCTGCCTACGCGGGGTTTAAGGATTGGTTTATACAAGAATTTAATAGGCCAGGATATACGATAGAAGCGGGGTGGGGAGAAAATCCACTTCCAATATCTCAATTTGATAAAATATATATGGATAATATAGGTATTTTGGTATTAGGAGCTATCCTATAAATAAAAAAGCACTTAAATATTAGAATAACTAATTTTAAGTGCTTTGTAATCATTATATACTATATCATTAAATATAAATTCCAAAGAAATTAATAATGAATTTAGCTACATAGAAAATTCCCATGATAATAGCAAATTTCTTCATGAAAATATTATCTTCTTTTTCACCATTAAGTGATTTTAATGTAAAGTAAAGCAATACTACTGAGATTATGCTACAGAATCCAGAAAATGGACTTGTAATTTTGTAAACTTGGTTTCCAATTACATCTAATAAAGATACTACAGCTGCTATAGCAACTGGTATTTTAGCCATTACAACTGATGTTGCAGTTTGAATAAATGAATGTTTTTTATCTTTAGACATAAAATATGAAATTGCAGAGATCACTACAACTGAAAGTAAAGGAGCTACTACCGCTTTTACTAAAGATAAAACATTAGAAAATGCATGTTTAAAGAATGTTCCAATAGTTAAAGATGAACTATAACTTGTATAATAACTAACTGTAGTGATAATTTGGTCAACTAAAACAGCAACTAACCAAACTACTAATACAATAATAGCTATTTTTAGAAATTGATTCTTAGATGAATTTACTACATTTTCAATTTCATTAATTGGGTTTTTAAAGAAGTTAGAAACAAAACCTTTTGCTTCATTTGCATCTTTCTTTAAATCAGTATTTTTTAGAGTTTCTTTTACTTGATTAGCAGTATCTACAGCTTCTTTTTTTATTGCGTCTGTGCTAATTTTTTCATTATTTTGATTGTTTTCTTCCATAATAACCATCCCTTCTATTAAAATATATACAATATATATTAAACTACAAAAATAAATTTTTGTAAATATAAATTTACTAATAATATATAAATTTGTACTGATAAATATTACTATTGTGGATATAATAATAGTAAATTTTGTAATTTATATTGAAAAAGAATATTGAAATAGATATAATGACAACAGAGTAATATTAGCTTAATTATTTAATAAACTATTTAATATTTGAAGGAGGTTAATAGATGGAAGAAAAATCAAGAGGAGAGATACTAAAGGAGAAACTATTTAATATAAAAGAAAATGGTTGGAAAAGTAAAAATCAAGAAGAGAAAACAACAATATTTGAATATGCAAAGGGATATATTGACTACATGAATAAATCAAAAACAGAAAGAGAAATTGTAGTAAACAGTAAAAAGATTGCAGATAGCAATGGATTCAAGGATATTAATGAATTTGAAACTTTAAAACCAGGAGATAAAGTTTATTATATTAATAGAGACAAAAGTATGTATTTAGCTGTAATTGGACAAGATTCAATTGAAAATGGTGTTAACATTATAGGAGCTCATGCTGATTCACCAAGACTAGATTTAAAACCAAATCCATTATATGAAGATGGAGAATTTGCATATTTTAAAACACACTATTATGGCGGAATAAAGAAATATCAATGGACAACAATACCACTTGCAATTCATGGAGTTATTGTAAAATCAAGTGGAGAGAAAATTAATATAAATATTGGAGAAAGTGAAGACGATCCTATATTTACTATAACAGATTTGCTACCACATTTGGCACAAGAGCAAATGGAAAAGAAACTAAAAGATGGAGTATCTGGTGAAGATCTAAACCTATTAATAGGAAGCATACCATATGATGCAGATGTGTCTGAAAAAGTTAAATTAAATATATTAAATATATTAAATGAAAAATACGGAATTACAGAAGTGGATTTCTTAAGTTCAGAAATAGAATTAGTACCAGCAATGAAATGCAGAAGTATGGGACTAGACAATAGTATGGTGGCTGGGTATGGTCAAGATGACAAAATATGTGTTTATGCTGAGTTAACAGCATTAGTAGATATGAAAGAAACACCAAGAAGAACAGCAGTATGTATTATATCTGATAAAGAAGAAATAGGAAGCATGGGAAACACAGGAATGGAATCACATGTATTTGATACATTTATGTCAGAAATTTTAAATAAATTAGGAGTAAATAAACCAAATTTATTAGACAAAGTTTTCTGTAATTCAAAAATGTTATCTGCAGATGTTGACGCAGGAGTAGATCCAATTTATGCACATGTATCTGAGAAAAATAATGCATCATACTTAGGAAGAGGAATAGGATTAAATAAATATACAGGAGCAAGGGGAAAATCTGGAGCTTCTGATGCAAATGCTGAATTTGTTGCAGAAATAAGAAATATATTTGAAACAAACGATATAAGATACCAAATCGCAGAATTAGGAAAAGTTGATGTAGGAGGCGGAGGCACTATAGCATACATTCTAGCAAATAAGGGAATTGATGTTATAGATTGCGGAGTTCCTGTATTATCAATGCATTCTCCATATGAGGTAACAAGTAAATTTGATTTATATGAAGCTTATAGAGGATATAAAGCATTCTGGGAAAAATAAATAAAAAACAAAAAACTGCTATGTTAAATAGCAGTTTTTTTATGCAATTTTGGTGAGCCAGGAGGGATTCGAACCCCCGACCCCAGGCTTAGAAGGCTTGTGCTCTATCCAACTGAGCTACTGACCCATATAATTGCAATAATTATAATAACATGATTTTATATGAATGTCAAGAAAAGATATAGAAAAAATAAAAAAAATATTGTATAATTAAAAAAATTGGAGGGAAAATATGAAAAAACAAGAAAAAATTTCAATTAATTATGTCTTTTGGTATTTTCTTATATTTAGTTTGGCAGGACTTTTTATTGAAACTATATTTTGTTATGTTACAACAGGGGTATTAGAAAGTAGAAAAGGATTAATATGGGGACCATTTTGCCCAGTTTATGGAGTGAGTGCTGCAATATTAATTGTAACTTTAAATAAATATAAAGATAAAAATATACTACAGTTATTTATATATGGATTTATAGTTGGCTCTATAGCAGAATATGTGCTAAGCTATGGCCTAGAAGCTATATATGGTATGAGATTCTGGGACTATAGTTACGCAAAGCTAAATCTTAATGGAAGAATTTGCTTACAATATTCAATTTATTGGGGATTACTATCTGTACTAGTTATGAAATTTGTTAGACCTTTAATAGATAAATTGATAGATAAAATTCCAGTAAGAATTAGAAATATATTTGAAATTATAATTTTAATATTTTTAGTAATTAATTGTATTTTTACTGTGTGGGGAATACAAATTTATCAAAATAGAGTAGTATATAATAAAATTACTAATGAAGAAACAAATAACGTAATATTTAAATTAAAACAAAAGATAGAAAATGATTATTTTACAAATGAAAGAATGTCCAAGACATTTCCAAACTTACGTGTCAAAGATAAAAATGGAAATGAAATATGGATAAAAACTTTAATTCCAAATAAATAAAACTGGATTTAAAATAAAAATCCAGCTAATCCAAATATCAGAAACAATATGCCAGAAACTTTTTGCATCATTGTTTCTGATATATATTTGTTCAAAAATTTTCCAAATATAATTGCAATAGAGTCACATGTAACCATGGCTAAAATTGCACCCAGTACTAGCATTACTTTCGCATTTGGATATTGAATACCAAATCCTAGTGATGCTAAAAATGTTTTATCTCCTAATTCTCCAACCATAATTGTTAAAGCAATAATAATACAATAATTTAATTTTAAATGAGATATCTTTTGAATAATACCTTCTTTATTATCTGAAGCATTATCTACGTTTTTCTTCTTTGGTATAAATGATAATATACCCATAAGAATAAAAGAAGAATAGGTAAATGTTTCTATAATATTATGCCAAAATGGATCTTCGAGAAGACCTATGCTGCTACCAAATAAAATTGCAATACCGTGACTAAAAAAAGAACCTAATGCAACACCAAGTAAAATCGTGTTTGCTCTTAAAGAGTTTGAAAAAGACAATACAATTAACTGTGTTTTATCTCCTAATTCTGCAATAAAAACCATTATAAATGAGATTAAAAACGGATAAATATACTCCATACACTTCACCTTTACTAATTTATATTTTATATTAATTATTTAAGTTAAATATTTTAATTCTACTTTATTAAAGATAATATAAAAATATACCAAAATGTAAAAATGTGAATTCTACGTGAACTTTATGAAAAGTTGTTGAAACTGAAAAAATTAAATGATAATATGGAAAAGTAAAATTAATCATACGGAAATAATAGATTGGAGGAATAACATTGATAGAGGTTAAAAATGTTACGAAAAAGTATGGAAATAAGATAGCTGTTGACAATATTAGTTTCGAAGTAAAAGATGGAGAAGTAGTGGGATTCTTAGGACCAAACGGTGCAGGTAAGAGTACAACAATGAATATGATAACAGGTTTTATAGAACCAACTGATGGAACTATTATGATAAATGGTAATGATATTTCTAAAAAAACAAAAAAGGCAAAAAAACAAATCGGATATATGCCAGAAAATGTACCTTTATACTATGAACTTACTGTAAAAGAGTTTATTACATATATGGCAGAATTAAAATTTGTAAAAAGACCAGAAAGAAAAGCAGAGGTAGACAAAGTAATCAAAGAAGCTGGATTAGAAAATGTAAAAAATAGATTAATTAGAAATCTATCAAGAGGATATAAACAAAGAGTTAGTTTAGCAGGTGCTTTAGTTGGAAACCCAGATGTTATTATCCTAGACGAACCAACGGTAGGATTAGACCCAAAACAAATTACTGAGATTAGAGGCTTAATAAAAGAATTGGGAAAAAAACATACGGTTATTTTAAGTACACATATATTATCAGAAGTAAGTCAAATATGTGAAAAAGTAGTTATAATTAATAAAGGAAAAATAGTTGCAATAGATACACCAGAAAACTTAGAACAAAAAACAAAAGAGAAAAATGGAATTTTAGTAACAGTTGAAGATCCAAAAGAAAACATGAAAAAACTAAAATCTAAAATTCCAGAGATAGAAAAAATTGAAATGATAAAAGATAATGAAGATGGAACAAAGCAATTTGTTATTACTTCTAAGACAGATATTGATTTAAGAAAGAAATTGTTTGAAGTATTACCGAAAGAAGAAATTACAATATTTGAATTAAAGAAAACAGAAACTAGCTTAGAAGATGCGTTCATCAAATTAATTGATACAGAAAAGGAGGAAGAAAAATAATGTGGACAATATATAAAAAAGAATTAAAAACATATTTTTTATCTCCAATAGGATATGTTGCAGTTGGCTTGTTTCTGGCAATATATAGCTTATTTTTCTTTTTAACTACTATACAATACGGTGTAGTAGATTTAGGAAATTTATATTATGCAACAGCAAGATATGGATTACTACTTATAGTTCCAATACTTACAATGAGAATGTTTGCAGAAGAAAGAAAAAATGGAACAGAGCAACTTCTTTTAACTTCACCAAGAAGCGTTACATCAATTGTTTTAGGGAAGTTTCTAGCTGCAGTTACAATTATTTTAGTTACATTGATTGTTTCGATTATGTACTTTGTAATTGTTAGCTTCTTTGGAAAAGCTAATATTGTAACAGTATTAGTAACAATGTTAGGATTTTTGTTACTTGGAATGGCATCAATATCATTTGGAATGTTAGCCTCTAGTATTACAGAAAATCAAATTATTGCGGCAATTATTACGATTGCATTCTTGGTAATGCCTTGGTTCTTACCTGACATTAGCAGTATATTTTCAAGCATAAATTTAATTGATAAATTTATGAAATTCCCATACGGCTTGATATCAATTACAGACGTTGTAGGATTATTATCATTTACAGTTATGTGCATTCTAATTACAATATTATTGATAAAGAGAAGAAAAACTGTAAAATAAAAAGGAGGGAACAAACTTGAAAAAAGAAAATAAAAATAAAAAAATTCAAGATAACAAAGTGCAAAAAGAAGAAAAAAATCTTGAAGTTATTAATAAAAAAGAAAAGAAATCTTCAAGCAAAATGAAACTATGGTTAAGCAAAACAATTTATACAGTTATATTAATAGCTATCATAATATTAGCATATATAGGAATAAATTTGCTAATTGAGAAAGCAAATATAACTGATATAGATTTAACAGCAGATAAAGTATATAGTTTATCTGATACATCTAAATCTATAGTAAAATCAATTGATCAAGATGTAGATATAATACTGGTCAATATGAGCAATGTGCAATCAGTAATAGATTTTTCAAATAAATACAGTAAAGAAAATGATAAAATTAAAGTTCAAGAAATTTCAGATGTTAGTCAATACCCAGAACTTGCAAAGAAGTATAATTTAACAGATAGTAGTTATTATATAATTGTTAAATCTGGTAGCAAAGAAAAAATTATTACAACAAGTGATTTATATACTTATGATTATACAACTGGTCAAGAGAAAGATTTAACAGAAGAGACAATGACAAATGCTTTGTTAAATGTAACAATAAAAGACAAACCAAAAATCTATTTCTTAACAGGTCATAATGATAACTTGACTTCATATTTATACAGCTTTAAGCAAAGCTTAGAAAATGAAGCAAATGAAGTGGAAGATTTAGATTTACTAACAACAGGGAAAATACCAGATGATTGTAGCACACTTGTAATAACAACATTGAATGAGGATATAAAAACAATAGAAAAAGATGCCATTATAAAATATATAAAAAAAGGTGGAAAAATAATATTATTCTCAGATGCAAATGTAACTAAAATAAAAATGCCTAACTTCCAAAAGGTATTAGATGAATATGGAATTAGCATTTCTGAAGGAATACTTCTAGAGCAAGATACAAGTAAAATGCTATCAGGATCACCATCAGCAATACTTGTAACAGTAAGCCAAGGATCGAGTGTTACAAACAAAACAAATATGAATATGAATGCTTGCTTTATTAATGCAGGAAAGATTAATTTTAAAGATGATGAGGCACTAGAAAAATTAGGCGTAGAAAAAGAAGTTTTAGCCACAACATCAGAAAAAGCCTTTTACAGATCTGATATATCAATTACAAGTACATCTAAAGCAACATCAGATGAAGAAGGAGAGGCAACAGTTGGAGCTCTATTAACAAAGAAGGTAGATGACGATACTACTTCAAAGTTAATAGTATACTCAAATAATGTATTTATAACAAATATGCAAATTTCTATAAACAATCAATATTATTTTTATGCATATGAATTTTATAATAATAAAGATTTAGCATTAAACTCAATATCATACTTAACAGATAGGGAAGATACAATACTAATTAGAAAAGACACAGAAACAAGCACCTATACTGTAACTGAAAATCAACAAAGAATAATTTTAGCAATTATTTTTGCAGTCCCAGCTCTAATAATTATAGCAGGAATAATTATTTGGCAAGTTAGAAGAAGAAAATAAATCATAAACAACCCCTTCTCATAATAAAATTTATGAGGGGGGTTGTTCTTTTATGAAAAACACAATAAAAGCAATTTGCGTAATAATTGGAACAATAATAGGAGCTGGATTTGCATCAGGAAAAGAAATATATTTGTTTTTTAATATATACGGAATAAAGGGGCTATATGGAATATCTGTAGCTAGTATAATAACGGGAATAGTAATATACAAAGTACTTTTACAAATTAGAAACAGAGAATATACTAGAAATTATAAGGAATATTTAGAAAAGCTTGGAGTTAATGAAAAAGTAAGAGAAATATTAAGTATAATAATTAATATTTTTCTTCTTATTTCATTCTATATTATGATTGCAGGATTCTGTGCATATTTCAATCAAGAATTTAATATACCGAAAATTTTGGTTGGAATAATTGTATGTAGTATGTGCCATATAACATTTATGAGTCATATAGAGGGAGTAACTAAAATTAATACAATACTAATACCTTTTTTGATTGTAATGATTTTGTGTATAGGAATAAAGGACAATATTTTTGATATTTCAAGCATAGTAGATAACCGGTATATGTGAAATTACAAAATATCAAGGATCTCAAAGAAATTGGCTAATTGCGAGTTTGGAATATGCAAGTTACAACAGTATAATATTAATTCCAATGTTAATCAGTTTAAAAAAATATATTAATAAAAATGAAAAAAGAATAGGAATTAGTATATCAATAATATTTTTCATCCTAGCAAGTATATTATATGCAGTGCTATTAAAAGGAACAGGTGGAATAGAAGGTGCAGAGTTACCACTGATCCATGTGATACGTAAATTTGGACCCGTATACCAAGGGGTATATGGAATTGTAATTGTCACAGCAATTTATACTTCTGCAATTGCAGCGGGACATGGATTTTTAGAGAATTGTAGTAAAAACAAAAAAATATATCGAACTATTAGTATATGCATATGTATATCTGCCATATTTGCATCAAAAATAGGATTTTCTTATCTTGTGGAATTATTGTATCCAGTTTTTGGATTACTAGGGTTAATACAGGTAACTTATATTATCCTAAAAAAGTAAAATATTTGTTATGAAAATGTTATGTAAAAAAACTTGAAATACTTGAAAAAAAAGACGAAAACTGATATAAATATGTAAAACAAAGGAGGAGAGTTTTATGAAAAATGTCATTGATTTTAAAGATCCGAGTAAACCGGTAAGAAAAATCAATAAAAGAAAATTGATTATAGCAATAGTGATTATGATTATCATATTAGCAATTGTAATAATGGCAATTGTATACTCTTCAAATAAAAATTTTAGAAAATTTTTAGATAGATATTTATTCAGAAAAAATGTGTCTGAAGAAAAACTGGTTTCTATACAACTAGATTATGATTCAAACGTTAGTGTACTGGCATATAACAAGTATTTATGTGTTCTAGCGGAAAATAAATTAAGGCAATACCATTCTTCAGGAGAATTGGCAAATGAAATAAAATTAGAAATTAGTAATCCAGTATATTATGCAAATAATAAATATTTAGCAATAAGCGAAAAAAACAGTTCAAAAATTTACCTTATCTCAGATTCTAAGATCTTATGGGAGAAAGAAGTTGATGGTAATGTTTCTAAAATAGATGTAAATAAAGATGGATATGTTGCAGTTATATTAACAGGAACAACACATAAATCCGTAATTGCTACGTATGATTCAAAAGGAAATGAGCTATTTAAAACATATCTATCAAGCACAATTGCACTTGATGCCACAGTATCTCCAGATAATAAATATTTAGCATTTGCTGAAGTTAATACATCTGGGACAGTTATACAATCAAAAATAAAAATCATATCAACTGAAAAGGCAAAAGAGACACCATCAGATGCTATAATATTTACATATGAAGCTCCATCTAACAGTTTGGTAACAAATATAGAGTATCAAGATAAAAATAAATTAGTATGCATTTATGATGATGCAATTCATATTATAACAGATGATAAAGATGAAATATTAATGGATCTACAGGAAAAAGATAAAAAAGCAGCAGATATAAGATTAAGTAACTATGTTTATAGAACCGTTGAGAAACAAACAGGGTTATTTAAAGCAGATACAGTTGTAGAAATGATGAATATAGGAAATAAAAGAATAACAGAATATACTGTTGAAGGAGTAGCAAAGGATATATACTGTTATGGTAATGTTGTAGCTGTTAATTTAGGACAAGAAATTGATTTTATTCATACAAATGGGTGGTTAGTAAAGAATTATACATCATCACAAGATATTCAAGGAATTACAATTGGAAATGGATTAGCAGGAATAATTTATAGAAATAAAGTTGAAATTATTAATTTATAGGAGGTATAAAGATGTCAGTTATTATTGATCTTATAATTGTGGCAGTAATAGCCATTTGTATCATTATTGGGTATGTGAGAGGATTAACAGGATGTTTAATAAAAATATTATCATTTGTATTATCTTTAGTCATTGCATTTATACTATTTGTTCCAGTTTCAAATTTTGTTATAGAAAACACACAAATAGATGAGAATTTAGAAAAATCAATTAGAGAGATGATTATATCAGATAATAAGAGCTCAGAAGAAGAAATACCAACAGCTATGTCTGATTATATTAATAAAAGAGCCGAAGAAATAGTAGATAATGCAAAAGAAGAAGTGGTAAATGCTACGGCAAGAGATATTTCACAAACTATTGTAAAAGCAGGAACTTGGATTGCATTATTTATAGTTGCAAGAATAGCTCTAATCTTCTTAAAACTAATTACAAGTTTAATATCAAAACTTCCAGTAATTAAACAATGTGATAAACTGGGAGGAATAATATATGGAGTTTTAGAGGGACTATTAATTACATACTTCGCACTAGCAGTAATTTCATTTATTACACCAATAACAAATAAGAATTTGTCAGAGAACATTAATAAATCATATTTAGGTAGCCAAATGTATAATCATAATTTGCTATTAAAGATTATATTTTAGCATAATTATTGATATTAACGAGAAAATTTGATATACTAATACACAAATTTAAAAATGGGAGTGAAAAAGTTTTGAAAAGCAATAAAAAAACTAAGGAAAATAAGAAAAAAAAGGGGAAAATAAAAAAAGTATTATTACTAATATTGCTTATATTAATAATCTTAATAGGTGTATTTGCATATAAAGTACACAAAAATGGTGGTGGAAGCAGTGGAATGATTGCTACTATACTAGGCCACGATGAAGAAACGGTTAATAAACTTCCAAAATTATATTGTCTATTATTAGGAAAAAGTCAAAACTTAACAGATACTTTAATATTAGCATCATATGATCCAAAAACACAAGAAGCAGCGATGCTATCAATTCCTAGAGATACTTTTATAGGAGAAAGCAAAAGTAGTGCAACTGCTTGGGACAAGATAAATGCAGTGTACCAAACAGGGGAAGAAAATGTATTAGAAGATGTTAGAAATCTTACTGGAATTGATGTTAAATATTATGTTATGGTAGATACAGAGGCATTAAAAGTATTGGTAGATAAAATAGGAGGAGTAACATTTAATGTACCAATCGATATGAAATATGATGACAGAAAACAAAATTTGCATATTAACTTAAAAGCAGGAGAACAATTATTAGATGGTGATAAGGCAGAGCAAGTAGTTCGTTTTAGACATAACAATAATGGAAGTACATATCCAGAAAGTTATGGAATAGAAGACATTGGTAGAATGAGAACACAAAGAGCATTCTTAACAGCACTTGCAAAACAGACATTAGTACCAGCAAATATAACAAAAATACCAGACTTTATTGATATTGCAAAAAACTATGTAGAAACAAATTTAGATTTTGATGCTATTAAAGATTATGTTCCATATGCTATAAACTTTAATATGGACAACCTTAAAACAGATAAATTACCAGGTATTGCTGAAGTTGCAAATGGAGTATGGATCTATTCAGCATATGAGGAAGAAACAAAGAAAGTAGTTAACGAATTATTCTATACAAGAACGAATACTAATACAGAAAATAATGGAGAAGATGGAAATACAATATCAAATACAACTACTTCTGAAAGCGCATCTTCTACAGCGCAAAGTGTAGACAAATCAAAAATAAACATAGAAGTATTAAATGGAAGCGGAAACAATACAAATCTAAAAGAAGTAGTAGCAGAGTTAAAAGCTGCAGGATACAATGTTAACAAAACAGGGAAAACCACTACAACTTCGATTACAACAGCTATTGGCAGAAAAGAAATAGATGATGAAATAAAAGAAGATATTAAAAATATTATCGATACAGATAATATTACAACAGGACAAGAAAGCGGAAATACTCATGTTACAATTATTCTAGGTACAGATTATGTGTCATAATAATAGCGAAAGCTAATTAAAAATTTATAAAATTCTTAGTTGTATATTGATTATATAAATACAACTAAGAAATGTTTTAAATAGCTTTCGCTTCTATATTTTTTTTCTATTAAAATCTCCAAAACAATGAATATTAATTTTATAAGATATTATAAAACATCATAAATAATTATAAATTACTATAAATTATAGTACTACATCTCAAGATTTTAAGTTAGTTCAAGCAATTTATTATAAATAATCACTAATTTGAGTAAACTTAAATTCACCTTTTCCTCCACGACTTTTGTTGATATTGTTGATAACAGGCTCAGAATCAGCGGTTTTATTGCTTTTAAAAAGGCTTCTTTTTTCTCTTTTTTTTCTATTACCTTTTCTGCTTTTTTCTTTTTTAGATCGTGAAGTTATTTTGCCTGATGATCTGTTCTTTCTATTACTGTTATTTGAGTCATGTTTTAATAATCTATATATAATATATAAAATTAGAAAGATTAATAAAATTCTAAAAACAATTACTTCAAAACTAGAAGCATATACAGAAGATGAAGCAATTAAATCTGAAGAAATGTTTTCTCCATTTATATTATACGAAATCTTTCCGACAACGCTGTTTTCAGCAATAGGTGCTTTTAAATCTGAACGAATTTCTATAGTTGGTTTTAAGGCTGATAAATCAACATTATTTTTAGTCAAGACTTGTATTTCATTTTTTACTAAAATATCTAAATTTTTCGATTCTCTAGTTCCATTACCAATTTCTACTGTTTTAATAACATCTTTGGCAGAATGTATTTTAGTATATGAATAATTGTCAAAACCATAATTAAACAAATTGATACAATCCTTATATCTCTTACTAATTGAAGATCCATTTAAGATTACAGCAAGCAGTTCCATGTCGTCTTTTTTTGCTGTAGATACAATGCAACTTCCAGCGCTATCTGTGTATCCAGTTTTTAATCCAGTAGCATAAGAGTAATAATATTTATTTAAAGATTCGTTATTGATAAGTGCATTAGTTGCGTTAAAAATCCTATCTGTCTTTTTATATTTATTAGTAATAGGTAATGTATATTGTGTTACCATAGCAATTCTCATTATATCTGAGTATTTCATTGCATATTGACCGATTAGAGACAAATCATATGCAGTAGAATAGTGATTCTTATCATGGATTCCATTTGGGTTTACAAAGTTAGTGTTCTTACAACCTAATTCCTTAGCTTTTTTATTCATAAGAACAGAAAAATTTTCAACAGATCCAGAAATATGTTCTGCCAAAACAACAGCTGCATCATTGGCAGAAGGTATAAGAAGTACATTAAGCAATTGTTCTATTGTAAGATTTTCACCTTCCCTTAAACTAGCGTGAGAATATCCTATAGGAATAGAATAAATTGCATTGTGACTAACAGTTGCCACATCTGTTAACTTACAATTCTCAAGTGTTAAAATTGCTGTCATAAGTTTTGTAGTACTAGCAGGGTACATTTTCTCATAGGCATTTTTAGCATATAAAATTTTACCAGTCTTACTATCCATCAAAAGACAAGCCTGAGACGTTGTTTTTACGTCATTTATATTAACATCGTTATTTGAAGAATCTGAAGTGGCTGTGGTACTTAAGGTGTTAGAAGTATCTGATGTATTTGTAGCACTAGTTGCTAAGATAGGATTCATACAAATAAAAGATGACAAAATTATAATAAATAATAACAGTAGTATGTTTTTTAGTTGCTTCATAATAATCTCCATAAATTTTTAAAACTTATACTAATATATATTATTTTGAGTGCAATTTCAATACAAAAATCTTAAAAAGGAGGAAAAATCATGAATTATATAAATTATATAAGAAAGTATTTTAAAAACAATGTAAAAGAAAAAATAGGAAGGGGAAAAAATATTGTTATAGTTATAATAATTATTGTAATCTTAATATCTATATTAATAGCCAGTATAATAATTTACATGCAAAACATGGAGAATAGTGATGTGGCAGTATTAGATGAGATGGAAAAAGAAATGAACATAGCCAATGAAATGATAAATTCAAGAAATGTAAATAATGGAATAGAAAATTCGAACAATAACAAGGGTGAAACAAATAGTATAAATCGGAAATATGCAGGATGGCCAAGAAGAAAACAAAGATGCAAACAAAAATGTAAATAAAGAGGGAAGCGGAGAGAACAGTGAAGAAGTAGAAGAAAACGAAAAAATAGCAATACATATTACAGGAGAAGTGAAAAAAACAGGAATAATCTATTTAAAAAAAGGAGCAAGAATAGCAGATGCAATAAAAATTGCAGGAGGAGCCACTAAAAATGCTAACTTGAACAGAGTAAATCTAGCTTATGTATTAGAAGATGGACAAAAGATATATATTCCAAATAAAAAGGACAAAGTTAATAAAGAGGAGTATATTATTTCCAATAGTGGAGAGAATGTAATGGTAGAAGAAGGTAAAAATACAGGAAACAATAATACGAACAATATAAAAGACGGAAAAAATACAAATGTGAAAGGTGTGATATCAAAAGTGAATATTAATTTAGCGAGTCAAAGTGATCTTGAAACATTGCCAGGTATAGGTCCATCATTAGCTCAAAGAATTTTAGAATATAGGAAGGAAAATGGAAAGTTTCAGAAAATAGAAGATATACAAAATGTAAAAGGAATAGGAGATGTAAAATATAATAAGATAAAGGATTATTTAAGTATATGATATGATGATATTATATAATATCATCATATAGTACAAAACAAAAAAGTTGTAAATTTAGTATAAGGGTGTAATATTTTATTTTAGAGTAACATACAATATATAAAGAGCAAAGCCAAATTACTAAAAGCTAAATTATTAGACTATTAGTTTGAATCTAAATTGGGTGAATTGTAAAAGTAAAATATAGTGTGAATCTAAAAATCTAAATTCAAAATAAAATTTAGCTAAAACTATTGACAAAATTAAGGCCTAGTCTTATAATAATACTTGTTATTACATCGCGGGGTGGAGCAGTTGGCAGCTCGTCGGGCTCATAACCCGAAGGTCGTAAGTTCGAGTCTTACCCCCGCAACCAAGAATTTAACTAGAGTCGCAAGAGATTGCAGACTCTTATTTTTTTGACTAAAAATCTATTTTTACAAAAGTGGGGACAATTTGGGGACAGTCCCTACATTTTTGTGCATTAAATAGCATACTTTAGCCTTGCTAATTTATATTAAACTTTGAAAATCAAAAAAGTAATTTTCGAGAAATTTTGAAAAGAGTTTTTATACGAGCATTTTCTCTAAAACATTACCAGCTTCTTTATTATGAGCTTCTACTGGATGTACATAGAAGTTTAAGGTAGTAGTTATTTGAGCATGCCCTAATCTTGATGCTACAACAGCTACATCTACATTTTTAGATATAAGCAAAGTAGCATTTGTGTGTCGCAAACCATGAAAAGTAATTTTTGGTAAGTTATTCTTTTCAATAAAAGAACGAAACCAATCTGTAATTGTATCTGGATGCATTGGATTACCATTCCAAGTAACAAATAGTCTGTTTGAGTTAACCCATAAGTCTCCACATTTTTCTTTCTCTGCATCATACCAAGTTTTGTATTTGTAAAGCATATTAATGACAATATCAGGAATTCCGACTTTTCTAATTGAACTATGTGTTTTTGGATCTTTTACGAAAATGCCTTTATCGGAAGTGTATTGACTTGCTTTAGTAATATGTACAAAACCTTCTTTAAAATCGATATCTGACCATTCTAAGCCTAATACTTCGCCTCTACGCATACCAGTAAACAATGTTAATATAACAATAGTTTGAAATTTAATTTCTTCATTTTCTAAAGCCTCTAATAATTGTTTACATTGAACATCATCATAGTATTTAATTTGAGGTCTTTCGTGTTTAGGTGGTTTCACTCTATCTGCTGGATTATAAGGTAGGATTTGCCAATATACTGCATTTTGTAGCATTGCATGTAGTAAACGATGATGCTCTAATATTGTTTTAGAAGATAGACTCTTCATTACAGTTTTTCCATTATGATTTTTACATCTTTTTAACTGATGATCTTTTGAAAGATAATCATAAAAACTCATAATGTGAGTTGGCTTTATATTGCATAACTTATAATGACCAAAGTATGGAATAATTCGTGAATTTAGCATTCCTTTATATCTTTCATAAGTCTTTGGTGATAATTCTTTTTCACCATAATTTTTAGCCCATAAATCTGTAAATTCCTTAAATGTCATTGAAGAGTTTTGCAAAACAATACCATTTTCAACTTCATAAACAAAGTTCACAAGTTCTTTATCTGCTTCACGCCTACTATTTGCTTTTATGCTCTTAGTATATCTAATTCTGTTACCATAGCTGTCAAAACCATGTGATACAATTAATCTCCATGAGCGCTTGCCTCTCTTTTCAAGATACCCTGCCATTACTTTTTTCACCTCCTTTCAGCATACTTATGGCAAGGATTTTATATAAAATTATTTAGAAAAATATTCTGAATAATACTCTAATGTTGAAAAATAATCTTTAGTATATTTCTTTGCAATCCATCCGGTTTTTGTTTGGTTATCTGATAAATCTATGTATTTTATTTCGAACCAATAGGGTTGCTCATTTATAACTGGAACAATATCAAAATTATTTAATTGATATATAACCTTACTTTTTGAATTTGGTTGTTCTCTTACATTTAGAATATCAGCAGTTATAATTTTTAAGTTAATATCATATTCAGATGATAAAACTTTATCTTCAGAAATATTAATATTTGAATTGTGCTCTCGTATTGTATCTAATCCTAAAGTGAGAATATAATTAAAAATAAAAGTTAATAAAAAATTTAATATAATTATGCAATAAATTTTGGGTTTATTGTTTTTTACATCTGAATATTCTAAAGTTCCTGTAGTTATTTTTTCAATAATTTCTTTTGAAGAAGAAGCTATTTCTTTTGATTCTTCATAAGAAATTGAATCAAAATCTAACTCATCTAAAGAAGCACTATTAGAAATTTTTTCAAAATTATCCATAAAAGAATGAAATCGATCTTCTGTAATAGCTAGTTTTGATAAATTTTGTTGTAGTGATGCAACAGAATTACTCAACAAAATATTATTAGAGTTTGATAGCTTTTCAGCAAATGATATCATCGATTTATTCATAGCAGAATAGTTAATTCTAGATAAATTTTCAACAAGTGAAGTTACAGAATTATTTATTGCAGGATAATTGAGTGATAGCTTTTCAATTGCTAAAATACTAGCATTACTTACGGATGAGTAGTCAAATTGTGATAATTTTTCTGCTAATGAAGCCATAGATGTGCTTATAGAAGAATAATTTTGTGACAATTTTTCAACAGCAGTAATAGTAGCATTGCTTATTGCAGAATAGTTAATTTGAGATAATTTTTCAGCAAGTAAAGTTACGGATGAGTTTATTTTGCTATAATCAATTGTAGGTATACTATGCATATTTAAAGTTTTAGAAACATTTACATTATTTTTGTTTGATTGTTTAATTTGAGACATATAGTTACTCCTTTATTTTTTTCTAGTTTCCTCTATCCATTTTTTAAATTCTTCTTCTGTTCTTTTACCTTGTTTTATGTCTTTTTTAAATTTATTAGCTTCATTTTTCCATTCCTCATATTTTTCTAAATACATAGGAATGTCAGGATTCCTATTTGCCAACATTTTTTTTGCAGATAATGTCTTTCTATATAGTGAATTTATTTCATCTTTTTTTAGTTTTTCATTATAAGTAATCATTGCTCCGATTTCTTGGCATGTTTTACCATGTTCATATATGTTATTACAATATAAAGTATTCTTTTTTGAAGAAGGAATAAAGTAATTACCACAATGTTTACAAATATATATTGGTGTATTATTTTTTATTAATTCTAAAATACTTATAAAACAAGCACTTTCGATTATATGACAGTTAAAACAAATAGATGGAAAGAGCTCATCATCATATTCTGTAGGATAATTTTTTATATATTCTGAAATTGCCTTGGCTTTTTCTTCAAAATTGCCTTGATTAGTACATAAATTCATATTTAGATATTTCATTGATTCAATATCATATGCAAGAGATATATATGAATTTAATACTATAGACATGTCTGAATAATTAGTAAAATCAGCTCGCTTATATATAAAAAATCTTTCTGCAATAGAGAAACATTTTAAATAGTCTAAATTCGATAGGTTATTTATAAAATTGATAATCGTTTTAAACTGAGATTGATAGTCTATTAAAATTTCTTTTCGTTCTTCATAATTATTTTTACAAACTAAAATAAAGTCTTTTTCTGTTAAAAAAATATTTTCTTTATCGTTAGTAATATTTAAATTTGTATATTCATTAAAGGGGTTACCAATATCCTTATCACCGTTGTTAAAGACTAAAGCTGGTAATCCATAATTATATATAAATTCTACAAAAGAATTAAAATTTGTGAAATCATAGTTCAAAAATTTTAATAAAGTTGTTCCTAGTTTATTTTTTTCATCAGTAAAATCAGATTTATATAATTTGCAAATACTATCAGAATAGGTTGAAAGATACTTAGTATATTCTTTTTTTGTTTTAAATTCATTTCTTTCTTTAAGTATTGTGTATGTGTTAGTTGCTTTATTATATGTTGCATTTACAGTAGAAAAAGAATCTCTTGTAAAAAGTTCTATGTTATTTATGGTTGACATTTTCATATAATAAATTCTGGATACAATATCAAATTTCATACAACCCTCCTTGTTAACAATTCAATTTTCATAAAATAGATTGTTAATCGATATCAAAAATCATCAGAGATTATTGACTAATCATAAATTAACAATTAAAATACAAGCTATAAAATTGTTAACAATATTATACACAGCTATTTTTAAATTGTCAATATAAAATTTAAAATTTAGCGATTTAAAAGTTAGGAGGTGAGCAATATGGCAACAGAGAAAATGCAAAGGACAACTTTAACAGCCAAAGAGGCTGCAGAATATTTAGGAATTTCATATTGGTTAATAACGCAATTAGTTAAAAGAAAACAAATTCCTTGTTCAAGAGTTGGGAAAAGAATTCTATTTAGAAAAGAAGCCTTAGATATTTATCTAAGTAAAAAAGAAAACGATTCTATAGAAGAATCTTGTTAGAAAGAAGGGAGGTTATGGGACAAGTTGGATGGATAAAAGTAAGCACAGATATATTCTCTAATAGAAAAATTAAAATCCTACTAAAAGAAAAGGACGGGGACACCTATTTTAGATTATGGATTCAAATTTTAACTATTGCTGGAGAATGTAACAGAAATGGTGGATTATATATTAGTGATAATGTACCATTTAAAATTGAAGATTTTACGAATATTATCGGAAAATCTTCCAAAACTTTTACGAAAGTTTTCCAAAAATTTATCGATTTAGGAATGCTAATTTATAAAGATAATACATACTTTGTGAAAAATTGGAACAAGTATCAAAGTATTGAAAAACTAAACAAAATTGCAAAATCAAATAAAGTAATTGAAGAAGTTAAGAATGAAAAAAGTTTTTATAATTCTACACAAGAAAAGATAAGAAAAGAAGAGAATAGAAAGGAGACAAGAATAGATGAATCAAATTTTGAAACCCTCGATTGATAAAAATGATTATATTGAGTGTGAATACTGCAAAAACAAACTATATAGAAAAACAATAGAATGGCAGTTATATGGTGACAAAAAAGTTTTAACACTAGATTATGAAAGATGTAATTGTAAAGAATCCGAGGTTTATTGGAATGAATATGATCTTAAAAAGTTAAAGATGTTAGAAGAAGAAAGAAAACTAGAGTTAATGCAAGAATTTGCACAAAAAGTGGACAAGATAATAAAAAATAGTAAGATGAGTAAAAGAAATTTAAATTATAAATTTGAAAACTTTGAAGTTAATTCAAATAACAAAAAAGTATATCAAAGTTTAAAAGATTATAGTGATAGATTAGTAAATTTAGAAGAAAGAAAAGGATTAATTTTAGTAGGAAATAATGGAGTTGGAAAAACACATTTAGCCTGTAGTATTGCAAATGAATTAATAAAAAATGGAATACCAATCATATATGGAACCTTAATTAATTTATTAGCAGAATTGAAAAATTCATATGATGCAGATAATAATATTTCTGAAATCGAAATTATAAAATTATATGAAAAAGTTGATTTGTTGATTATAGATGATTTAGGAAAAGAAAAGCCAAGTGAATGGGGATTAGAAAAATTATTTACTATAATAAATAGCAGATATGAAAATAATTTACCAGTAATTATAACAACAAATTATAATCAAAATTCTTTAGCTGAAAGATTAAGTTTAAATGGCGAAATAGAAACAGCAAAATCCATTATTTCGAGATTATATGAGATGTGCTACTTAGTTAAAATTAATGATATAGATCATAGAATTAAAAAGAAAAAAGTTAGTAATTGCGCTAACAATTGCTAACTAAAAATGTTACTTTTTTAAATATTTTCCATAAAAATTATAATGTATTTTTGCAAAAAAGTAAATAAAAATTTACAAAAAAATTAGGACAAGTAGGTATAAAAATTTAAACTAAATTGTCCTAATTTTTTTAAAATAAAATAACAAAATAGTTTAAAAAATATCCCTCGGAGAGCAAAAAGGGTATTAGGGCATTTGCCCCTAAACAGCGAAAAGGGTGTCAAAGCACCACGCTGGCGAATATTAGGTACTAAAAAATACTACATATATTCGTGCAAAATAAATTTTCATAATAAGGAAGTGATGAAAATGTGGAGGAGTTCGGAGCAAGCTTTAGATAGTATTTTCTTATCATATAATAAAATCTTAAAGAGATTTCAACTGCTAGGTGTTACTACTAAATATGGAAAAGAAATAACACATGAGGATTTAAGAAAAGCTATAGAAGTTATGCTAAAAAAACATCCAACTTGTAGATGGAGAAGTGAGAAAGTAAAAAGTAGAAAATATTTTGTTTTAATTGAAGGGTATTATTGGTTACTAAATGTGTATTTTCAAAAAGAAAAATCATTAACAGATGCTGACATAGATTTTTTTAAAAATAGAATTAGCCAGTATGAGGAATTGCTAAAAATACAGCATGATGAAAATTGGTTGAATGAAGATATGGATATAAAACAACTATGTGAGTATTTTGATAGAAGAGATATTACTGTTAGAAAAGCAGTTAAAAAAATGTGTGATAATGGATTTGAGCAATATAAATTTTTAGTTGATGGCAAAGTTGTTATTTCTAGTAAAGGTGTTGAATGGATTTGTAAAAATGTTTTTAAACAAAAGTATTTGGAATTATTAGAAAAGAAGAAAATGGAATTGACGGAGAAGTATATAAAGGCAGGCTATATATATGATCATTTTTTTGGGAGAAATTAGAAAAATATATCAAATTAATTAAAAAATAGTTGAAAAAAATATATATATTTATTATAATACAATTAAATTAACTAAAAAATATATATAATTTACTATAATACAAATTAATTTGACATATGGTAAATTAATTTTGAGGAGGTGATGTTTTGCACAATAATAGTACTCACAATGAGATCAAAGGCTATTTGTCATTAAATGGATGGAAATTTAAGGAAGTAATAAATGAAATGAATAGAAGAAGAAAATTACAAAATAAACCCTTAACAACAGAGTCTAATATTCTAAATAAAATAAGAAGAGAAACAATAAAATATACAGAGGTAAAAGAAATTGCAGACATCATTGGTTGTGATTTGGAATGGAAGAAAAAATAGGAGGTAAAATAATGAATAATAAGAAAGAAAAAGAAAGAGATGAACTTCATAAAACAATATGGAAAATGGCGGATGAATTAAGAGGCGCTGTTGATGGATGGGATTTTAAACAATATGTATTAGGACTATTATTTTATAGATTTATATCAGAAAATATAGAAAACTATGTTAATACTAATCAGAGAAAATTAGGAAAAAAAGACTTCGAGTACAAAAATCTTTCTAATGAGGATGCAGAATATGGTAGGGAAGATATTTTAAATGATAAGGGATTCTTTATTTTGCCAAGTGAGTTATTTTGTAATGTTAGAAAAAAGGCAAAAGTAAATCCTGATTTAAATATAACAATACATAAAGTTTTTGAAAATATAGAAGCATCTGCTAAAGGGACAGCATCAGAAAAAGCAGTTAAAGGTTTATTTGATGATTTTGATGTTAAAGGAAATAAATTAGGAAATACAGTAGATGAAAAAAATGAGAAATTAATTAAAATGCTAGATGCAATTGGAGACTTGAAATTAGGTAATTACTCAGATAATACAATTGATGCTTTTGGAGATGCATATGAATATTTAATGACAATGTATGCATCCAATGCTGGTAAGTCTGGAGGAGAATTTTTTACACCACAAGAAGTTGGTGAATTGCTTGCTAAAATTGTAATAATGGATAAAAAAGAAGTAAATAAAGTATATGATCCATGCTGTGGATCTGGAGGATTATTGTTAAAGTTTGCAAAAATACTTGGAAAAGAAAACATAAAAAATGGTTTTTATGGGCAAGAAATTAATTTAACGACATATAACCTAGCTAGAATAAATATGTTTTTACATGACATTAATTATAATAATTTTGACATATCTAGAGGAGACACTTTAACAAATCCTATGAATTGGGATGATGAGCCTTTTGATGCAATAGTATCTAATCCACCATATTCTATTCATTGGGCGGGAAAATCAGACCCGTTATTAATAAATGATGAAAGATTTGCACCAGCAGGAATACTTGCACCAGAATCAAAAGCAGATCTTGCATTTACGATGCATATGTTATCATGGTTAAGTCAAAAAGGAACAGCTGCAATAGTTCAATTTCCAGGAGTATTATATCGTGGTGGAGCAGAACAAAAAATTAGAAAATATATGGTAGATAACAATTTTGTAGATACTGTTATTCAATTGCCAAGTGATTTATTTTTTGGTACATCTATAGCAACATGTATATTAGTATTAAAAAAATCAAAAAAAACTAACGATATACTATTTATTGATGCTTCAAATAAATTTATAAGAAACTCCAATAAAAATAAGTTATCTCCAGATAATATAAATTGGATTATAGACAAAATCAAAAATAGAAAAGGCAAAGAAAATGAACCAGTAGTAGTAGTAGCTAATGAAGAAGTAGAAAAAAATAATTATAATATATCAGTCAATACATACATAAAGAATAATTTAGAAGAAGAAAAAATTGATATAAAAGAAGTAAATAAAAATATAAAAGAAATAGTGAAAAGAGAAAACAAAATTAGAATTGAACTTGATAAAATAATCCAAGAATTGGAGGAAGATAATGAGTAAAATTAATGATTTAATTAAAAAGATGTGTTCGGATGGCGTTGAATACCGTAAATTAAATGAATTGTTGGATTATATTCAACCTTCAAGGTATATTGTAAAAAACACAAATTATGATAAAAACTATACAATACCAGTTCTAACTGCTGGACAGACTTTTATATTGGGATATACCAATGAAATCGATGGTATTTATAAGGCATCTAAAGAAAAACCAGTAATAATATTTGATGACTTTACAACTTCAAATCATTGGGTAGAATTTGATTTTAAAGTAAAATCATCTGCAATGAAAATTCTTGTGCCTAAGACCAATGATTCATTTAAGTTTATTTATTATTGCATGCAAAATATTGAATATATCCCAAAAGAGCATTCAAGACAATGGATTCAGAAATATAGTGAATTTAAAATACCTTTGCCAAAAAAAGAAATACAAGAGAAAATAGTAGAGATACTTGATAAATTTGGTGAGTTGGAAGCAGAGTTGGAAGCAGAGTTGGAAGCAGAGTTGGAAGCAAGAAAAAAACAATACGAATTTTATAGTAAAAAGATTTTTAAATTTAAAAAACCAGTTAAATATGTTCCAATTGGAGAAATATCTAGCGCTATTACAGATTATGTTGCAAATGGTAGTTTTGCAGAAATAGCAAAAAATGTTCAATATAAAAGTGAACCAGATTATGCGGTATTACTTAGAACAGTAGATTATTCAAATGGATTTAATCCTGATAAATTTGTTTATATTGATAAGCATGCATATGGTTTTTTAAAAAAATCAAAGCTATTTGGTGGGGAGATTATAATTAATAATGTAGGAGCAGGTGTTGGAACCACATTTCTTTGCCCAAAATTAGATATAAATATGAGCTTGGCTCCAAATTCGATTATGATAAAAACACCGAACAATAAGTTTTATTATTATTGGTTAAAAAGCATATATGGACAAGAAGCTATAAAGAGTATTGTATCTAAAAGTGCTATGCCAAAATTTAATAAAACTGAATTTAGAAAAATAATGGTTCCAGTTTTACCGGAGCAACAACAAAATGAAATTGTAAATATATTAGAAAAAATTGATAATCTCATAAATGACATATCAGAAGGATTACCAGCTGAAATAGAATTAAGAAAGAAACAATATGAGTACTATAGAAATAAATTATTAAATTTTAAAGAGGTGATTGTTTAATGGATGGGGTTAATTCAATTGAAGCAGTCGCTAAAAAGATAAAAGATGATTTAAACTCAAGAAATCAAAAGAAAAATATTTCTTTACTATATGCTTTTAATGCAACAGGGAAAACAAGATTATCTACTACATTAACTAATAGTATGGATGAAGATAAAGTATTGTGTTATAATGCATTTGTGGAAGATTTATTTACATGGGACAATGATAATTTTATTTTTAAAATTAATCCATCTTGCTGGTTAGTAGAGTTCATTAAAGAGCAGGGTCTTGAAAATCAAATTATAGAAAATTTTACGAGTGTTATTAATTCGAAGGTTGAACCAAGTTTTGAATTAGATAGAGGTGAAATTATTTTCAGTATTGCCTCAGGTGATAGTGACTATGATAAAGGAATAAAAATATCTAAAGGAGAAGAAAGCGTATTTATATGGTCAATTTTCTATACAATTTTAGAGACTGCAATAGATACACTAAATATGGAAAAAAATGACAGATTTACTGAATTCTTTGACAATTTAGAGTATGTTATAATAGATGATCCAGTTTCATCGATAGATGATTCAAAGATTATTTCAATTGCAATGATGTTAATAAAAGTGATAGATAAATATAAAAACAATAGTAATCATAAATTGAAATTTTTAATAACAACTCATCACGCATTATTTTATAATGTTATATATAATCAATATAGGAAAAATAAAGAATATAATTTTAAACCATTTATATTAAAAAAGAAGAATAAAATATATGAACTAAAAAATCAGAAAATAGATAGTCCATTTGGATACCATTTAATGGTCAAAGAAGAAATAGAACGAGCTATACAAGAAGAAGATATTCAAAAATATCATTTTAATTTATTCAGAAGCTTATTAGAAAAGACAGCAAATTTTATGGGATATAGTAATTGGGCGGACTGTATTGAAAATGATAAAAAACAAGAATTTATAAGAATCATTAATTTATATAGTCATAGTAGATTGTCAGATATTGAATATAGAGAATTAACATATGATGATAAAGAATTATTTATAGATACATATAATAAATTTGTTATGGATTTTAAATGGGGGAAAATAGATGGAGAATAAAAGAAATATTATATCTGAGAGTGATAATTCAACAGTATTAACAGAATATAAGCCATTAGCAAGAAGAGAAATATCGTATCAAAGTGAAGCAGAACTTGAGAAAAATTTTATTAAAATATTGCAAGAGCAATCTTATGAATATTTAAATATAAATAATGAAAAAGATTTAATAAAAAATCTAAAAGAGAAATTAGAAAAACTAAATAAAATCAAATTTACAGATAAAGAGTGGGAAGATTTATTTAATAACATTATTGCTAATCCTAATGATGGAATAATAGAGAAAACAAAAAAAATTCAGGAAGATTATAAGCAAATATTAACATTAGAAAATGGAGAATTAAGAAATATTTATTTAATAGATAAAGATAATATTCATAATAATAGTGTTCAAGTAATTAATCAATATGAAGTAGAAACAGATAAAAGAAAAAATAGATATGATGTTACGATTTTAGTGAATGGATTCCCTATGGTTCATGTAGAATTGAAAAGAAGAGGTGTTGAATTAAGACAAGCCTTTAATCAAATAGAGAGATATCAAAGAGATTCGTTTTGGTACAATTCTGGATTATATAATTATGTTCAAATATTTGTTATAAGTAATGGGACATTTACTAAGTATTATTCAAACACTACAAGATATAAACATCTTGATGGAAAAACTGTAAAAAAGTCTAATTCATTTGAATTTACATCATATTGGGCAGATCAAAATAATAATGGAATTTGTGATTTGGAAGATTTTGCAAGAACTTTCTTCAGTAAAAGAACATTACTAAATATAATAGCTAAATATTGCATTTTTACTTCTGAAGAAGATTTATTAGTAATGAGACCATATCAAATTACAGCAACAGAAAAAATAATAAACAAAATAGAAATAGCTAATAATTACAATAAATATGGAACAATTGAAGCTGGTGGCTATATATGGCATACAACTGGCTCGGGAAAAACATTGACTTCTTTTAAAACAGCTCAAATAGCAAGTAAGCTTGAATATATAGATAAGGTTATATTTGTAGTAGATAGAAAAGATTTGGATTATCAAACAATGAAAGAATATGATAGATTCAAAAAAGGATGTGCTAATTCAAATGCTAATACTAAAATATTAGAAGGACAACTAGAAGATAGCAAATCTAAAATAATTATTACAACAATTCAAAAGTTAGATAGTTTTATAAAGAAAAATAACAACTCAAAAGCATATAATAAAAAAATAGTTTTTATATTTGATGAATGCCATAGAAGCCAGTTTGGAGATATGCACAAAAATATAACACAAAAATTTAAAAAATGGATAATATTTGGATTCACAGGAACTCCTATCTTTACAGGTAATGCCAAAACAAAAAAAGGAATAATGCAAACTACAGGTCAATTATTTGGAGAAAGACTTCATACATATACTATAGTAAATGCTATAAGTGATAAAAATGTATTACCATTTAGATATGAATATATCGGTAGAGTTGATATTAAAGAAGATGTAAAGGATGAAAAAGTATATAAAATTGATATTGAAAAAGCCTATGATAACAAAGCAAGAATATCAGCAATTACAAAATATATAATTGAACATTTTTCTTCTAAAACTAAAAATGATGAGTCATATGTATATAATACATTAGAAAATGTTGTGGAAGTAGCTAAAAATAGGGATGCTAGACAAATAAAGAGCAAATCAAATATAAAAGGATTTAATTCGATTTTTGCTGTGGCTAATATAAATATGGCTAAAAAATATTATAGTGAATTTAAAAATACTAAAAATCATAACTTGAAAATTGCTCTTATTTATAGCTATGGAGCAAATGATGAAGTTGTAGATGGAGTTTACGATGAAAATCCTGAAACTACAGAAGGGCTAAATAAGAGTGATAGAGATTTTCTTGAGTTAGCAATCAAAGATTACAATAAAATGTTTGGAACAAGTTATGACACAACAGGAGAAAAATTCCAGAATTATTATAAAGATGTTTCTCTAAGGATGAAAAACAAAGAAATTGACATTTTAATAGTTGCAAATATGTTCTTAACTGGTTTTGACGCTGTGACACTTAATACACTATGGGTGGACAAAAATTTGAAATATCATGGACTGATACAAGCATTTTCAAGAACAAACAGAATATTAAATTCTGTTAAAACTTACGGTAATATTGTTTCATTTAGAAATTTAGAAAAGGAATTAAATGATGCATTAGCTTTATTTGGAGATAGTAATGCTTCAGGAATAGTTTTATTAAAGCCATATAAAGATTACTATTATGGTTATGAAGATGACAAAGGAAAGTTGTTTAAAGGTTATAAAGAACTTGTTGAAGAATTAAAAGAAAAATTTCCAATAGGTCAAACAATTATTGGAGAACAAAAACAAAAGGAATTTATAAAATTGTATGGTGCAATTTTAAAAGTAACTAATATTTTAAATTCATTTGATCAATTTAAAGATGAACAATTGCTAAATGAACGAGATACTCAAGATTACCATAGCGTATATCAAGATATTTATGATGATTTTAGAAAAAAATCAAAAGTAGATTCAACAGACATAACAGAAGATATAGTTTTTGAAATGGAACTTATAAAGCAAATAGAAGTAAATATAGATTATATTTTAGCTTTAGTAAAAAAATATCATGATAGCAATATGAAAGATAAAGAGGTGCTAGTAACAATTAACAAAGCAATCATGTCAAGTCCAGACTTAAGAAATAAAAAAGATTTAATTCTAGAATTTATAGATTCACTAAATGTGAGTTCAGATGTATATACTGATTTTGAGATTTTTATGAATAGTAGAAAGAGAGAAGAATTAGACAAAATAATTAAGGAGGAGAATCTGAATTCAGAAGAAACATACAAATTTATTAAGAAATCTTTTGATAAAGGAAGTATAGAAACAGATGGAACAGGAATATCATCTGTATTGCCACCAATGGATATGTTTGCAAAAGACAGGTCTAGGTTAAAGAAAAAGAATGTTGTAATAGATAAATTAATAGACTTTTTCGATAAATTCTTTAGTATTACAAACAAATCACTATTTACTAAAAAAGAGGTTGAATATAAAAAAGATGAGGATAATGAAGAAAATCAATTAATGGTTGCGGAAGATAGCGAAGAATATAAAAATGAATAAAATTGTAATCATTAATTAGCTAAAAATAAATTCTATTTTAGAAGATAATATATAAAATTAAATAAAAACTTTCTTTTTTGGAAATAATATGATATAATATTATTATAATCAAAAAGGAGAGTTTTTATTATGTTAGGAGAAAAAATAAAAAAATATAGAGAAAGCAAAAATATGACTCAAGGCGAAATTGCTGATATACTAGGTGTTAAAGCAGCAACTATTTCAAAATATGAAGCTGGGACTTTGGAACCTAATATAGAATCATTAAAGAGATTAGCTGACTTATTTGAAGTATCAGTAGATGAATTGATAAAAGAAGATTCTTTTGATATATCAAAAATAAATATTTTAGAAGTATTAAAAGAACAAAAAAATATGAAGCTAAAAGGTAATTTATATCATAATACGCAAATAACTTTTGCATATAATACAAACCATATTGAAGGAAGTAAACTTACAGAAGATCAGACTAGATATATTTATGAAACTAATACTTTATTAGCAGAGAAAGACTCAATAACAGATTTAGATGATGTACTAGAAACAGCTAATCATTTTAAATTGGTTGATTATATGTTAGATATTGCAGATAAAAAATTAACAGAAAAAATGATAAAAGAATTTCACAAAATATTAAAAGAGGGAACGTCAGATAGCAGAAAAGATTGGTTTATAGTTGGAGATTATAAAAAGTTATCTAATGAAGTAGGAGGACTTAAAACTACGGAACCGAAAAATGTTGAAAGAGATATGAAAAAATTATTAGAATGGTATGAATCTTTAAAACAAAAAACAATAAATGAAATAATAGAATTTCATGCTAAATTTGAAAAGATACATCCATTTCAAGATGGCAACGGAAGAGTTGGTAGAATAATCGCATTTAAAGAATGTTTAAAAAATAATATTGTACCATTTATTATTTTAGATAAAGATAAATTATTCTACTATAGGGGATTAAATCAATATCAAACTAATAAAGAAAAAGGTTATTTAATAGATACTTGTTTAAATTCACAAGATCAATATACAGAAATGATTAAATATTATATTGGAAATTAATAAACTAAAGAAAAGCAAAATAATAGTAATTAAATATTAGAGGGTTATTTTGTTTTTTCAATTAAAATCAAAATTCGACAAAATAATTTCGAATAATATGATATATCATAGATTAGCAAACAATAAAATGAAAAAAGTAAAGGAGATAATATGCTAGATTTTAAAAAGATAATAAATGAAAATAAAATAAATAATATAATAAATCCAAGAGAAATTTTTATGTCTTTACCCAATAGAAAATATGACTATCCTAGGGATGTACAAACAGAGGTATGGAAGCAATGGATTGAAAAAAGAGAAGAAAAAGATATAATTATAAAAATGAACACAGGTAGTGGAAAGACGATAGTTGGATTAATAATATTATTAAGTTGTATTAGAGAAGATAAGAAACCAGCAATGTATGTTGTGCCCAATAAATTTTTAATGAAACAAGTAATAAAAGAAGCAGAGTCTTTAGGAATTCCAGTTACAGAAAATAGTGATGATGTAAGCTTTATAACAGGAGAAAAAATATTAATTACCAATATATATAAACTTGTAAATGGTAAAACAGTATTTGGTAAAAGGAGTAATGGGAATAATTTAAAAATTGGAAGTATATTAATTGATGATGTACATGCTTGTATAAATGATATTGAATCACAATATACAATAGAAATAGAAAATTGCGAAAGTACATATAATAGAATTTATAAAATTTTTGAAGATGATATAAAAAAACAATATCCCAATAGAGTAATCGACATAAATAATGGAGTTCCAGGAGTAAATATATTAGTTCCATATTGGGCTTGGCAAGATAAATCTACTGAAATTTATAAAATAATAACAGAAGATAATGAAAATACAGATGTTCAAATGAAACTTCCTTTATTTAGAGACTATTTTCATTTATGTAATTGCGTAATATCGAGTGAAAAAATCGAAATAAGCCCTAAAAGCATAAATATAAATGAAATAGAAGGATTCAAAAGAGCAGAAAGAAGAATTTATATGAGTGCAACTATTGTAGCGATAGATTCATTAATCTCAAAATGCGGAATAAAAAATTATCCAAACAATGTTATAAAACCACAATATTCTGATGATATGGGAGAGAGGTTTATAATATTTCCGCAGATTATTAATAAAGAAATTACAGATGATGAAATCAAATATAAACTAAAGAAAATGTCTGAACAGTATAATGTTGTAGTTATAACTCCATCAGACATAAGAAGGTCATATTGGGAAGATGTTGCAGACATAAGTGTAGATAAATATAACTTGGAAGAAGTTGTAGAAAATTTAAAAAGTGGTCATTTAGGATTAATTGTCATGAGCAATAAATATGAAGGAATAGATTTGCCTAATAAGGCTTGTGAGATTCTTGTTATTGATGGCATACCGAATTCTAAAAGAAAATATGATGAAATAGAGCAACAAATGATTGGGAATAGTGATAAAATATTAAATAAAAAGATTCAATTAATAGAACAAGGAATGGGAAGAGGAGTAAGGTCAAGTGGAGATTATTGTGCAGTAGTATTAATGGGGAGAGGATTAGTTAGCACATTATATGCTGATGGATACATGGAAAAAATGAGTAATATTACTAAAAATCAAATCAAGTTGTCAGATCAAATTGCAAAACAACTAGCCAATAAGCCAATAGATGAGATATTTGATAGTCTCGAATATTGCCTTAAAAGAGATCAAGATTGGATTGCAACAAGTAAAAGTATATTATCTCAAATAGAATATAAAGATGAAATTGAGGAATCAAGTATAGAAAATACCTTAACAGAGTGTTTTGAATTGGCAAAGCATGAACAATATAATGAATGTACTAAATTATTAGAAGAATTTATAAATTGTCAAGAAGATAATGAGATAAAAGGATATTTAAAAATGCAATTGGCAGAGTATTATAATTTCATTGACAGAGCAGAATCACAAGAAATATTAAAATCAGCATATAATTTAAATAACAAAGTTATAAAACCTATCTCAGGTATAAACTTTAAAAAAGATACAAATAAAATTAATAGACAAGTGGAAAATATAATAAATTTTATACATAAGAATAAAGAAGATTTTAATAATATTATAATAAAACTTAATGCTATATTGAGCAACCTTGTCTTTGTCGAAGGTACATCTAAATCATTCGAAAAAGCAATAAAAGATGTGGGAGAATTTATAGGAATAGAGAGCGAGAGACCAGAAGAAGAAACTGGTGTTGGGCCAGATGATTTATATTGGATAGATAAAGAATATGCAATGATAATAGAATGCAAGAATGAAGTTAAAGAAGATAAGAACATATGTAAACGTGATTGTAATCAATTAAATGGTAGCTATGAGTGGTATAAACGTGAGTATGAAAAGACGGGCATTGAAGGAATACCAATTATGATACACCCATCAAATATTTATAATAGAGAATGCACACCTAATAAAAAGACAAGAATTATTACTGAAGCGGAGTTAAATAGCCTAAAAGACAATATTGATAAATTTATTAAAGAACTTAGTAAACAACAAAATTATAAAGATAGGAATAATATAGAAAAATTATTAAATAATCATATGTTGTCTGGTAGAAACTTACTTGAAAATTATACGACAGCATACAAAATGAGCAAGTAAAAAGTAAATGTGGACAAATTTTGCCCACATTTACTTTTATAGAATTAATCAGTTAAATTTATATTCTAGTTCCACCAAGACTCATAATTACTAAATTCAAACAATCTGCAAATCCGGCTTGATAATATTTTTCATTATAAAAAGATGAGAAATCTAAAAACTGTTTATAAAACTTTTCACATTCGTTAGAAACAGAATTATAGTTTTGTACAGAAGCATAACTTAAAAGCTGATCCTTAAATAAATCAAAATCCAATTTTTTGTTGCATTTCATATTTTTAAATCTATCAAATTTATTATCTCTAAAGTTAATCCATTGTTTGATCAAACTTTCAATAAATTCTTTACTTATTTCCATATTTAAAACATCCAATATTAATATAATTATTTCTCAAAACAACCACCAATCAATTGTACTCCATCAACAAAACCATTCCTATAATATTTCTCATTCCAATAAAAAATATAATCCATAAAATTTTCATCCAATTTACTTAATTGTTTCTGTACATACTTTTTATTCTCCTTAGGAACATTTCTTAAAATATTTTCACTAATCTCATCAAAATAAACAAAATGCTTTCTATCTTCATCACATTTTAGTGATGCTAAGTCATCCTCTCTAAACATTAACCATTCCTTTAAAATATCATTATTAACTTCTCTAAAATTATTCATTGTTAAAACCTCCATTTTTATTAAAAATTATTGGGGACAAATTGGTGACAATCGTTGCAAAAATAGACTATTTTTAACCTAATTCATAATCACACCAATTCGCCATAACCATATTAAAACTAATAAAAACTCAAGTTAACAAAATTTCTCAAAAATCACAATCAAATTCTCATAACCCGAAGGTCAAACCCACCCACCACCATAGCAACAATATCAAAATACACATTTCATACAAAATCAAAATCAGGAGCTTATACTTAACCAATCAATTTGACTAACAAATCAAACAATAATTATATAAATAAAAAATATAAAGCAATAGAAAAAAGCCACCATGTAAAAAAATTCATGGTGGCTTCCTACAAAGCACTTATTGTGTAGCATAGTAAGAGCTACAGCTACCACAGTTCAAGTAGAACTGTGGATTCTATCCAGTATGTAAAATAATCCTAACTATTCTTTTCTCCCAAATCTTCTGTAAATCTTAATAAATAACCATCAGGATCTTGTATTAGAAATTCTTTATTACCTAACAATTTATCATCTTGCCTATACCAATTTTCTTCTATATCAAAAGTTATTGAGTAATTGTTATTCTTAAAATTATTATATATCTCATCAACACCTTCGACTTCTAATTGAAAGTTTATTCCATTTCCGAAAGGATATTTTAATTCTCCGACACTCCACTTGTCATTATTAGATAATTCCTGTAACATAAATTGAATGTTATTTAAGGATATAAATGCAAATTTATCCTCCGGTCTATCATATTCTATTTTAAAACCAGCAGTTTTGTAAAATTCTAAGCTGTTTTCTAAATTCGTTACTGATAATTCTGGGATATTTTTATTCCAATTTATATAATCACTAGGTCTTAGGATATCACTTTTAAAATATTGCTCTTGAAAATCAGTTAGTACTCTAATTTCTTCATTGGTAAATTCCTTATTTTCAGGAACAATAATTAATTTATCATCATTATCGTTTATTCTATGAATTATTGCTATGCACTTTCCAGTAAAAGTCTCTAAAGGATCATAAATTCCTAGAACATAAGCATCTAATTCCTCGCCATCTCCGCTTATTGTATTAGGTACATAACCATAATTTACAGGATAAATAAATCCATGCTTTGGATGTTTGCAACCCATAGGCCTATCTATCTGTATTTCTAAAATTTTATTTAAATACTCCAAATTATTCATTATAATTCTCCTAACTTTATATTTTTCATAATAATAGATTCCTAATGATCTCCAATTAACTCAATCGAAATTTCATCAATGATAGTTGTAAATTCGTAATTGAAATCTGCGAAATCTTTCAGGTTATTGGCTTGCCCAAGTGTTATATGTGGAATATATTTGACAGACTTCTTTAAAAGATTTGGTATTATTTTTTGATATATATCGTCATGGAGTCTTGATATTTCTCTATTACCCTTTATGCAATTCAAAAAATGTAGTTATCATTAGATAAAAAAATTCCTTTAAATATTACTACACATTTCTATTCTTCCTCACAAATAAATTTGTCCATATTATACCATACATTCTTCAAAAATATCAAAATTCTATAAGTTAACTCAAAATATAGATACAAAAAGTATGATAAAGATTAAAGTTTCTGCTTTTTCTGTTATAGTTCGACAAATTTTGCAATGCCATTATTGTATAATTTTTATTATATTTAGGGGGAATAAAAATATGAAATATAAGGTTAAAAAGATTGTTACAATTGTTCTAATCTGTGTTTTATCAATAGCAATATGCAACATAACATTTGCACATTCTGGAAAAACAGATTCAAATGGAGGCCATAAAGATAATAAAAATAAAAGCGGATTAGGGAGTTATCATTATCATTGTGGAGGATATCCAGCTCATTTGCATACTAACGGAGTTTGCCCATATTCATCTAATTCATCAACAGCTGCTAACAAAAATAGTAAAACAACTTCTAAAACTAGCAGTTCAAGCACAGGCTCTAACTCAAGTGCAAACTCAAAGTCAACCATAACATCAACCGTAGCCTCACAAAGTACGAGTGCAACATACTCAAGCAGTAAGACTCAAAATACAATAGAGGCTCAAAGTATAGATAAAAAAGGAGAGGGTAATAATATAGTAAATAACATAACAATGGAAAATGCTCAAAACAATATTGACATAGTTTCAGGTACTGATTCAGAAGGTTTAAATGCACTTGGTACAATTTTAGCATTAGGAACATTAGGCGGAGGCGGTTATTGGGGATATAAAAAGCTTAAAAAACATAGCAAATAATGAGGTGTGTAAAGTGGAAGAGATGTTATATAAATTTCCAGATTATAATCTATTGGAAAGAGAGAATATAGAAGATAATATAGATTCTATTTATAAAAAACAGGAAATAGAGGGTGTACATAGAATGCAATGATATCTTTTATGGTATAAATTCTGTAACATATGTAATCAAATTGAATCCGGGTACTAAATTGAGTAAAATGAAAAGCTATAAACAAGACTTAATAATGGGATTTAATGCTGTAGATGTTGAGTTTGAAATATCAATAAATGGAACAGGATATTTAGGAATAATTATAATAAAAGAAAGAAAAAGAACATTAAAATATAAAAAAATGATATAATAAAGTCAAATAAATTTAGGAGAGAAATGGATTAATCAATTAAATAGATTAATATTTCTATATAATTGATTATACGAGAGTAAAATGAAACATATATTTTTAATAAGACATGCTGACCAATTAAAAGTAAGGAATAACTTCGAAAACAGTCAAGTTGCAAATGAGAAGATTATACTTTCAGCAAAAGGTGAGAAACAAGCTCAGAAAATTAGCCAGTTTAAAGAATTAAAAAATATTGATGAAATATTTTCAAGCAGTTATTCAAGAGCAATATCAACTGCTAAATATAAAGCTACTACATAAATAATGAAAAGTTAAATACATAACAAAATCCCTTCATTGTTAAACAAAGTGTTTAAAATGAGGGGATTTTCATCATTTATTAAAATAAATAATATATTAAACATTGTAACTAAATGCATATAGTTACTCAACTTTAATCCAATACTTTATAAAATAAAGGTTATAACAGGACGAACACCAAAATCAGTTTCAGCTGAATAAATTGAGCTTTGATATATATAGCTATTATTGTTGCTGCCAATAAAATAAATATTACCGCCTGTTTTACCGTTCGATGATCCAAACCAATAGCTTGATGTATATGCCCATGTATAACTGTCTTTTAATGGGTTAATTTCTTCATATGACGCTAAACGTACATCACATACAATGTTATTTAATTTTGCTCTATAGCTTTCTAGGTAATTATATATATTAGATTGACGGTTATAAACATAAGGACATGTATGATTATCCACCGTAGAATTATCTAAAGTATATGAATTATTAGGAAAATCATACCAATATAGAGAATTAGAAAAACTTGTTACCCCATTATATGGTTGATTTTCAGCTGAAAAATCATGTCCCTTCATAGTGCTATCTTGTAAACCATAACCTGAAGAAGTAGTATCTATTGGAGTTAATTTTTCACTAGTCGGATCATAAATATTTCCTACCTTTAAATTATACTTAGCAATAGCAGTAGCAACATGAGTATCACTATCATAAGCAATAATATAAAACTCTTCTGTAGTATTTCGATTAGATTTAATAGAAACTACATCTCCAACACTTTTACCGTCTCCACTAACAACAGTTATACCTTCAGTTGGTTTTGAAGAATTTTCAGATCCACTACCTGAATTACATGGAGTTACATTACCATCTTTATCTACTAAAAAGTTTTTATCATCTATTGTTGCTAATATAGGGAAACCATCTCCGATTTTTTTAGCCGTAGCCCCATAATCAGATCCATAATCAGTTTCAATTGCATTTATTAATTTATCAGCAGATAATTTGCCATCTTCAGAATTTGCTATAGCAGTAAGAACCGATAATTTTACTTTCTCTTCTGCGGTTTTATCTTCTGCTAATATTTTAGAATCTTGAGCTTTAGATAATATACCATTCTTATTTATAGATAAAGAGATGGATATTGATGCAAGAATTATAAGTACTACAATAGTTATCACTAGCACAATCAGAGTTATACCACTTTGATTCTTTATTAAATCTTTTGTTGATTTCATTATTTTTCTCCCTTCTTTTGTCTATTATTTTATACAAAAATATTATATCAATCAACGTAAAAATGTCAATAACTTGCAAGCAATTGGAAGACGTGCTATAATAAAATAAGATTTACCTAAAGGAGGACATCTTTATGGAAAAAGCACCAGAGACTTATAACGGAAAACACCTCGTATTTGAGGAAAAATTCCGCAGTCCACTTGTAAAAGATACCGTGCGCGGTGCAGAGCGGGTGTTAGAACATCTTCGCGAGATGTATGATTCTGCGAGTGGATGGGTTGAGATTGATGCATGGATAGAGCCAAAAGACAATGGCTATATCGCAGTAAGACACCAGGCTCAATATAAATAACAAGGTGTGATTTACCTTTCATGCAAAAAGACAAATGTCAGAATACATGGAAGGTAATTTTATATATTAAAGTATTAAAAAAAAATAATATAATATTAATGCTCTTGCATATAAAACAAGAGCTTTGATGAAAATAGGAGATAAAATGAAAACATTAGATGAACTAATAGCAGATAAAATACTTGAAATGGTTCAGCTAGTATTGTTAAGAGTAATAAAGCCAGACATACATATATCCAAGTTAGATCAATTAAATTCCGAAGAAATCGAAAAATTGAAACAAGAGTATGGAATAGAAGGAATAATATTAGACGTTGACAATACCTTAAGAAAGGATCTACAAGACATTCCAAAATGTAATGATGACTGGATAGAAAGCTTAAGAGGGAAAATTAAAATCATAGTATTAAGTAATGGAATAGATAGAGAAATAGAAGAGTATTTTGCAAAAAAAGGAATAGATTATATAGGTTTTGCCAATAAACCCTTAAAGAAGAATTTTAGAAAAGCATGTGAAAAAATGGATCTAACTCCAGATAAAGTGTTAGTAATAGGCAATAGTTTGATTTGTGATATTTACGGTGGAAAGAGAAATAACATGAAAACAGCATTAGTAAAAGATGTAGAAGATAATGAGAGATGAAATTAATATAAAAAATATATTAAAATAATTATGTTAGGGGGAATTTATTGTATGGATATTACATTAAAAGTAGAAGACTACAAATTAAACATGAGGGCAGCAGGGATAATAATACATAATAACAAAGTATTGCTACATAAAAACGTAAATGCAGACCATTATGCTGTAGTTGGTGGAAGAATAAAAATAGGAGAGAGTTCATACGACGCAGTAAAAAGAGAAATACTAGAAGAAACAGGAAAAGAAGTTGAAATTACAGGATATATAGCAACAATAGAAAACTTTTTTGAGCTAAAAGGAGAAAAATACCATGAAATCCTATTTGTTCACAAAGCAGAATTTAAAGATGAAAAAGATAAACAAATAGAAGAAACAATAAAAAATGTAGAAGGAAAAGACTATTTAAACTATGAATGGATAGATCTAAATAAAATAGATGACTATCGAATTAAACCAGATGTAATTAAGGAAATATTAAAAGAAGGAGAATTTCCAACACATAAAATAAATAGAAAAATTTAATAAAAATAGGGGTAAAGAACCATAAGCTTTACCCCTATTGTACTTATTAGAATATTATAAATAATATTAATAAATTATATTTTATAATACATACCTTGAAATAAATTTTCTTGTTTTAATTTTTTATCTAATCCATTCATTATCCACTTTTTATGTAGGTTCCATTCAGGTGCCAAAAGTAAATCTTTGGGAGCATCACCAGAAATTCTATGAATTATAATATTAGGACTAATGTGAGTTAAAACGTAACTTGCTTCTTCTAAATATTCATCCAAAGTAATTGGAACATATTCCTTGTTTGTATACATATCTGCAAGCTTGGTACCCTTAATAACGTAGCAAGAGTGTATTTTCAAACCTTGTATATTATGCTGATTAATAAAAGAAACAGTATTTTTCAAATCATTTCGAGTTTCATTAGGTAGCCCGATCATTATATGTGTAACAACATCAATACCATACCCATTCAAAAGTTTTACAGCACTAGAGAATTGCTCGCTAGAGTAGCATCTGTTAATCAAATCCCCAGTATAATCATTAGATGTTTGTAATCCAAGCTCAACCCATACATAATATTTTTTAGAATAACTTTTTAGTAATTTAACAACATCTTCACAAATACAATCTGGACGAGTTGCAACAGCCAAAGCAACAATACGGTCATCAATTAATGCAGAATCATACTTCATTTTCAAATTATCTATACAATCGTAAGTATTGGTAAAATTCTGAAAGTATACAATAAATCTATTCGCCCTTTTAGACCTGTAACTTTGAAAATAATCTTGTACTTGTTTGGAGATATCATAGTTTTTTATATGGTCGCCAGATCCTCTTGCACTACAAAAAATACAACCACCAACTCCTTTAGATCCATCTCTATTTGGACATGTAAAACCCCCATCAATACAAATTTTTAAAGTTCTCTCACCAAATTTGTTTTTCAAATAATTATTAAAATGTTTATATCTTTCTATATTTTTCATAATGAATTAAGTATATCAAATATATTGCAAAAGATAAATATATGTAGACAAAATAATACAAAATGTGATATTGTAAGATATAGTGAAAAGGAAAGAAGGAAAAAGATATTATGAAAGAAGAAATTATAAAACTACTAAAGTCAACTAATAGAGAAGGAATAGATAAAGTAATAGAATTTATGGAAAAATCAGACTTTTTTACAGCACCAGCAAGTACAAGATTTCACGGAGCATATGAAGGTGGACTTGCAGCACATAGTTTTAAAGTATATGAAATACTAAAATACAAAATCGAAAATAATATAGAAGACATTCAAGTGCCAGAAGAAAGCATAATAATATCAGCATTACTACATGATATGTGCAAAGCAAATTATTATAAAACAGATTATAGAAATGCTAAAAATAGCTTTGGAGAGTGGGAGAAAGTACCATACTATACAATAGATGATACTATACCATATGGACATGGAGAAAAATCAGTTATGATGCTAACAGAATATATAAAATTAACAAATGACGAAAAGTACAGTATTAGATGGCACATGGGATTTTCAGAACCAAAGGAAAATTATGCACCATTAGGACTAGCTTTTAAAAAATACCCACTAGCATTAATGCTACATGAAGCGGATTTAGAAGCAAGTTATTTTTATAATGTATAATATAATAAGAAAGGAAGTAGTAGTGTTATGGAATATAGATACATACCAGAAGGAGTATGTTCAAGAGAAATAATAGTAGAAATAGAAGGAAATATAATAAAATCAGTTAAAATAAAAGGAGGCTGCCCAGGAAATACACTTGCAGTAAGTGCTATGGTAGAGGGTAGAGATATAGATGAAGTTATTAAAAAGCTAAAAGGTATTCCTTGTGGAACAAAAGGAACCTCATGCCCAGATCAATTAGCAAAGGCACTAGAAGAAATTAAAAAGAAAATGAACTAAGCAAAATACTTACTTTAATGTCAAAAAATATTGATATATAAAGTAAGTATTTTTATCAACAAAATTAGCGAACAAAAATTTGAATTTTTTTATAAAAAGTATTGACAAATGAAAATTAAATATGTAAAATATAACAAACAAAGGTTTGAAAAACATATTTTCTATTTGGAGGTAACAATTATGAAAAAAAGAATAAATAAAAATATAATGAAAAATGTAAAAATATTCGGTATTAATTACCAATTAGATGTAACATATAAATACATAAAAGTACCAAAATTAAATGTAGAAGAACAATTAATAAAAATTGTTCTTCCAAATAAATATAAAAAAATAGAAAACGAAACAATATTAAAACTTTTAATAAACAAAATGTATGAAGCAATTGCAGAAAAAGAACTAGACACTATAATGGAAAAAGTAAGATTAACATTAAAATTTGCACCAGAAGATTATGAAATAGCAAGAATAGATAAAATATTAGGAAAATGCTATAATGATAAAATCATTATAAATCCAGACATAGTAATGTACAAAAAGGAAACAATAGAATATATAATATTCCATGAATTTTGCCATCTTAAATTTAAAAGACATAGTAAAAAATTCTACGATATGATTAAATCATATTTTCCAAATTACGAAGATTGTGCTTATGAAGTAGCAGGAATGCAATATTAAAAAATAATTGATGTAGAAGTAAAAACTTCTACATCAACACATAATGCATTTTTGTAATATGCTATGTATATAATTTCAAAATTCATGCAAATATAATTTAAATTGATTACATAAATGTAAAACTATGTAATATTTTGTCACAAAAAAATCTTATAAAAACAATAATATGTCTTGAAAAGCAAATAAATATAAAATATAATAAAACAAATTTATTCAAAATATAATCATAAAATTTTATATTCAAATTTTAATTCAAAAACTAAATGGATTCAAAAAAATTAAAATTCAAAAAACACAAAGGTCCAAAAGTTCAAATTAAAAATCCAAAATACAATTAAAAAAGGGAAATTTAATATGTTATCAATAGTCAAAAGTATGTCATTAAATGGAATTAATGGCTATCTAGTCGAGGTCCAAGTAGATATTGCAGAGGGGATTCCATACTGGGAGATAATTGGCCTACCAGATATTAGTGTAAAGGAATCTAAAGAAAGAGTAAGAACAGCAATAAAAAATTCAGGATTTAAACTACTTAGTAGAAGAATAATTGTTAACTTAGCTCCAGTAAATACAAGAAAAGAAGGTCCAATATTTGATCTGGCAATGGCAATAGCAATATTAATTAATTTAAAAGAAATATCAAATCAAGAGCTAGAAAATACGGTGTTTTTAGGAACGTTATCATTAGATGGAAGTATCAGCAAAATTAATGGTGTTTTACCAATGATAATTGAAGCAAAAAAATTAGGAATAAAAAGAGTAATATTACCACATGAAAATCAAAAAGAAGCAACAATAATAGAAGGAATAGAAATAGTAGGAGTAAAAAATCTAACACAAGTAGTAAAGTATTTGAATAATCAATGTGAAATTAATTATAAAAAAGAGCCTATAGAAAACGTATGGGGTAAATCAACTGAATATGAAATAGATTTTTCAGATATTAAGGGCCAAGAAAATGCAAAAAGAGCACTAGAAATTGCTGCAGCAGGTGGACACAATTGTATTTTAGTTGGAAGCCCTGGTTCAGGTAAAACAATGTTAGCTAAGGGGTTACCATCTATTTTGCCAGATTTAAGTTTTGAAGAAGCGCTAGAAATTACAAAAATACATAGTATAGCAGGGTTATTACATTCTAATAATCCACTGGTTATAAAAAGACCATACAGATCACCACATCATACAATATCACCTATTGCATTGATAGGTGGAGGAAAGAATCCAAGGCCAGGGGAAATAAGCTTAGCACACTATGGAGTATTGTATTTAGATGAACTACCAGAGTTTAATAAAAATACATTAGAAGTATTAAGGGAACCAATAGAAGAAGGAAAAATTACAATAAGTAGACTAAATCATACAATAACATATCCATCATCATTTATGTTTGTAGCCTCAATGAATCCATGTCCATGCGGGTTTTACGGTGTAAAAGAAAAAGAATGTGTATGTTCTCAACTTTCAATTAACAGATATATGAATAAAATTAGTGGACCGCTATTAGACAGAATAGATATTCAAATAGAAGTTCCAGCTTTACAATATACACACATATCTAAAGAAGAAAAAACAGAGAATTCTGCAAAAATAAGAAAAAGAGTAAATAATGCAAGGAAAATACAAATAGAAAGATATAAAAATGATGGAATTTATTCAAATTCAGAATTAACGCCCAAACTAATACAGAAATATTGTGAACTTGATGGAGAAAGTAGAAAAATTCTAAAAATAGCTTTCGAAAAATTAGGATTATCGGCTAGAGCATATAATCGAATCATAAAAGTAGCAAGAACAATAGCTGACTTAGAAAGCAGTAATAACATTAAAGAAAGACATGTAGCAGAAGCAATACAATATAGGAGTCTAGATAAAAAATATTGGAAAAATTAAAGGAGGTAAAATTATTAAAGTAATAAAATGTACGGATAAAAATTATCCACAAAGACTATTAGAAATAAAAAATTATCCACAAAAAATATACATAGAAGGAAATGAAAAAATACTAAACAATGACAGCATTGCAATTGTGGGATCAAGAAAATGTACCATGTATGGATGGAATCAGGCGATGAAATTTGCAAAGGAATTATCTCAAAATGGAATATGTGTAGTAAGCGGAATGGCAATTGGAGTTGATAAAGCGGCTCATATTGGAGCAAAAAATGCATGGGGAAAAACTATTGCTGTATTGGGAGGAGGATTTAATAATATATATCCAGAGGAAAACAAAGAATTGTTTTACGAGATTATTCAAAACGGAGGATGTATTATAACAGAGTATGAACCAAACGAAAAAACAAAGTCTACTAATTTTCCAAAGAGAAATAGAATTATTAGTGGAATAGCAAAAGGAACTTTAGTAATAGAAGCAGCACAAAGAAGTGGTAGCCTAATAACAGCTAGATATACAAAAGAGCAAAGAAAACCGTTATTTTGTATTCCAAGTAATTTAGGAGGAACAAAAAGTGTTGGAACAAACAACCTAATAAAAGAGGGGGCAATATTAACAACAAGTGTTAATGATATATTTGAAGAATTAGATATCAAAAAAAGATTAAGAGAAGAGATAGTAGAACCAAATATAAAGGTGGATAAAAAGTATGAAATTGTGTATAACGTTCTTGAAAATATGCCAATAACTGTAGATGAAATATGCAAAAAAACTAAATTAGATGTTTCTCAAACAAATCATATACTTACCATGTTGGAAATTGAAGGACTAATAAAATGTTATCCAGGAAATGAATATTCTTTGATAGGAGAAGGAAGATAAATATGTATACCAAAAAAGAAGTAGGTAAAATAGGAGAAGATATATCATCTAAATATCTAAAAAATAGTAATTATGAGATTATTAACAGAAATTTTTTCTCAAAATATGGAGAGATTGATATTATAGCAAAAGATATAAAAAGAAATGAAGTAGTATTCATAGAGGTAAAAACAAGGACTAATAAAAAATATGGAGAACCATCAGAAGCAATAGATCAAATAAAATTAAAACATATATATAAAACAGCTCAATATTATATAAAACAAAATAAACTAGAAAAAGCGTATATTAGATTTGATGCAATAGAAGTATATTTATCACCTAATCTAGTAAAGGCTAATGTAAATCATATATTAAATATAATGTAGAAATGAAGAAAGTAAATAGAAAAAAAAATAACCCCTAGTTGCTACATTTTTATAACAAGGGGGTATCTCGATCAAAAATTAGTTTTTTTTCTACCAAGTACATTTTTTTCATACATTTCTTTAGCAATTTCCGGATTATATGGACCATTGAATGATTTGATAGGAGCAAATTCTTCTTTTGGATTTACTCTTAAAAGAGTGATATCATCAAATTGAGAAAAAGCATCAAATATAAATTGTTCAAATTTATAGACATTAGGACTATCAGGTACTTGCTTCATACCTTCATAATTTATAAAAGTATTCTTTTTAAAAGCCTTGTGATAAGGCAAAGAAATATCCTGCATGTACATTAAAGCATCTATACTAAATATATGTGCTAACATATTAGTTTCTCTATATAAATATTTGCCATCTTTATCTTTTACTTTAGAAACTTCATTAATAAAATTCTCACAACCAACAATGGCTGGTTTTCCAGATTTTCTAGCAAAAACCCAGTCTGGATCTAAAGGATCTTCTTTAAATATTGTTTTAGAAGAAATTTGATTTCCAGAGCTAATTGTTAGACCAATAAATGATGGATCTACAGGATTTAAAAGAACATTATCTATACCACCTGTAAATACCCATTTGATTTTTCGGGCTCTCATGTTTTCTAATAAATGAGCCTTCTTCAAAGCAGAAAATATATTACCATTGCCATTTGATCCAACTTTTACTTTGTATGTTTCTTCTAATATCAATTTTCCATTTACATCAATAATTGGTAAATTATCTTGTACAAAAAACATAATGTCCTCTTTAGGATAATTAAAGAAATTATTTTTTTTAAAATAATCCATAGTTGCTGGGCAATTATCGGTGCTAGTCATAATATACCATGGGATAGAAATGTTAAATTTCTTACAAGCGTATTTTAAATAATTACATATAACTTCGAAAAGCGATATCTTAGGACAAGTATCCAATTGAAAAATGCCTTTAGGTCCATTAAAGCCTAGTCTGGATCCTTGACCACCGGCTAAAGTAATAACGGCTATTTCACCATTTTTTAGTGATTCTATTCCTATATCAATATATTTATTAATAGATGTTTGATCCAAAATGGATTTGTCAATATATTCAAGTGGCTCTATCTCATAAGTATTTTCTACAATATTAAAATGAGGTCTTTCATAGAGTGACATAATTGTATCAAAATCAATAGATAAAATTTGATTAAGGAGAAAAGCCTTCTTTTCTTCGGATAAATCTTCATAAAACTGAATTAAATGTTCTTGATGATAGCTAGTTAATATATTTTGAACCTTTTTCAGTTGTTCTTCCATATAAACCTCCAAATTTATTATTATGTTTAATGCTAACTTCTAACGACGAAAGTTAGTTGCAGTTCTTAATTCTACTGATAATCTTTCTTTTCCAGGAAAGTTACACTTTTCAGCAGATTCTATTTCCTTCTCAATATCATAAGGTAATCGAACCAAAGTAATATTAATAGAAGAAAGCTTTTTAGAATTTAAAGTCCCTTCTAATATAGTATATGAAGCAAGAGCGGAAAACTTGTTAGTCTTATCATTAACATCAGTATTTAACATTTCAATTGGAATACCGACACTTCCTGGATTAAAGATAGTTTTATTTTTCACTCTAAATATATTTGGAGTATGAGTATGACCATATCCTATAATGTCAGGAATAGGATCATCAGGAGTTTTACCAATAAATGGTGTGTTTTCAAACAGGTCAAGAGGATTTTTAAGTTCTGTGATAGAATAAATTGTCTCATCATTTGAAAACATAGGATTATACATATAATCTAATCCATAAGGAGATGAATGGAATAACCTAATTAAATATCCGCTCATATAAAATTCATAAGTAACAGGTAAATTATAAATAAAGTTTGCACGTTCTTCACCTATTTTTTCTCTAGTCCAGAACTTGCCAGGTGGTACATCAGGTCTGCATACTGCTTCATCACAGTTTCTTTTTATGATAATATCACATTGCTCTTTTAGTAAGTCTATTACTAAATCAGAGTTGCAACTTTTTAGTACACTATCACCTAAGCAATAAATATGATTAATATTTTTTGATTTTATATCTTTTATAACAGCTTCTAATGCAGTAATGTTACCATGCACGTCAGAAATAATAGCAATTTTATCCATAAATTTTAATTCCTTTCATTAGCACGTATTATATATTAATTACAGCAAAAATTCAATAATATTAAACAATTGTAATTCTTTTGTATATTATATATAATAAAGACGAAAAGAAAAAGGAGTTGAAAGTATGATAAAAAATATAGGAAACACGCCTATGATAAAAATACAATATAAATACAAAGATAAAATAAATTTTATATACACAAAGTTAGAATACTATAACTTGACAGGAAGTATAAAAGATAGAGTAGCATATTACATAATAAAAAATGCAAAAGAAAGAGGAGAATTAAAAGAAAATATGCCAATAGTAGAAGCTACAAGTGGAAACACAGGAATCGCACTTGCTGCATTAGGAGCATATTATAAACATCCAGTATATATTTTTATGCCAGATTGGGTAAGTGCTGAAAGAGTAAAAATAATGGAAAGCTACAATGCAAAAGTTACTCTAATATCAAGGAAGCAAGGAGGCTTTAAAAAATGTATACTAGAATCGAAAAAACTTGCAAAACAGTTAAATGGATTTTTAGCAAATCAATTCTCAAATTTAGATAATATTTTAGCTCACTATGAAACAACAGCACAAGAAATTGTAAACCAACTTCCGGAAGAAATAGGAGGATTTGTTTCAGGCGTTGGGACAGGTGGCACATTAATGGGAATAGGAAAAAAACTAAAAAAGATGAATAAAGATGTTTTAATTACTGCTATAGAGCCAGATAAAATGCCAATGATATCAAGAAACAGAATAATATCAAATCATAAAATAGAAGGAATTGGTGACGATTTTGTCCCAGATTTAATTAATAAAACACTAATAGATAAAGTGTATTTAATAAATGATGATGATGCAATAAATATGTCAAGGAAAATATCTAGAGAATTAGGAATAGGTGTTGGAATATCTTCTGGAGCTAATTTTTTAGGATGTGCTCTATTACAAGAAAACGTTAGAAAACCAGTTGTAACAGTATTTGCTGACGATAATAAAAAATATTTAAGTACAGACCTAAGCAAAGATGTAGATTTAAACGAAAAATTCATATCAAATCAAATAGAATTAATAGATTATCAGGTCATATAAATTAGGAACAATAGAAAGCTCTCTTTCATAACATATAACAAATAATAAGGAAAGGAGTTTTCTATGTTAAAAAACATTATACATAAATTAACACTTGTATGTATGGCAATTAGTTTAATGGTGTTTGTGGCTTTTGGAACAGCGGTGTTAGCATTTGAACCATCTAGCAAAGAAATATATGAAGGAATAGATGTAAGCGAGTGGCAAGGAAAGATAGATTTTAAAAAAGTAAAAAAATCTGGAATACAAGTGGTATATATGAGAGCTGGTCAAGGGTTTAGTTATGAAGATGCTGAATTTGAAAGAAATTACAAAGAGGCAAAAAATCAAGGATTAAAAGTAGGTGCATACCACTATGTTACAGCAAGAAATGAAGAAGAAGCTAAACAACAAGCAACATTTTTTGTATCTCTGGTTGCAAACAAAAAAATTGATGCAAAATTAGCTATGGATTTTGAGTATTTTCCAAACTTAAGCAAAGAAGAAATTAATAAAATCTCATTAGCATTTATAAAAGAAGTAGAAAGATTATCAGGAAAAAAAGCCGTTGTATACAGTGATGCATATAACGCAAGTAATACCTTTGAAGGAGAAGTTACAAAATATCCTTTGTGGATTGCACAATATGGAGTAACTAATCCAGAAAATAATGGGAGATGGTCATATTGGGAAGGATTCCAATATACCGATAGAGGAAGAGTATCTGGAATTAGTGGAAATGTTGATAAAGACAAATATACAGAAAATATTCTATTAAACGATAATACACAAATACCAAATGTAGAAAAACCAAATAATATAAAGGAAGATAGAATTAGATATAGAGTGAAAAGAGGAGATACATTATCAGAAATTGCATTAGAATATAATACAACAGTAAGACATCTAGTAGATCTAAATAAAATAAAAAATCCAAACTTAATATACATTGGAGAGATACTAATAATTTCACACAACAGAATAAATAAAAATGTTAATTCATATAAAGTAAAATGGGGAGACACTTTGACACAAATTGCACAAAGGTACCATACAACTGTAAAACATTTGGTAGAATTAAACAAGATAAAAAATCCAAATTTAATTTATGCAGGAGAAATGCTTCTTATTTAATAAGAAGCATTTAAATGAAAAACATTTGAAATATAAAAAAATGGACAAGCAACATAAAACATAAACTATATATGTTTGACATTATCGTATAGGTAATATAAAATAAACAAAAATATACATAGGAGGATCAAAATGCAAGTAATAAAAAGAGATGGAAGAGTAGTAGATTTTAACATAGAGAGAATTGTAAAAGCAGTAACTTTAGCAATGTCACAAACACCAGGAGGAATAGACCTAGACTTAGCAAACAAAATTGCAATTAGTGTTCAAAAACAATTAGAAGATAAAACTCAAGCAAGTGTTTATGAAATTCAAGATTGTGTCGAAAAAAAATTAATGGCATCATCAAGAAAAGATGTAGCACAGAGTTATATTACATATAGATACAACAGAGATGTAGCAAGAAAATCAAAAACAAAGGAAGTTTTCTTAGATATTATAGGGGCAAAAGCAAATGACATAACAATGGAAAATGCAAATATAAACGCAGATACACCAGCTGGTATGATGATGAAATTTGCATCAGAAACAACAAAACCATTTGTAGATGATTTCCTATTATCAGACGAAGCAAGAGATGCTGTAAAAAGAGGATATATTCATGTACACGATAAAGACTACTATCCAACAAAATCATTAAATTGTTTGCAACATCCATTAGATAAAATTTTAAGAGAAGGTTTTAGAGCAGGACATGGCTCATCAAGACCTGCAAAAAGAATAGAAACTACAAGTATATTAGGCTGTATTTCTTTAGAAACCGTTCAAAATGAAATGCATGGAGGACAATCAATACCAGCATTTGATTATTATTTAGCTCCATATGTACGTAAGGCATTTAAAGAAGAAATAAATAGAGTGGGAGATTTCATAGAAAAAGATTTAACACATTTGCATAATTATCCTGTAGAAGACTATATGGTAAAGCCAGTAGATGGATTAGAAGACGAAGCAAAATGGGTTCAACAAGCAATAAATAACACAGTAGAGAGAGTACACCAATCAATGGAATCATTTATACATAACATGAACTCTATACAATCAAGAGGCGGAAACCAAGTAGTATTCAGTACTATAAATTATGGAACAGACACTTCTCCAGAAGGAAGATGTATAATAAGAGAAATTTTATTATCAACAGAAAGAGGAGTGGGAAATGATGAAACACCTATTTTTCCAATTCAAATATGGAAAAAGAAAAGAGGCATAAATTATTTACCAGGTGAAAAGAATTATGATCTATATAAATATGCATGTTCTGTAGCTGCAAAAAGATTTTTCCCAAACTTCATAAATTTAGATGCTACATTTAATCAAAATGATAAGTGGAATGAAAATGATCCAAAAAGACATGAATATGAATGTGCTGTTATGGGATGTGGAACAAGAATATTTGAAAATAGATTTGGAGACTCAACACCAGTTGGAAGAGGAAATTTATCTTTTACAACAATAAATTTACCAAGACTTGCTATTGAATCAGCGTATGAAGCTCAAGAAAAGGTTGGAATAGAATTTGATTTGGGAAAAGATACAGAAAAATCTATGACAGAAGCATATAAGAAAGCAGTCAAAAAAATTTTTATGCAAAAACTAGAACACTATGCAGGAGTAACAGCTAGACAACTTTATGATAGATACAAATTTCAATGTACTGCTGTTGCAAGACAATTTCCGTTATTAATGTCTGGATTATGGACTGGAAGTGAGGAGCTAAAACCATATGATGAGGTTGAACCAGTATTAAAACATGGTACATTAGGAATAGGATTTATTGGACTAGCAGAGTGTCTAACAACACTTACAGGAAAACATCATGGAGAATCTGAAAAAGCTCAAAAATTAGGAATAGAAATTATTACAGAATTAAAAAACATGGCAGATGAATTCTCAGATAGATATAACTTAAATTACTCTATATTAGAGACTCCAGCAGAAGGACTAGCAGGGAAGTTTACAAAAATAGATCAAGATGAATTTGGAAAAATTTTAGGAGTTACAGATAAAGAATATTATACCAATAGTAGCCATGTTCCAGTGTGGTATGAATGTACAGCTGAGCATAAGGCAAAAATTGAAGCACCATATCATGAATTAACAAGAGGAGGACATATATTCTGTATAGAATTAAATGAAAAAAATGCGCGTGATCCAGAATGTATTGAAGAAGTTGTTGATTTAATGGATAAATACAACATGGGATATGGAAGTGTAAATCATGTAAGATCAAAATGTATGAATTGCGGATTTGAGAAAGATATTGCAGAACTAAAATTCTGCCCAATATGTGATGGAGAGGAAATAGACACAATTCAGAAAATAACTGGATATTTAGTAGGAACAACATCACATTGGAACTCTGGAAAACTAGCAGAATTAAAAGATAAAGTAACACATACAGGCCTAAATTAATAATAAATATTAAAATTTTAACAAAAACTTCCACCAGTATTGACAAAAAACAATAAATTAAGATATAATAATATCTGTTCATGTACAAAACTAAAAAAATAGTATATTAAATATTAGCTGTACATAGAAGTAATATTGAAAAGAATCCCACACTTAAGAGTGTAATACTGGAAGGAGGGGAATATAAATGTCAGAGGTTAAAGTTAATAATGGAAATATAGAAGATGCTTTAAAAAGATTTAAAAGACAATGCGCAAGAAATGGAGTATTGCAAGAAGTTAGAAAAAGAGAACACTATGAAAAACCAAGTGTAAAAAGAAAGAAAAAATCAGAGGCAGCTAGAAAAAGAAAATTTTAATAAATAATAATGAAGGCTAAAAATTAGAGGACCTAGTTTTTAGCCTTTTATTTATAGAATATAAATAAAATATAAAGAAAAATAAAGAAAAGAAAATAATTACAAGAATAATATTAAAGTATAATTTTTCCAAATTATATTATAATATGAAAAGAGATATAGGAGGGAAAACAAATGAATTACAATGTACAAGAAATAAAAGAGGGCATTAAACTTCATACAATAAACACAAATAACTTTAAAACAAACTTATATGCAATATTCTTAGCAACTCCGCTAAAAAGAGAAAACGTTACATTAGATGCGCTACTTACTGCTGTGCTAAGAAGAGGAACCAATAACATGACATCACAAGACGTTATTAGTAAAAAACTAGAAGAAATGTATGGAGCAAGTTTTGATTGTGGAATAGAAAAAACAGGAGACAATCATATTTTCAAATTTTACCTAGAATCAATTAACGAAGAATTTCTACCGGAAAAAGAAGAAATAGCACAAAAATGTTTAGAAATTCTATTTGATATAGTCTTTAATCCACTAATAGAAGGAGATAAATTTAAAGAAGAATACGTACAAGGAGAAAAAGAAAATATCAAACAAATAATACAATCAAAGATTGATAATAAATCAAAATATGCATTAGATAGATGTATAGAAGAAATGTTTAAAGATCAAGCATATGGACTATACAAATATGGATACGTAGAAGACCTAGAGAAAATAACACCACAAAGTTTATATGAATACTATAAAAAGTTAATAAATAATTGTAAAATAGATATCTTCTGTTCAGGAATTATAGAGTCAAAACATATAGAAAATATAGTTCAAGAAAATGAATTAATAAAATCGGCAAATCCAAGAAAAGCAGAATATGTTGTAAATAATGAAACCACGGAAGAAGTAGAAATCAAACAAGAAAAAGTAGTAGAAGATCATATGCAAGTTACTCAAGGAAAATTAGTAATTGGATTAACAGTAAATGATACAAAAGAAGGATCTAAATATACAGCTTCTCTATATAATGCAATTTTGGGAGGAGGAGCAAATTCAAAATTATTCCAAAATGTTAGAGAAAAAGAAAGTTTAGCATATACTGCAGGTTCAAATTATGTTAGACAAAAGAACAGCATATTTATTAGATGCGGTATAGAAATAGAAAACTACGAAAAAGCATTGCAAACAATAAAACAACAATTGGAAGATATAAAAAATGGAGAGTTTGATGAGAAAAATATAGAAAACTCAAAAAATCTAATTATAGAATCAGTAAAAAGTATTCCATCAGAGCAAGATACAGAAATAACATACTACTATGGTCAAGAACTATCAAGTGAGTTCACAACAATAGATCAATATATTGAAAAAATAAAATGGCAATCTAAAAAAGAAATTATAGACTTAGCAAGTAAAGTTAAGGTGAATACAATCTATTTCTTAAGAGACTAAATGCAAAAGGTTTATAGGTAGAACCAAAATAAAAAACCTAAATATATTATACAAGGGTAAAAAATATGAAAGTAATTGAAAGCTTAAAAATAAAAGAAAAAGCATATATAGAAAAGCTTGAAAATGGACTAACAGTAATTATTATTCCAAAACATAATGCAAATAAAAAATATGTAATATGGGGAACTCATTTTGGATCAATAGATAATAGATTCATTATGCCAAAAACAGAAGAAGAAGTATTCATACCAGACGGTGTTGCGCATTTTCTAGAACATAAAATGTTTGAGCAACCAGATGGAACAAACAGCTTAGATACACTAATGGCTCTTGGAATAGATGCAAATGCTTATACAACAAATGACCATACTGCATATTTGTTTGAATGTACAAACCATTTTTATGAAGGTTTGGATGAACTGATGAATTATGTACAACATCCATATTTCACAGATGAGAATGTTGAAAAAGAAAAAGGAATCATAGGTCAAGAAATTGGCATGTATGATGATGATCCGGGCTGGCAACTATACATGAATGCAATGGATTGTATGTATAAAGAAAATCCAATAAAAATTGATATTGCTGGAACAGTTGAGTCTATTAGTAAAATTACTCCAGATGTATTATACAAATGCTATAATACCTTCTATAATCCTTCTAATATGATAATGGTTATATGTGGAGATTTTGAACCAGAGCAATTATTAGAAGAAGTAAAGAAAAGATTAGTGAAAAAAGAAACACAAGGGGAAATTAAAAGAATATATCCTCCAAAAGAAGATAAGATAAATAAACCATATAAAGAAGCAGAAATGGAAGTAAGTACACCAATATTTGCAATAGGATATAAGGATACAGAAGCGTTAAAAGAAAATAGACAACAAATTGTAAGAAAACATATTGCAATAGAAATTTTATTAAATATGATCACAGGTAAAAGCTCAGAATTATATAAAGAATTATATGAAAATGGAGATTTATTATCACAACCAGATTTTGATTACGAATTTAGTGACGAATATGCACATATATTAATATCTGGACAATCAAAAAATCCACAAAAAATACAAGATAAAATCAAAGAAACTGTAGAAAAATATAAAAATGAAGGACTTGATACAGAACACTTTGAAAGAATAAAAAAGAAAATATATGGTGATTATGTAGTTGAATACAATAATGTAGCCGATATAGCAAGAATGTTTCTTGCTGACAAAATGAAACAAATAAATAGTTTTGACTATATAGAAGAGTATAATTCTGTCACAAGAGAGTACACAGAAGAGATATTGAAAAATGTCTTTAAAACAGACAATATGATAATGTCTGTTATAAAATGTAAAAAGCAAAAATAAATTGTTGAAATATGTAGAAAATTGATATACGAAAAAACCGCAAAAACCACTAAAATCAAGCAAAAACGATTGACTAATATGTAAAATTATGTTATTTTAAAAATGTACAAAAGAAAAATACACGAAAAAAGGAGAGTGGTTTTTATGTTAAATGATAAAATTTGTAAATTAAGAGAAGAACTAAATGATAGTATATTAAATGGACAAGATTATAGCGTAACATATGAACTAAGTATAGCACTAGATGAGTTAATTGCAGAATATTACAAAGTAGAGATAGATAGCTCTACAACACAAAAGTTAAGGAAAACTAAAGCGAAGATGCAGAAAAAATTAATTTGCTATTAATATATATAGCCACCCCTTTACCAGTAGTAGATAGAGGGGTGGTTTGCTGTTGGAAAACATAAACAGAATACAAGTAATCTTGACAATATATTACAAATATATTACAATTTTAACATAACAATAGAAAAAAAGAAAACTACATGTTATAATAAACTATAATTATCATAACTTATTATAATATGGAAAGGTGAGTTTATGGGAAAAACTAAGAAAATAATAATTGCACTTATAATGATGATAATGATGATAGCAATGATAACAGAACCATATAAAGTGTATGCAACTACAATAGATGTAAATGCATATAAACCAAACATAGAAGGAGTAGATTCAGCAAATAGGGCAACTACGATAGCAAATTCAATTACTAATATACTTGCTGTAATAGGAACTGTTGTATCTGTTGCAATGCTAATAGTACTGGGAATTAAATATATGATAGGAACAGTACAAGAAAAAGCAGATTATAAAAAAACAATGGGACCATATTTAGTTGGAGCTGTTATGGTATTCTCAATTACACAAATAATCAATCTTATAGCATCTATGGTTTCTGAGGTTGGATAGAATAGAACAACAAATATTTAAATATGTTACATAAATTTTATATTGAAAAAAATAAATTGATGTAGTATAATAAATAAAAAGGAGAAAATATGTGTAAAAATGTAATTATCAAAATTGTTTTTGCAATCATATCTATTATGCTTATAATTCCTTTAGCAAATTCAACGGTGTATGCAACAGATGATAGACATACTGTAAGTGGAGTTTTTGATGGTGCAGATAAATTTATAAATGCAGGACAATCTAAAACAGATATGGGATTTAATGAAGATACAATGAAAGATATGTCAAACTTACTATATAATATATTATTAGTTATTGGAATAGCCATAGCTGTAATAGTAGGAATGGTTATAGGTATAAAATTTATGACAGGAAGTGTAGAGGAACAAGCGAAGGTAAAACAAACTCTAGTTCCATATGTGGCAGGATGTGTAGTACTGTTTGGAGCTTTTACGATATGGAAAATTGTGGTAACAATAATACAAGGAAGCGGAGTTTCATAAAAATGTTTTTAAAATTATCTCTATAATAAAGAGATATAATTAGATATATAGTTATATAAATAGAAGGAGGGAAAAATATGAAAAAGACAATAAAAATAATGAGTATACTATTAGTAACAATTATGTTTGTAACAATACTTGCAACTAGCGTTAATGCTACTGCTTCTGGTATTATAGACCAAATGAAACCAACTTATAATGATCAAAGTGGAATTGCTAGTGTTGGACAAAAAATTGTTGATATTATATCAACTGTTGGTGTAGTTGTTGCTGTAATTATTCTATTAGTAATTGGTATTAAATACATGATGGGAAGTGCATCAGAAAAAGCAGAATACAAAAAGACAATGATTCCATACTTAGTAGGTGCTGTGTTAATATTTGGAGCATCTGCAATAGCAAAGGTTGTAGTATCTATGGCTCAAACAATTACTGCTAAATAAATTTGACAGATATTACAAAAATATTACAAAAATATTACAAGTGCATGACAAATGCACTTTTTTTTATTTTTTATACCATTTTTCGAGCATATCTGTTATACTATATTATATAAGTAGAAATGTATACTAAGGAGGAATTGTTTGTGGGAACATATAATTTACCTAGAAACGTAAAAGGAGAAGGAAGAATCCTGTTTGTTTTTACAGGAAAAAGCCTTATATATTCAGTTATTGCAGGAGGGGTTGGATGGTTAGTTTTTTACCTCTTATTTGCTGCATTAAATATGCACATGGTAGGAATAGGAATTACTGTATTTTTTGCATTGATAGGATTTTCGATTGGAACATTTAAAATACCTAATCTAACCAAATTCGAGTTTACAAAAAAAACTGGAGGAGAGAACATAGACGATATAATAAGAAGAGCTATAAGATTTAGAACAAAAGGAAAGAAAATATACGTATACAAGGAGGAAAAAGAAGATGGCAGATAAGGTCAATACATTAATATCAATATTTATTGTAGTAATTTCAGCTATTTGCGTTTTACTAGCTATTTTATGCATAATATATTTTGTATCAAGGAAAAAGAATGAGAAAGAGAGCAATGCGGAATTAAGTAAAGAAGAAAAAGAAAAGGAAACAAGTAAAACAAAAACTTTTGCCGTAGAATCAGTAATTGATTTTATGGAATTTGATAAAGTTGAAGACAATATGATTATTCAGAAAAAAGGTACAAAGTTTATAATGGTTGTTGAGTGCCAAGGAGTAAACTATGATTTAATGTCAGAAGTTGAAAAGAACGGAGTAGAAGAAGGATTCATACAATTTTTGAATACAATCAGATACCCAATACAAATATATACACAAACTAGAACAATTAATTTGGAAGATAGTATTAGAACATATAAAGATAAAGTTAAAGAAATAGAAGACAATCTACATAAACAGGAATTAAGTTACAATGAGATGGTAAAGTCAGGAAGATACACAAAGGAACAATTACAACAAGCATATTATGAATTGACAAAAAGCAGAAATTTAAGCGAATATGGTAAGGATATTATATATTCAACAGAAAAGATGAGTTTAAATAAGAATATATTAAATCAAAAGTATTATGTAATAATTCCATATTATCCCGAAGATTTAGGTGAAAATGATTTTGATAAAGAAGAAATTAAAAATATGGCGTTTTCAGAATTGTATACAAGATGTCAATCAACAATTTCAACTTTAGCAGTATGTGGAATTAATTCAAGAATATTAAATTCAGATGAATTAGTTGAATTACTATATGTTGCATATAATAGAGACGAGTCAGAAATATATGGATTGGATAAAGCTCTAGAAGCTGAATATGATGCTTTATATTCAACAGCTCCAGATGTGTTAGATAAGAAAATGAAAGAATTAGATAAGCAAATAGCACAAGAAGCTTTTGAAAAAGCAAATGAGAAGGTGTATGAAGCACAGTCTGAAAAACAAAAACAATTAGAGAAAAAAGAAAACACTAGAGAAGAATTAATAAATCGTATGGCTAAATTAATAATAGAACAAAATAGAGCAGCTATAGGAGATGATATAGCCGAAAAAGCGACAGAAAAGATAGACAAAGAGAAAACAAAGGAAAAAGGAGGTACAGAAAATGGCAAAAAAACAAAGAGAAGAACAACAAAAACAGCTTAATGATTATACAAAACCAGATGATTTTAAAATTTTAAAGAAAAAAACAATAAAAGAACTTATTGCTCCATCTGGAATTGATGCAACTAACATTGATCACTTAGAGATAATTTCCAATGTTACAAGATATGCAAGAAGTTTCTTTGTATCATCATTACCAAGAATGTGTACATTTCCAGAATTGTTTAGAGATATGTATTTGTTTGGAGATATTAATACCTCAATATACATTACACCAATAGAAGAATCAAGATCACAAAATGAGCTTAACAGAGTAATTAATGAAATAGAAACAGAAAGAATTGTTGCAGCAGATAGAGGAAACATCAACAGAGAAAGTACATTAGGACAAAAGAGGTTTGAAGCAGAGCAATTGAGAGATGAAATTGCAGCAGGATATAATAAATTGTACGAAGCTTCTGTTGTTGCAACATTATTTGCATATAGCTTGGCTGACCTAGATAGATATACAAAACTCCTATCTACAGAAATGTCTAAATCATTAGTTGGAATTAAGAGTGCATGGGGAATGCAAGAGGAAGCTTTTAAATCAAACCTACCATTTATGGAAAATAAGATAAAAAAGACGCATACATTTGATCGTAGATCAATGGGAACAGTATTTCCATTTACAACTTCAGAAGTAGGGCATCCTACTGGTGTACCACTTGGAATCAATAAACAAACTGGCGTACCAATATTGTTTGATAACTTTCATAACTCATTAACAAACTATAATATGGTTATATTTGCAAAATCTGGTGCAGGAAAATCTGTTACTATGAAAACATTAATATCAAGATCAGCTGTGCTAATGGGAATACAAAGTTTAGCATTAGATGCTGAAGGCGAATATAGCATAGTTGCTGAAAGCCTGGGAGGAATTAACGTTGTAATTAGCCCAAATTCAAAGACAGTTATTAATATATTTGATATAGAAACTGAAGTAATAAAAGATGAAATAACAGGTAGAGATAGACTAGTATTAAATGTAGAAAATAAAGTTGAGGACGTAACACAAGCATTACTTACAATGGCAAGAGGTAGTACAAGAAGTGAAGAAGTAAATGAGCTTACAAAACAAATTATTGCAGAATCTGTGGCAGAAGAATATGCAGCACATGGAATTACAAATGATCCAAACAGTTTATTCCAAGCAAACAGTAATGGAATAAATACAAATATGTTAGGAAGAACAAAAAAAGAAATGCCAACAATTGGATCTTGGTATAAAAGAATTTTAACAAAAGCAGAACAAAATAAAAATCCAGACTACAGTTTTCATTATAGTTACTTAATAAAAGTTATGAAACAATATATAAGAGAATATGACGGACAAATGGCGTATTTTGATGGACAATCTACATTTGACCTATTAGAGGGAACATTATTTATAAACCTAGACATATCTCAACTAGAGGAGAAATTTGCAAGACCACTTGCACAGCAGATATTACTAGAATGGATCTGGGAAAAATATGTAAAGAAAAATAGTGAAGATAAAGGTAAGGCTGCTAAAAAGAGAGTTTTAATAGATGAGGCATGGATGTTACTTCCATTTCCAGAAGCCGTAGACTTTTTAAATACAATGGCACGTCGTGCTAGAAAGAGAAATGTATCTTTGGCAATTATATCTCAAAGATTCCAAGACTTCTATGAGAAACCAGAAGCACAAGCAGTACTTACATCATCTGACACAAAATTATTTTTAGCACAAGATAAGTCAGAAATACAATACTTAAAAGAAGTATTTAAATTAAGCGGTGGAGAAGCAAACTTCTTAATCACATGTGCAAAAGGAGAAGGATTACTAAAAGTAGGAGCTGATAGCGCTATTATACAGATTAGACCTACAAAGAAAGAATTTGAGTTTGTGGAAACAAACTTAAATAAATTAGTACAAAAGGGAAAAAATCAATATGAGAATTATTAGGGGGATAAGATGAAAAAGGTTACTAATAATAATATTGTACAAAAGATAGCTATAACAATTTTGATAGTACTATCATTTAACTTCATAACTCCAACTTTTTCGAGAGCTGATTTCGGAGGTGTACTTTTAGGACCAGTGGTTGACTTAGTAGCAGGATTAGGAGATGCATTAATGGCTCTTTTACAGACTTTTATGTATGGAAACGTTGAAATAAATTTGGGTGGAGGAGAATTAAATCCGCTTGAAAAATTATCAACAGCATTTATGATTAATGCAGATGACTATGCAAATGCCTTAAAAAGTGATGAGGGAAAAGAAAAATTAAGAAAATTAGGATTATATGAAGATGAAATTACGGGAACTGTAAAAGAAGTGAATGAATCAAGTCTAGATCATGGATGGTTTGGAATGGGATCATACTCTATACCAGTCGTAAAATACAGTCCGGACATGATATTTTCAAACCAAGTTCCGGCGCTAGATGCAAATTTCATAAACCCTAAAAAATGGGATAATAATGAACAAAATAACAAATCAATAGCATTACAACTTCAAGAAACAATATCTGCATGGTATAGATCATTGAGAAATTTAGTAGTAGTATGCTTATTAGCAGTATTGCTATATGTTGCTATAAGAATAATAGTAACAAGTGTTGCGGCAGACAAAGCAAAATATAAACAAATGCTAATGGACTGGTTAATAGCTTTGTTTCTACTATTTTTCTTACATTACATAATGTCATTTACAATGACTTTAGTAGAGATCATAACGTCGTCGCTTGCTGATTCTTCAAGTGTAACTGTAAAAATGATACCTGAAAACACAGAGGATAGTACAGAAGTGTATTTTAAAACAAATCTTACAGGATATTGCAGGCTAATGATTGAACATGTAGATTTAGGAACGAAGGCAATATTTTTATTCTTTTACATTGGAATAATAGTATATACTTTTAAATTTACATTTGAATATATGAAAAGGGCGATAACTCTGGCGTTTCTCACATTAATGGCACCATTAGTAACTCTAACATATCCAATTGATAAAATGGGAGATGGAAAAGCGCAGGCATTTAATGCATGGTTTAAGGAATTTGCATATAATGCAATATTACAGCCTTTTCATTTAATAATATATTCTATATTCATGGGAGCTGGAATGAATATAGCAGTTGAAAATCCACTATATGCAATATTCTTTATGGCATTCTTAACTCCGGCAGAAAAATTATTGAGAAAATTCTTTGGATTTGATAAGGCTCCATCAGCAGGAGCGTCATTTGCAGGGGGATTTGGAGGAGCCGCTGCATTCAATGCACTTAAAGGCGTAGCTAGCAAGGGAGTTAATGCTCTAAACCATGGCAATGGCAATAGCGGTGGCAATAGTGGAAAGAACAATAATATTAGACAGAAAAATCAAATTAAAGATCCTAATGCACCAAAAGGTTTGGAAGCATTTAAAAATGGACAAGGAAATCATCAATTAAATGAAAATGAAAAACCTCAATTAAATAGCAGAAGTGAAAATTTAGGTGATGATACAAATAGTAATAGACAAAGCGATAGGGATGAAGTAATGGACAGATATTCAGCAGAGGGATTTGGACAAAACGTTAATGGAGAATACGTTAATCCATATACAGATGAATATGATGCCTCGTATGATCCACATAATGACTCGTCATATAGTCAGCAACCAAGCCTATCCCAAAGTTCAGCAGCAAGAGCTATGCCTAGTGGATCAGGAAGTGCAGGACAAGGTTCTATGCCTAGTACAGGTTCAAATGCATCACAAAATTCAGAGCAATCTGATAAGAAACATAAAGTATATAAACAAGATGAGAATTGGGGACTTGGCAAATGGGTAAATGAAAATTATGGTAAGCCTTTAGCACGAAAAGCTGTATCTGGAATTAAAAATGTAGCAGGTAAGGCTTCTGATAAATTTAGAAATTCGGGTGCATATACGAGAGTAATAAAACCAGGTATGAAAAAAGCTAGAGATATGGCTAAAGCAATAAATAATAGTAAAGCAGGACGAATAGTTGGTAGAGCCAGTGATAAATTAGATGCAGCTAAGAAAAAAATGGATGATATAGGACTTACTAGATCATTAAAGAATTCAGCTAGAGGAGCACTTAATGTCGGAAAAAAGGCCGTAGTAGGCGGTGCAAAAATTGCTGGTAAAGGTTTAGCAGCAGCAACAGGTGCAGCAGTTGGACTTGGAATGGGAATTGCGGGAGATAATTTGGAGGATGTAATTCATTATGGATTAGCTGGTGCAGCAGTTGGATATGCAGCAATCCCAGCAATAGGTAAAGGTGCTGTAAACGGAATGACAAAACTTGGAAACAATATAAGAAATACATACGAAGAAGGAGCATTTGGAAAGACACAAGCAGCTTTAAATCAACAAACTAGAGATATATTAAATGACAAAGAATTAAGAGCTGAAGAGGAAGAACTAATGAGATTAGAAAATGATGGTATACGTCCGACTCCAAAAGAACTAAATGATAGAATGCATCAAATTGCAGATTATAATAATGCAGGAGTAACTGATATTTCAACAATTCATAAATCAATAGAAGTGGAAGATCAAATAAGTAAAGAACTTGAGATTTCAAACCAAGAAATGTCAGAAAAAGAGAGAAGCGAGCGTGCAAGAAAGCAAGCAAAGACAATTGCTCAAATAGCCAATGACTATAGTGCTAAGGACTTAAGAGATGAAAAGAAAGTAAATCAGTTACAATCAGACATTGTAAATCAACTAACTTCCGGAAAAACCGGCTTAGATTCAGAAAAAGCAAAGGCTAGTGCTGATAATATAATTGGAAAAATAAAACAAATAAAGGGAGTAGGAAAATAAATTAAATAATATGGAGGGCTATAATTGTGAGAAATTTTATTAGATATTGGAACCATAATAGGAAAAAGATAATAATAGTGATTGCAATAATAGCCTTCATTTTTATTCTAATACGAATTTTAGATGGTTATTACAAAAATAAATCAATTAACTCTAGTAGTCCAGTTATAGATATGACAAAGCCAATTCAGTCAGTAATAACAGGTCAAAAAGTTGATGAGAAAGTTACAGACAAAAACATGAATTGTATTGATCAATTTATTAATTATGAAAATAATAAGGAGTATGAAAAAGCATATTCTTTGTTAACAGATGATTGTAAAGAAGAGTATAGTAATGACGTTAATACATTTATCAATAATTATTGCACAAAGATATTTGCTACAAAAAAAACATATAACCTAGAATTATGGTTTAATAGTGGCGACGCATATACATATAAAATAAAAATGTATGAAGAAAATATGTTAGCAACTGGAGAGGGTAATTTAGATAAAAACATTGAAGATTATATAACTATTGTGAAAGGAAAAGATGAAGATAAAATAAGTATAAACGGATTTATTCGAAAAAGTAATATTAATAAATCCAATGAAGTTAATAATATTGAAGTTTTAATAAGAAGTAAAAAAGTATATAAAGATTATGAAACTTATAATATAACGATAAGAAATAAAACATCTAATGATATATTAATTGGAGACAGAAAAAACAATAAAGATATATATTTAGTGGATAAAGACAATATACAGTATTCCGCATTTTTAAATGAATTATCAACAGACAGTTTGTTATTAAAATCTGGATATGAAAAAAATATTAGTATTAATTTTAATAAAATATATGACCAAAATAAGATAATATCTGAAATAAAATTTAAAAATATAATATTAGATAGTGAAAAATATTTAAATAACAAAAATAATGAAAAAATAGATACTTTAGAAATAGGTGTAAACTTGCAATAGGAGGTGAAAAATATGGATGAAGATGACAAAGAGAAAAAATCATCAAATGGACAAGAGCAAAGTACGGCTCAGAAAGCATCAGAGAGTATCAATGATACTGTTAACATGGCAAAAGATGGAGCAAGCTTAGCAAAAAATATACAAACAGGTAATGTAATAGGAGCAGTTAAAGATGCAGTAAATCTTTTAAAAAATAAGAAGTTCAGGAGAATGTTACTTATAAACTTTATAGGGTCTATATTACCAATACTATTAGCTGGAACACTTATATTAGGATTATTTGGAGCTGTTGGAGACTTCTTTGAACAAATTGGAGCAGGATTAGCGGCTTTTGGAGCAGGAATAGTAGATGCCTTAAGAATAGATGAATCAGGTATAATACAAATAAGTGATGAAGAGATAGATACAATAATAAATGGAATTTCTGCTGAAGGAGTTAGCCTGGATGGTCTTAAATTGTTGGGAGATGTTGATTATAGTAATCCAGATATAGAAAAAGAAAATAAAGAAAAAGCAAGAACGTACATAAGAAAATTTTATGAAGCACAAGAGATTACAAGAACTTTAAATACAAAACCAGATTGGCTTGAAAGCTTGAATGCAGGATCTAGACCATATGGAAATGTATATGTTCACAGAGATTTAGATGATAGTGATAAAATCGAGGCAAATAAGGATAATCAATTAGAATTTATGGAATACAAAAAATTTTTACAAACAAAGAGTGATATAGAAAGTAATATGACAGTTGCAAGTTCAATATACAATTACTTCTCCATAGATGAGAATGGATACTTAGTATACGCAGATACGAATACATATGGAGATCCAGCATATGGAAACTCAAAGAGCGAGATTATAATAAATCATGTCAATTATTTAGACAGTATAGCACCATATACAACTAGTATGAATTTTTATATATATCTTACCATGATTTCAAAGAATCCAGAATTTGCATCTAAGGTAGCAGACTTGGCTAAACGATCTGAAATTAGAATAATGATACTAAATGATGGAGTTGTTACTGATACGAAGATTGTAACTAAATATGATCAGAATAAACAAAAGGTTGAGAAGGAAGAAAAAGATGGAAAAACAACATACAAAGAGGGTGAATTGAATACAGAAAAAGATAAGCAAGAAGAGCGTACATACCAAAATAATATATCTGATTCAAGAGTTGTAGTAACGTATGTAAAAACATGGTTTTCAGAACAAACTATAAACTATGAAGTAGAAGAAGACGAAGTAAATGTAGATACAAAGGAAAATGAAAAAGGAACAGACGAGAATAAACCAGAAATGTCATTAACGGAAGAAAATGTTGGAAAGGAATTCACATGGAAAACAAATGTGAGAAAAGATACAACGGTTACAACAACAAGGAAAAAATATAAAAAAAGTACAGCTAGTGATGTTGTAGATAAAACAGGAGATAAAGATTCTCAAGGTGTAAACAGTGATGGAAAAGTTGATGATAATACAACATTTATAGGTTTAATGTATGATGAATTTGATATTCCAAACTCTTCAGCAAAATCTGCTGCTGGACCAAATTTAGTAAGTGGTGCAGAAATGCTATTTGAATTACTAAAAAATCATGAAACAACGCAAAGCCTAGAGCAATATATGAGATATGTTATGAACAAATATAAAAATACAACGAAATATGGAAATATAAAATATGAAGATTTAGCTAAACAATTTTCTATAAGAGAAATCTCATCAGGAAAAAATTATACCGTAGATACAAGTACTTCTGCAAAGAGTTTATGCATAACAGATAAAAGCGTTTTGAAAAAAGCAATAGATAATTTAAATAGAGGTGAAGATGTTAAGAAAAACATAAATTCACAATTAGATGCTTTTTTGGGTATGCAAAAAGAATATAATGTTAATGCTGTATTTGCAATTGCAGTAAGTATTGTAGAGTCCGGTGCCGGAACAGCGAAGAATTGTCCAAATGACTACTCAATAACAAACAATTGGTGGAATGTTACAATAACTCCTGATAGTACATATTATAATCTACATGATTATAATATTAAAGATGTTCCAAAAGGAGCATATCCTGATAAAACATATTACTATAGTCCAACAAGCGGTAATGAACTTAAATGGAGAGTATATAAAGATGCTAGTACTGGAGTATATAGATTCGGAGATTTGATTGCAAATACAGATGGATTATATTTTAAGGCAAATGCCACTACAGTTCAGGAAATAGAAAAAAGCTATTGTCCTAATGGAGAATGGGCAAATAGTGTAATTGCTATCATGTCTGAAATTTACGAAAAAGTGGGAATACAAACATTGGGGTCGTCGACTTCTTCTTCATCATTTGATTTTGTAAGCGGGGGAATACAAAATCAAGCTGAGGCAGATGCACTAAATGAAAAGATAACAAAAGAATATTTCAAGGGAACAATTCCTCATCCTGAAAAGTTATATAATACAGATGAATTTATTGATTGGTTCAGTTCAAAAAACGATATATTTAAGCTTCAAACACCATCTGAGCCAGATTATGCATTTCAATGTACATGGTGGGCTTGGGGAAGAGCATCTATGTATTTAGAAAGCAACGGATATGGCCTACGGAAAATACCCAACAGCTTTGGGAAATGGAGGACAATATTATGAAATTAATAAGGAAAATGGATGGTTTGATTATGGAAATACACCAAGACCAAATTCTATTATTTCATGGTCAAATGGAAAGGTTGGACATGTTGCATATGTTGAAGGAGTAAGTGCAGATAAAATATATATTAGCCATGCTGCTTCAGGAACAGAATGGAAGGGTGTAGAGGCAATTCCAATAGATGGAGACATTGGTTGGACAGGATATACATTAAATGGTTACATTTATTTAGACACACCTCTTACAATTTATTAGTAGTTTAGAAAGGGGATTAGAAAATAAAAAGTATGAAAAAGGTTAAGAAGATAATTATTTCTCTATTAGTATTACTTATAATTTTATCTATCATATTAATCATATTGATAAAACAAAATAATAATATAGATGAAAATCTATTACCAAATAATGAATTGGCTAATACAAAGGTATATGCAAGTAATAGCGTAAAAGAAAACAACATTTATACAATATTAGCTATAGATAATGTTATTCAAAATGTAATTGACTATGCTAAGGAAAGTAATAAGCAGGCATTATATAATATAACAGAGACAAATTATATTAAAAGAAATAATATATCAACAGATAACGTTATAACAATTTATGAAAATATAGAAAAATACTATATACAGGAAATGTGTGCATTTGAAACTAGTACTATGTCAGAGTATTATACTTATGGATTTATATTAAAAGAAAATAATGATAAAACAGAAAATTATTATTTTAAAGTATGTAAAGATTCTTCAAACAGTACATTTTCAGTGAGTCCCTTAAAAATAGATGAATATAATAAAGCAAAAGAAGGAAAAATAAACAAAACAGAAAACGAGTCAATAAAATCAAATTTATATAATAAATATAACTACAATTTATATTCTGGAAAAGATGTTGCAGAAAAATATATAAACGATTTTATATTTAAGATGAAATATATTCCAGATGTTGCATTTGGTACACTGGACGAAGAATATAGAAATAAAAAATTTAGTAATATAGATGAATTTAAAAGTTATATTAAGAACAATAGTGAAAGATTCGACGATTTCATAATAAGAAGCTACGGAAGAGAAGCAACAGAGAATATAACAAATTACGAAGTAGAAGACATTAACAACTATTATTACAAAATCAAAGCATCTAGTGGAATGGATTATACAATTATATTAGATGACTATACAGTTGAATCAAATGAATATGTACAAAAATACAATAGCTCATCTGATAGTACAAAAATAGCTACTTGCATAAATAAATTCTTTAAATTAATTGACTCCAAAGAGTATAAAAGTGCATATGCATATTTAGACGATACTTTTAAACAGAAGAACTTTGATACTGTAGGTAAATTTGAGACATATGCAAAGCAAAATTTCTTCAATAATAATACAGTAACAATTAGTTCAGCTGAAAAAGTTGGGGACATATATTCTTGCAAAGTACAAATTAAGAGTGGAGTTTCAGTGGCCGCTATGAGTAAAGATATAACAGTAATTATAAAATTAAAAGAGAATACAGATTTCGTTATGTCATTCAGTATAAATAAATAATAGGGAGAAATAAACTATGAAAGAGGAAGAAAAAAATAAAATCATAAATCATATGAATCAAATAGGTAAATTAGTTGACTCAGGACTAGACGCTGATTCTCAAAAAAGAGAAAACACAATGTATTTTAAAGATTTTGAGTTCGGCAATAGTGGACTTGCAATAAAAAATGTGTATATTGTGGAAATCAAGCAGAAAATTCAAGAGAAAACTGCAGATAATCCAGAAAAAAATGCAGACAAAAAAGAAAAAAAAGATAATTTGACTACATATGAGATTTTTGATGATAATGATAAGTTGATTGCTATGGTATCATCAGAGGGAAAGGTTCAGTTTGTTCCAGAATATTTAGAACAATTAAAAGAAAATTACGGAGAATATTTCAAACAATTAGAACTAGACGATATTGACTTTGAGTTACCAAAAGAATTAAAAGAAAATGATATTGTAATGACAAAAGCTGAACTAGCTGAACGTGAAAAGAATGGATTAGAAAGAAATAAAGAAGGTAAAAAAGAACAAAAACAAGAAGGAAATTCTGAAAAAGAAAAAGAAGAAGAGGAAGAAGAAAAAGAGCCAGATCAAGAGACTGAAGAAGAAAAAAAGGAAAAAACAGCAAAAGCCTTAAATATTGATAAAGATGAAATTAAAGCAGTATCTACTATTAACCCAAGCGAAAAAATTACAGATAAATATAACTTGGTTGATCTTATGCCAGAAGCTTCAAAATATGCATCTGTTTCTATAGTTTGTAGTACTCCAAATGAAAAGAGTAATGGACAATTTACCATACTAGGGGTAAAGCAGGATGGAACAAGAGAGCCAATTAGTAGCATAGAACCAGTAGAAGGAACAACAGGTAATAAAAATGTAATTTCAATTAATGAAGATGGATCTAAAGTAGAAGAAAAACAAGTAAAAGGCTTGCTAAGAATAAATGCAAGAAACAGAGATGACGGAATTGCAGTGTCTATTGGAGACTATGGAATGTTAAATGTAGATTATGTTAGTAATATAATGGATAAAGAAAATAGAAGATCTACTCCGATAAGAACAATGGAATCTGAGAATCAGAGAATTCCATCTGCTAAAGTTAAAGAAAATGCAGGAGATTCAAAAGAAGAGGTAAAGCAAGAAGGCAGAATATATAGACAAAAAGAGGAAGATGGAATGGATCCTCAAACATTAGACGGAATAGATACTGATCAAATGGATGGAAAGATGACTTTAGAAGAGCTTAAGAAACAAATACTTGATAAGGCTTTAGAAGAAGGAGATATGTCTAGAAACGAGCAAAAAGAATTTATTGAAGCAGAAATAAATAAATCTGGTTTGGAGCTTTCAGAAGATGAAAAACAAAAAACAGTAGAAGAAATAAATACAGAAATAGTTGATGAATCTAGATTTCCAGATAGAAACATTAGACAATAATAAATAAAAATTCATAAAAATCACCTTTATAAATATAATTTAAAAGGTGATTTTTTAATGAAATTAAAAGTTATAAATATATTGGTGATATTAATAATCTTGTTTAATAGTTGTATTGTGTTTGCAGATCTAGAAGATGATAAAGAACAAATAAATATAAGAGAGATTAAGGAAGAATTAGTTGAAACAGCAAAAACATTAAATAATGAACCTAAGTTAAATTCAAGGGTGGCACTTGTGTATGATAGATCTTCAGGGAGAGTACTATACGAGAAAAATGGAAATAAGCAAACGCCAATGGCAAGTACCACAAAAATTATGACTGCCATAGTAGTAATGGAAAACAGCAATTTATCTGATATTGTAACAATAGACAGTAAATCAGCGGGAACTGGTGGGTCTAGATTAGGATTAAAGAAAAATGATAAAATTACAGTTAACGATTTACTATATGGACTTATGCTAAGATCGGGCAATGATTCTGCAGTTGCATTAGCAATTCATATAGGAGGTAGCATAGATGGATTTGCAGAAATGATGAACCAAAAAGCAAAAGAATTAAAATTAATAAATACACACTTTGTGGTTCCACATGGTTTGGATAAAGAAGGACACTATACAACAGCATATGAATTAGCTAAAATAGCAGACTACGCTTTGAAAATTGACAAGATAAAAGAAATAGTATCTACTAAAATATGTACAATATATATAAATAACAAACCAAAGATAATAACAAATACAAATGAATTATTAGGAAACGTAAATGGCGTATATGGAGTAAAAACAGGTTTTACTAATGGGGCTGGAAGATGTTTAGTATCTTCGTGTAAAAGAAATGATTTAGATATTATAACAGTTGTAATTGGAGCTGACACAAAAAAATATAGAACAGCTGACAGCATAAAACTTATTGAATATACATATAAAAATTATAAAATGATAGACATAAAGAATAAAATTAAAGAGCAATTCAGTACATGGCAAAAAATAAATCAACAAAGATTTATAATTAATAAAGGTGAAAAATCTACAATAGATTTAAAAATGCAAGAAATAAATTATGATAAAATCGCAATAAAAAATACACAGATAGATAACATTCATATAGAAATTAATGTAGTATACAACTTAGAAGCGCCAGTAGGAGAAAATCAGATTATTGGAAATATGAAGATTATGCTAGGTAATGAAGTGATAGAGGTGTTAGATATATATAGTAAAGAAACAATAGAAAAGAAGAATGTAAAAAATTACTTTATGGAATTTTTAAAGGTTTTTTAATTAACAAACAAAATAAAAATAGAGGAATCTAAGTCAATTCCTCTAAATTTTTTAATTATTGCGTTCTTTTAACTTTTGGTTGATTTCTTTTATCCAACCTCTTTCAATAACAGATTTTATACATAAACATATACCAGACATTGTAAATATTATTACAAATGCGATTAACTATTTATTAATTATTTTATTTATATTTTCTATAAAATCAATTTCTTCTATTTTGTTTATCCAAAAACACTTTATTCCTAAATCTTTTAATGATGCACCACAATGATATAGTTTTTTATTATCTATAATAATGAACCTATCATGAAATTTATCAGTTCATAGCTATCCAAAATTTGTCCTTTAAAAAATATTTTTTGTTTAAATTCTCGTTTTTTTTATTTTGTAATTCATTAAATACTTGATTAAATTTATTATCATATTCCAGTAATTTATATTCAACATTTGTTAGTCTTTCAAAAACTTGACCATTCAATGAAATAAATTTTCTCATTTCTACAAATGCATCCATTATTTTAATGCTAACATCTACTGCACCCCCTGTTCTTATAATGGTTGCTAGCATTGCGACTCCTTGCTCTGTAAAGACATAAGGCAAAGTTCTTGTTTTCGATATTTCTTTTAACTGCTTGATTTATAGTTTTAGTACCATTTTTACAATTATATAATTCTGCTAAATCTCTATCTAGCATTACTTGTCTTCCTCTTATGTAATAAATTAAACTTTTAATATTGTTTGTTTCATATTTTAAAGAGATACCAAAAGTGAGCTTTTAGGCAAAATGCATACAGCTCTAAAAAGAAAAAACGACAGAATTTCATTTTAATATTAGAAATTTGTCGTTTTTTCGTTTGGAGGCGCCACCCGGATTTGAACCGGGGATCAGAGTTTTGCAGACTCGTGCCTTACC